>ENA-ORSM01000601-ORSM01000601.1-human-gut-metagenome-genome-assembly--contig:-NODE-601-length-31409-cov-15.328921_pt1 | contig 31409 bp, 27 predicted proteins | sample MGYA00241903_ERZ509170 | MGnify/ENA primary metagenome ERZ509170 (study PRJEB26280, sample SAMEA2338784) | human gut metagenome | biome: human gut; feature: human-associated habitat; material: faeces...
TCCGGCACCCCACCGCGCACATCGCCGGGGAGGTGGAGAACACTTTCTCGGCCTCAATGGCAGAATTAGCGAAGAGGGAGTATTCGGGGCGGGTGGAGAGATAGGAGAAGTTGGACATGGTGAAGGCTCCTTTCAACTTATCTCACGAAAAATCGTATGATATAGTTTCTGTAAAATTAATAGAATCTGCATCATTTGCAATTAGCATTCTAACCGTTTCAAACAAAAGTGACATTGCCATAAATGATGTTCCAGAAAATCGTTTATAATCATCTAATGTTTCAACTGTTAAATCACAATTACTTATTGCAAGCTCTCCATGAACGAATTTTGATCGAAGCGAATACATTTTCTTTATTTCATCTTTTGAAATCATTGGAAAAATTTTATTTATTCTTTTTTGCAGTGTGTAAGAAATTCCAGATTTTCCGGGAGAATAAATGCTTTCCAATCCAATGATAGAATAAATCAGTCCCTCATGATATTGACGGTTAAATACATATGTGAGTGCCGAAAATGCACTTGGGGATTTATCACGATTTCCACATAAACTTGTGTGATTTTTAATCCACATCAATGCTTTCTTATAGCTTACATCAACCTTTTTTATTGTTTTGTATTCTTTTAGAGTTCCAATTGGAATTATTTCTTTGACATAATTTTCGCTTGAATAATAAATTTCATTGATATACACTTCTGTATTCCACACATGCATATGAGGTTGTGTAAAAACAAAAGCCATTACAAGTGCCAGATTTAATTTTGCAATGTATTCTTCATAAAAACTATCAAAATAATCCCACTCACACTCTGAAGCATCGCAGTTCGGAAAGATGATTCTATTAGTATCAAGATCAACATTAGAAGATATTATCATATCAAACGTCATTGCCGCTTTATAACTACTATGCATTTCCAGCAAATTTTTATACTCGTTTTTTAATTTATCATCCGTTGGATTTTGTTTTACTTTTTCTTCTGCTTCTTTTAGTTCTATGTTTTTCTCATAATGTGGAATGATAATCGCTTTCGATGTTATATCAACCATTTCATGGTATATATTCCATCGAAATGACAGGTCATCCGCACACTCCTTTATAGCCTTTTCAAATTCTGCCGCATTTTCATTATCCTGAATAATATGCATTTTTATAATGATTTTGGTCATATGTTCCTCACTTGTTTTCATACCCAATACAGCCAACTTCCTCCGTCTGCTCACTTCGTTCGCATCCACCTCCCTCAAGGAGGGAGGCTTTTGCCTTGCGGCCACGTTAAGGCTCCCTCTCTGAGGGGGCTGTCGCCGTCAGGCGACTGGGGGAGTTACCCAAAATATTCCTGCATCAGCGCCTTTTTCATCAATTCCAACTTTTCAAGGCTTTGCTGTACGGTCTGCTTCTGCTTGTCTACACGCTCTACAAAGGTGGCAAATTGATTTTGAAACGTAACATCAGGGAAATAATATTCAAAATTGCGTATCTTTTCCATGTTAATCGATGCCTGTGCAACTTGTGATGCAAATCTCATAATGTAATCGTTTGAATATAGGAAAAGGTACATTAAAAAAATTGGATTATACGCTTTTTTATTATTTATCGATACTTTGGCAACATTTGGTGCGAGATGGTATTTGTCGTTTTCATCAACCATTGCAACATCGCCAATCGTTCCTGCATATGTCATAAGAATATCTCCGTAATAGAGTTTTGAACGCGGTAGCAAATCTGAAGTTTTCCTATCAATCCACTTTACGTCATCTAGTATCAGCTTTCCTTGCTTGCAGTTTAGTCCCCGTAGCATGATAATGTCACCGTGTTCTTTATATTGAATATATTTTGTGAATTCAAATCCCGCCAATTTTGTAACTGATGCTATCTCTCCGATTTTTTTCTTGCTAGTTTGTATTTTATCTCCGACAACCAAGTCTCCAAACATCTCCACAAATCGCGCCTTTACCAGCTCGTCCAGTTTAGCAAGTTGCTGGTCTCGAAATGCTATCAATTTATCGACCTTGCTCAGCGTTTCTGCAATTTTTCTTTGTTCTTCTAAGGACAAAACAGGAATTTCAATTTTGTTCAACTCTTTTGCAGACAAATGCTTTACTGTGACAAACGGCGTTTTTTCCTCGATTCGCTTTAGTGCGATAGGCATAAAGTAAAATAAGTAGTCTTTATCAATACTATCCTTTGGTGCTAATCGGCAAACTCGCTGATTCAAAAGTGCGGGTGTTTTTCCCCACTTTGCAATGTTGAACTCACCATCCATACCGATGAGTAAATCATTTTCGTGTACGATATATTCACTCTTATATTCTTCTGTTGTATAGGTTTCAGAATATCCCCTTACCACATCGCGGATTCTGATAAGCGGCATTCCATTACTATCTGAAAATTTTGCAGAGTCAAAAGGAAATCCATACTGAATAGTACAGACTTCTGGAAGAAGTTTTTTCATCACACCATCTCCTCCAACTCTGCCAGACCCTTGGTGATCTTCATTTCCAGCTCATGCAGGTCGGCCAGAATTTCCGTGGTCGAGGGATACTCCACCGGCACATACTCGGTCTCTTTGTACTTATTGATGGACAAATCATAGCCGTTGGCGGCAATTTCTTCTTTGGGCACAAAGAAACTCTGCTCGGTGCGCTTGCGGTCAGTTTCGGCGTCGAGGTTATGGAACCGGGCGATGATGTCCGGGATGTCGTTTTCCTTCACCTCGGTGCGCTTGTCGTCCAGCGAGAAGCCGTCGGCTTTCATATCGTAGAACCACACCTTATCGGTGCCGCCCGCGCCGGTCTTGGTAAACACCAGCACCGCCGTAGACACGCCTGCGTAGGGCTTGAACACGCCGGAGGGCATGGAAATGACCGCCCGCAGCTGATGGTTTTCAATGAGTTCTTTTCGGATGCTCTGGTGCGCCTTGCTGGAACCGAACAGCACGCCGTCCGGCACGATGCAGGCGCAGCGTCCGCCGGTTTTGAGCATCCGCAGGAAGAGCGCAAGGAACAGAAGTTCCGTCTTTTTGGTGTTGGTGACGGCTTTCAGGTCATCGTTGATGCTCTCGGCATCCACAGTGCCCTTGAACGGCGGGTTTGCAAGGCAAACGGTGTACTTGCTGCAAATGGAGTTTTGCTTCGACACGCTGTCCTTGTAGTCGATCTCCGGGTTCGTGATGGAGTGGAGCATCAGGTTCATGGCCGAAATGCGCAGCATGGTGCGGTCCGTGTCAAAGCCGGTGAACATCGGGCCGGCAAAATGCTGCCACTGCTCCGGGGTCATGCTGTCCTCGTAGTGGGCGCGGAGGTACTGCGCACTGGACACCAGAAAGCCCGCCGTGCCGCAGGCGGGGTCGCAGATGAAGTCGTCCGGCGTGGGCTGCACCAGTTCCACCATCATGTCGCGGATGTGCTTGGGCGTGCGGAACTGGCCGTTCTGCCCTGCGGTTGCCAGCTTGCCCAGCATATACTCATACAGGTCGCCCTGCATATCAAGGTCGGCAATGTCGTGGGTGTAAAGATCCTCCAGCCCAGTGATGATCTTTTGCAGCACCTGCGGCGTGGGGATCAGGAACATGGCATCGTCCATGTACCGCGCAAAGGCGGTGTTGCCCTCATCCGGGCGGGTGGGGTCGTCTGCGATCTCCACCAGCTCGCCGTTTGCGTCAAAGTCCGGCAGACGGCCATACTTCATCTTTTTGATGGCAGGGAACACCCGCTGCTGCATGGTCAGGAAAATTTCGCGGGAATCTTTATCCTTGAAGCGGCTCCACCGCATAGACTGTCCTGCTTCGCTGGCCGGGAAGATGTGCTCCATCTTTTCGCCCGCCATGTTCTCAAAATCTTCGGTGGCAAGCTCTTTCTCGTCCAGTGACCGGATGAACATGAGATAGGTCAGCTGTTCAATGACGGTCAGCGGATTGGTGATGCCGCCTGCCCAGATGTCCGTCCAGATCTTGTCTACCTTATTTTTAATGGCTCCTGTTACCATGCGTTCCTCCTGAATGTTTGCCAATCGCAAACGCTTTGCATCTTGAATTTTTGGTGATAATACCACAATTTTATTATAGCAGTGTACGATTGCATTTTCAATGTCAGCTCCGGTGGTGTGCAATGATTCGGGAAAAGAAAAAACCGCGAAGACTCTAACGAATCTTCGCGGTTTTTTGGTGCGCTCGAGGGAACTCGAATCCCTGGCCCTCTGATTAAAAGAGCCCACCGGGCAGAACACTCTGATTTTAGAAGTTTCGAGTTTACGTTGTTTTTGCGCAAAGCATCGTGATTTTTCGCCCGGCAATTTCTGCACCCTTTGTCGTATTTTGCAAGTCAGAGTACCCATTGCATCCCTTGAAACCGTGCAAAAACAGTGCAAAAACCGTGCACTTACTCTGGGACAAATGAAAAAAGATGATTTTTGATCCATGACTTGGTGGCGATCTGAGTGACCACAGAGGTAAATTTGATACACGGAAAGAAGAATGCCCACTCGTCTGAGGAGTTCTCAGGGGAGTGGGCATTTCTGCGCAAGCGGTTAATATAATTTCGATTATGATAATTCAAATTATATTAAGACGTTCCATGGGCTGTAACAGCCTCACCGCTTGGTTTTCAAAAACCACCTGTTGATAGCGGTGTTACTTCTTCACAAATTGGTATATGCCATATTCTGGTGACGTCACCAATCCATGCTTGATAAGATTCTTAATAATAGAGGATGCACGAGATTTCTGAACGCCATATAGCTGTGCAACGTTTATGCTGCGGAACTGATATTGATACCGATATCTCTTGAAAAGTTCAAGCGTCCGCTCTTTTGTACTTGCAGTTAGTCTTGTACCATTCAGCCTTTCGCAAAGTTCACTCACTTCTGCATCCGTACTCATTCCGTGGAGCACTGTAGAAGTTTCCGCACTTTCCGCAGAGGTTTCCGCACTTTCCGCACCACTTGCCACACTTTCCATACTGATCTGTGCCGGAGTCGCTACACTTCTATTCGGCAGCGTAACGATAAAGAAATCTGAATCCGAGTAGAAGGTCGGCTTCTGGGCTACTTCCACATAAGAGTTCAGGATGCGGTCAATGCCGCTGCCACGGCGCTCCATAAAGCCAAGCCGCGAGAATACATCCGAGATCACCTGATTGCGCCGCATGGACGGAATGTGCCGGATATCCATGTCCTGCACCCTGCGGCCATTCATCATGCCGCCCGGTGAAGTGATCTCCAGCCGATCATCGAACACTTCTACATGAATCTCCGAACCAAGAATCTGATAATTCCGATGGATCAGCGCATTGACCAGCACCTCACGAACGGCTTTATATGGGTAGTCACTGCGTTCTTCACGGGTCATGCCCCGAATACTCCAGGGATTCTTGCTGTTGTTGCGGACAAAATCTTCCGCATTTTGCAGTAGCGTGATCAGACTTGCACCCTGAAATTCCTTGTCATCCAGAGCATCTTCTTCAATGCTACCCTTGTAGTTGCCTTTCCAGCGGGTGCAGAAAATACGGGATTGTTTCAGAACGCCCTGATCGCAGAGTAACAGGCCGCCATTCGTAATCTGGCCATCATCTGTTACCAATCCTGCGGATGGCAAGTCTTTTTCAAGGTCGAAATCCTCTTTTTTCAGATTCTTAAACGTTGCGGCCAACAGTGTAAAACTGACATCACCCACTCGATAAGAACTGGGCAGGGCATCAAAGGTCTGGTTCATACCTTGTAGGATCAGCTCGTTCAGTTCCCGTGAAGTGGCTTCTTCGGACTGGTCGCCATGCCGCACATAGGCCGTATGGGAACCGTCAAAGGCATAATAATATGGATACGCCGGGCCGTCCTGTACTTCCAGATCAACGCAGGGCTTGCCCTCCATTTCGATCTCCCGCACCCGATAGCGCGGTGTAGGGTCAATGCGGACTTTGATAAGTTCCGTCAATCTGCTCACCACAGCCTGCGGATTTTCCAATCCTACGACCTCGCGCGGCTCATTCTTTACGCCAAAAATCAGGTGTCCGCCCTCGGTATTGGCAAATGCCGACACGGATTTCAGCCAGCTGCGCGGCTTTTTCTCTTCAAGATGTTCCTTGTAATCAACATGAGAGGCTTCAATGTAATGGTCGAGGGGGAAAGGCATGGTATCACCTACTCGCTTCTTAATCTTTAGCGTTTGTAAATTCATTATACCTTATTTGAAGGCCAAATTCAAAACTTTTTATCTGTTTCGTGCCTGCCGAGCTTTTCTGCCTGAGCAACGATTGATTTTCCAACCTGATTAGAGTATCATTAAAATGAATTGTTGTATCTTGTCGTTGAAAGTTAATTTTCGCTTTAGTCAGTCGATTGCGGGGACTCTTCTATGAAAATTCTGGATAATATCAACCATACTGTTCGGGAAGATTTACAGGATACTATGCAGAAAGGGAGCCGCGTGTCCATTGCTGCGGCCTGTTTTTCCATTTATGCGTATCAGGAATTAAAGAAGCAGTTGGAAGAAATCGCGGAACTTCGCTTTATTTTTACTTCACCGACCTTTGTGCAGGAAAACACGCCAAAAGAGCGGCGAGAGTTCTATATTCCGAAATTGACCCGCGAAAAGAGCCTTTACGGCACAGAATTTGAGGTTCGCTTACGGAATGAACTCACCCAAAAAGCACTGGCGAAAGAATGTGCCGACTGGGTGCGACGGAAAGTAAAATTCCGTTCCAACGTCAGTGGAGAGCAAATGCCCGGTTTCATGACGGTTGGTGAAAGTTCCTATATGCCAATCAGTGGGTTTACAACGGTTGACCTTGGTTGTGAACGCGGAAACAACGCATACTACCCTGTTCAGCGAACCGAAGCCTTTGAAAACGGCCGTTACTTTTTGTCGCTGTTTGATGAAATCTGGAATGATTCTTCCCGACTTCAGGATGTTACAGACATTGTATTGCAAAGCATCAGCACAGCTTATCGAGAAAACAGCCCGGACTTTATTTATTTCTTCACCCTCTACAATATTTTCAGTGAATTTTTGGAGGATGTGTCAGAAGATAATCTCCCAAATGAAGCTACAGGCTTCAAGCAGAGTAAAATCTGGAATATGCTCTATGATTTTCAGCGAGATGCAGCGTTGGCCATTATCCACAAGCTGGAACAGTATAACGGCTGCATTCTTGCAGACAGCGTGGGCCTTGGCAAGACGTTCACTGCACTGGCTGTAATCAAATACTATGAAAATCGCAACAAATCCGTTTTGGTACTCTGTCCCAAAAAGTTGGCAGCAAACTGGAACATCTATAAAGGCAACTATGTCAACAATCCACTGGTAGAAGACCGTTTCCGTTACGATGTGTTGTACCATACAGATTTGAGCCGTTCCGGCGGAACCTCTAACGGTATTGACCTTGCTGCACTTAACTGGGGGAACTTTGACCTTGTTGTGATTGATGAAAGCCACAATTTCCGCAATGGCAGTAATACCTCTACGGATGAGAAAGAAAACCGCTACACAAAATTGATGAATCGCGTGATTCGTTCTGGGGTGCGCACCAAGGTGCTGATGCTTTCGGCAACACCCGTAAATAATCGTTTTGTGGATTTAAAAAATCAACTTGCGCTTGCCTATGAGGGAGATGCCGGAAAAATCAATGAAAAGCTGAATACTTCGTCTCCGATTGATGAAATTTTCCGGCAGGCGCAAAAGGCTTTCAATACATGGAGCAAGCTTCCTGTCACAGAGCGTACCACAAATGCGCTGCTTGCGGCACTGGACTTCGATTTCTTTGAGGTGCTGGACAGTGTGACGATTGCACGTTCTCGCCGACATATCGAAAAATACTATAATATTTCTGATGTTGGTACTTTCCCGGAACGGTTGAAGCCGATCTCTGTGCAGCCGTGCCTGACAAGTCTTGATAATGCAATCAACTATCAGCAGATCTATAATGTACTGGATTCGCTGACGCTGCACATTTACACACCAACCAGCTTTATTCTGTCCTCTCGGATTTCCAAATACATCGACCCCAGCCAGCATGGAAAGGGACTGACGCAGGCAGGCCGTGAAGAGGGAATCCGCCGTCTGATGAGCATTAACCTGCTCAAACGGCTGGAAAGTTCTGTTTATGCGTTCCGGCTGACGATTGACCGAATCAGCAAGTTGATTGAAGATACCATACAATCGGTACGTTCCTATCAAAATGGCGGCCGCGTGCTGGAGCTGAACGACATTTCCGATGCAACCGATTGGGACGATGATGACCAGAACAACGACATTTTTACAGTCGGCCGCAAAGTAAAGATTGATCTTGCAGATATGGATCATGTTTCGTGGCTGCATGATCTGGAAAAGGATGCTGAAAATCTGGAGCTTCTTTCCCTGATGGTGCAGGATATCACCCCTGCATACGATGCCAAGCTGCAAGAACTGCTGCGCCTGATTGACGAAAAGCAAAGGCATCTCATCAATCCCGGCAACCGGAAAATCATTATTTTTACTGCGTTTTCAGATACTGCTGACTATCTGTATCAGAATGTTTCCGGCTATGTAAAGCAAGCGTTTGGGCTGAACACTGCCGAAATCACCGGCAGCGTGGATGGTAAAACAACCATTCCCAAACTCAGTGGTGATCTGAATACAGTTCTCACCTGCTTTTCGCCCATTTCCAAGCGGCGGGACAGCCTGCCGAACGCGAACCATGCGGATATTGATTTGTTGATTGCCACCGACTGCATTTCCGAAGGTCAGAACTTGCAGGACTGTGATTATCTGATCAACTATGATATTCATTGGAATCCCGTACGCATTATCCAGCGTTTTGGCCGCATTGACCGCATCGGAAGCCAGAATCGCTGCATCCAGTTGGTCAACTTCTGGCCGGATGTGGATTTGGATGAGTACATCAACCTGAAAAGCCGCGTGGAAACCCGAATGAAGCTGACGGTCATGACTTCCACAGGGGATGATAACCTCATCAGCCCGGAAGAAAAAGGCGATTTGGAATATCGCAGCGCACAACTCAAACGGTTAAAGAATGAGGTAGTCGATCTGGAAGAAATGTCGGGCGGCATTTCCATTATGGACTTGGGATTGAACGAGTTCCGGCTGGACTTGCTGGACTATATGAAGAAACACGATGATGTGGAACATACGCCGCTTGGGATGCACGCAATTGTTGCATCTACGCCCGATGCACCTCCGGGTGTGATCTTTGTTCTGAAAAACATCAACAATGAGATCAATGTGGATCAGCAAAACCGTTTGCATCCATTCTACATGGTTTATATTGGGCAGGATGGCTCGACTGTCTGCGATTATCTTTCTCCGAAAGAGCTGCTGGATCGTCTGCGGCTGCTCTGCAAAGACAAAACCGAACCCGACCAGAGCCTTTGCCAACAGTTCAATCAGGCCACGGACGATGGAAAGAATATGTCTGCCTATTCTGAATTGCTGAGCGAGGCCATCAATTCCATTTTGGATGCAAAGGAAGAGAGCGACATTGACAGTCTGTTCAAGATGGGCGGTACGACGGCCCTGCTTTCTTCGATTTCCGGGCTGGATGACTTTGAACTGATTTGCTTCCTTGTGGTACAATAAGAGGTGAGATCAATGCTGGGCTTTCCACCCTCCACGGAGTTTAACAAACGGATTCCGAAACAGAAGTTCTATGAAAACGCTGCCGTTCCAGCGGCAGTCAAGCGATTGTTTGCAGACCAGCTGCGCTGTATCTACTGGCGCAACAAGCTGGCGGTGTCCACCTTGAATCTCACTGCCGGAGAGCGGGTGACAGAGATCGAGATTTTCGAGCTGTGTCTGACCGGGCCAAAACTGGATGAAGCTGTTCTGCACCAAATCGACAGTGAAATCCCCTATCATATTCTGTTTGTTCTTTCTTATGAGAATAAGGTGCAGGTTTGGATCGGCTGTAAAGATACATCTGCGAACAGCAGTGCCAAGGTAAGCCGCTATCTGCATACAGACTGGATGCCAGAAACAGAATTGTCCCTTACGATAAGCGGCCTGAGTCTGGATGCAGTCTATGATGGACTGGTGCGTCAGATTGCCCGATTGCAGGGTGAAAGCTGGAATGCCGCATACAGCATTGCGGAGAACATCCAGCGCTCTGCGGAACGTGAAAAACTGCAAAAGCAGATTGCGGCATTGGAGAATAAGATTCGGAAAGAAAAACAGTTCAATCGTCAGGTGGAGATGAATGCAACTTTAATAGCATTACGAAAGGAGTTGAAAGAGCTGTGAAAAAGAACAATGTTATGCTTTTTCTTGCAGTTGGCTTTATAGGTCTATGTGTGATCTCATTTTTCTGGGAAGTCAATTCACGGATTATTGCTGGACTGGGCCTTTTCACTTTTTTATTGGCTATTTCGCAAGCGATTGATTCTCAACTTGATTTTTCCACCGCTATTTTAGAAGAAAAAGTAGATATTTTTAATGAGACTTTGGATTCAAAGTGTGACGAGAAAATGATAGCTTTTCTAAAAAATTATGTTGACTGTTTTACGGATGATCGCAAAACCAAAATTTGGCGGATAATATCAAGTATCATAAAAAGTGTGGCGTATATTGTTTTATTTGCTTCATTTGTTGTGCCGTTTGATTTTCCATCAAAGATAAACAACGCAATATCAATTGCATCATGTGCATTGGTGTTTTTTAGTATGTGGTTGGTTGACTGCCAACAATTTACAAAAGGGCAATGGAAACAATTCAAATTGTTCCTTTTACTTTTCAAAGATAATAAAACTGCCGAACAAGACAAAGAAACACAACTATGAAAAAATTTATTAAGGAACATCTCATCCAAACATGGATTATCGCCAGTATTGTATTTGCTATTTTGATTCATATTCTATTCGTTACCGATGCGCCATGTGATAAGCTTCAAGCCCAATGGGGCGCAGGCGATATTTTAACCTATGCCAGTACAGTAGCTCTTGGTTTGCTGGCAGTTTGGCAAAACCAAAAATTCAAAGAAGAAAATGATAAATCGCAAGAAAGACTTGAAAAGCTAACTCGGCAAGCAAATGAATTGGCGATAATTGGGAAAATTATAGATAACCGCAGTGCTAAATTACAACGGTTACAGAAATGCTTCTCTGAGTTTGAATTAGTTTCCAGTGTTGGTGATATAAGTACAATGAGTACTGGTGTAAAAGATTTTGACGAATTGCAAAGTCACCTGACAGAACGAACGTTAGATCTTATAAGTAAATCTCAAGTACTTATAATTGAAATCTTTGGAAATACTGGAATTGGATGCAAGAAAATATATCAATCAATTAGCAGATTACAAAGTGCAACGCAAAAAATAATTGATTACTATTATGCAGGTGCTTTAGAACCTATCAACCCTAACATGCTTGATGAGTATATCGAAGCACATCAAGAATTTGTTACAGAACAAGCCCATTATTTAATAAAAACAGAAGAAATCTTAAACGCAATATCTTATGAAGATGTATCGTTAGCAGACATTAGAGATTTTATAAATAGCACAAGCAAAAAACAGGAGGACTCTCCCAATGAACAACAAACTTCCCCTTCAGACCCCCAACCTGACAGCCCAGAACATTGATAAAATCGCCGCGCTCTTCCCCAACTGCATCACGGAAATGCTGGACGAGAAGAAGAGTACCCCCGACCACAAGGTTTACAAGCGCGGTATCAACTTTGAACTGCTGAAGCAGATGCTCTCGCCGGACGTTGTAGACGGAGATGAAGCATACGAGTTTACATGGGTGGGCAAAAAAGCATCCATTGTGGAAGCCAACAAGCCCATCCGCAAGACCCTGCGCCCCTGCCCGGAAGAAAGCAAGAACTGGGATGATACCGAGAATCTCTACATTGAGGGCGACAATCTGGAAGTGCTCAAGCTGTTACAGGAGAGCTATCTAGGCAAAGTCAAAATGATTTACATTGACCCGCCGTATAATACAGGAAAGGATGGCTTTGTTTACCCCGATAACTTCATGATTGATCCTACGGAATTTGAAGATATGTCCGGAGTAAAAGATGAAAATGGTAGAATTCTTTTCTCTATAAATACAGAATCCAATCCTAGATTTCACTCTGCATGGTGTTCCATGATGTACGAAAGATTACTGTTGGCTCGTAATTTTCTGCGCGAAGATGGGGTTATTTTCATTAGCATTCATGACGCTGAATTCACAAATCTGAAAATGATGTGTGATGAAATCTTTGGTTATCGGCACAATATCGGTACTCTTGTTTGGAAAGCCAGAGTGAAACCCGTCAATATCGGAGAGGCAAAGTATCGTCCTCAAAAAGAAACCGAATACATTCTCGTGTATGAAAAAAGCAACATAGGGAATAAATTTTTTCCATTGATCACCGGAAGTGTTCGTTCCTATCCTTATACGCTTGATGGTAGAAAATATAGGCTTGCAACCATTCTAAAATCTAATAGAGGTGCAAATCGACGGGAATCCATGTCCTTTGCACTTAATGGTTTTGTTCCTGTTGAAGGGCAACGATGGCAAGCAGGCGAAAGTGAAATCAAGCGGTTATATGCCGAAGGTTATATCGAGTTCAAGGACGGAACACCTTTTAGGCGTTATTTTGAAGACGAAGAGGGTGCTGAACACGATCCATTCTACTGTTTTATGGAAAACGAATGGTCTTCCACCTCGGAGACTGGTAAACAAGAGTTAAATGATCTCTTGGGTGATTTTCACGGCTTTGACACTGTTAAACCTGTCACTTTACTTAGGACACTTATTATGTCTTGCACCCAAGACAAAGATATCGTATTCGACTTCTTTTCAGGATCAGCCACAACTGCACATGCACTGTTTCAATTAAATTCGGAACAAAATACCAGAAGAAAATTTATTATGGTTCAATATCCAGAACCGTGTAACGGAATGAGTCGAATTGATGGTAAAAAGGTTTTAAACATCTGCGAAATCGGAAAAGAACGCATTCGCAGGGCAGGAGATAGAATCATTTCTGAACGTAATATCGCCAATGCTTACCCCCCCCCGACGTGGGATTCCGTGTGTTCAAATTGGACACTAGCAGCGTAAAAGATGTTTATTATTCTGCTGACGAATATTCTCAGATAATGTTAACTGGTCTGGAAAGTAACATCAAGGAGGACCGCACCGACCTTGATTTGCTATTTGGCTGTCTGCTGGATTGGGGTCTGCCGCTGTCCATGCCGTATCGGTCTGAGAAAATCGACAACTGCACTGTCCATACCTACGCACCCGGTGATGCTGCGCTGAATGTTCCTGATGCCCTGATTGCCTGCTTTGACAGCAATGTGCCGGAAAATGTTATCAAGGAAATCGCCAAGCACAGGCCGCGCCGTGCAGTGTTCCGGGATTCTTCCTTTGCCAGCAGCCCGGAAAAGATCAACGTGTTTGAAATTTTCAAGCTGTATGCGCCGGATACCGATGTCAAGGTGATTTGAGGGAGAGCAGCAGATGAAACTTCAATTCAAACACCAGAAATTTCAGGCAGATGCCGCAAAAGCCGTGGTGGACGTCTTTGCGGGCCAGCCCTACCTGACCACGAATTACCGCATCGACAACGGCAGCGGCATTTACCAGACTGATATGGAAACAAGCTTCACAGGCTGGCGCAATGAACATATTGTACCAGAGCTGAACGACAGTATTATTCTGGAGCACCTGCAAAAAATCCAGCGCACCAACCAGATTGAGCCATCCAAGCAGTTGGAGGGACACTATAACCTTACCATTGAGATGGAAACAGGTGTCGGCAAAACCTACACCTATATCAAGACCATGTATGAGCTGAACAAGCATTACGGCTGGAGTAAGTTTATCGTGGTCGTGCCCAGTGTTGCCATCCGTGAGGGTGTGTATAAATCGTTTGAGGTCACACAGGATCACTTTGCAGAAGAGTATGGCAAGAAGATCCGCTTCTTTATCTACAACTCCGCACAGTTGACGGAAATCGACCGCTTTGCCTCGGATAGTTCCATCAATGTCATGATCATCAATTCGCAGGCGTTCAATGCCAAAGGCAAAGATGCCCGCCGTATTTATATGAAGCTGGACGAGTTCCGTTCCCGTCGTCCCATTGACATTATTGCAAAGACAAACCCGATCCTGATTATTGATGAACCGCAGTCGGTGGAGGGCAAGCAGACCAAAGAGCGGATGAAAGAGTTCAACCCGATGATCACCCTGCGCTACTCGGCTACCCACCGCGCGGACAGCATCTACAACATGGTCTACCGGCTGGATGCAATGGAAGCCTATAATAAGCGTCTGGTTAAGAAAATCGTGGTCAAAGGCATTACGGAATCCGGCAGTACCGCTACGGATGGGTTTGTCTATCTGGAAAGCATCAATCTTTCCAAGGCAGACCCTACGGCAACGATCCAGTTCGACTGCAAGGGAAAATCCGGCCTGCGCAAGGTAACGCGCACCGTTGGGCTGAAATTCAACCTCTATGACCACTCCGGCAATCTGGACGAATATAAGGATGGCTATGTGGTGAAAGAGATTGATGGCCGTGATAACCACATTGAATTTCTGAATGGTGTCCGATTGTTTGCCGGAGATGTGGTCGGCAAGGTGGACGAGGACCAGCTGCGCCGCATTCAGATTCGGGAAACGATCCTTTCGCATCTTGAGCGGGAACGTCAGCTGTTCCACAAGGGCATTAAAGTGCTGAGCCTGTTCTTTATTGACGAGGTGGACAAGTACAAGTGCTACGATGCCGCAGGCCAGCCTTACAACGGTATTTATGCAGAAATGTTTGAGCAGGAGTACGAGGATATTGTCGGCCAGATGCAGCTTTCGCTGGGCGAGGATGATTACATCCGCTACCTGAAAGCAATTTCTGCACACGATACCCATGCGGGTTATTTTTCGGTGGATAAGAAGGGCCATTTTGTCAATCAGGTTGCAGGCGATGACAAGCGGGAGAAAACCTCCAATGACATCAGTGCCTATGACCTGATTATGAAAAACAAGGAGCTTCTTCTTGATCGGGACCCCAAGCGTTCCCCCGTGCGCTTTATCTTCTCACACTCTGCCCTCCGGGAAGGATGGGATAACCCGAACGTGTTCCAGATCTGCACCCTGAAACAAAGCAGCAGTGAAGTCCGCAAACGGCAGGAGGTTGGCCGCGGCCTGCGTCTGTGCGTCAACCAGAACGGCGAACGCATGGATGCGAATGTTCTGGGCAACGATGTGCATAACATCAACATCCTGACTGTCATCGCCAGCGAAAGTTATGACAGCTTCGCCAAAGGCCTGCAAAGCGAACTGGCCGAAGCAGTTGCGAACCGTCCCAGAAAGGTGGATGCTGCCCTGTTTGTTGGCAGAGTTCTTACGGATACAAACGGCAACGAGCAGATTGTGGATGCAGACGCCGCTGCTGCCATCTATTTTGATCTGGTGCAGAATGGCTATGTGGACCGCCATGGTGCGCTGACGGACAAGTACTATGCCGACCATGCAAACCATGCGGTGCAGGTGGCAGAAGAAGTTGCAGGCTGTGCAGCATCGGTCATTGATTTGTTGGATTCTGTTTACAGCGATAAGGTCATGCTGCCTGAAAATGCACGTTCCAACAATGTGGAATTAAAAATCGACCCGGACAAGCTGGCCATGCCGGAGTTCAAGGCCCTTTGGAACAAAATCAGCCCGAAATCGGTTTATGTGGTGGATTTTGACACAGATGAACTGGTGCAAAAGTCCATTCGCTCGCTCAACCGCAATCTGAACGTATCAAAGATTTACTTCAAAGTAGAATCCGGTGAAATGACGGAGATCAAATCCAAGGATTCTCTGTTAGATGGCTCTGCTTTCGCAAAAGCGGATCAGCATAAATATGACCCACAGACCAAAATTCACGCCAGCCAGAGCGTCAAGTATGACCTGATTGGCAAGCTGGTGGCTGAAACCAAGCTGACCCGCAAGGCGATTGTACAGATTCTGGTTGGCATTGAAAAAGCAGTATTCGATCAGTTCAAGGATAACCCGGAAGAGTTCATCCTAAAAGCAGCTGCCCTCATCAATGACGAAAAGGCAACGGCCATCATCCAGCATATCACCTACAATATTCTGGATGAACATTACGATACAGACATTTTCACTGAGCCGACTTTGAAGGGAAAACTCGGTACGAACGTCATGAAAGTACAGCGGCATCTGTATGACCATTTGATTTACGATTCAAGCAATGAGCGTGATTTTGCCGCCGACCTCGATACGAACCGTGATGTGGCAGTCTATGTAAAGCTGCCAGATGGATTCTATATTTCCACACCTGTTGGAAAATACAATCCCGACTGGGCGATTGCGTTCTATGAGGGCACAGTCAAGCACATCTACTTCGTTGCTGAAACCAAAGGCACACTGGATTCCATGAAGCTCAATCACATCACCCCGGTAGAACAGGCGAAAATTGATTGTGCCCGTGCACATTTCAAGGCACTGAACGATGAAAACGTGGTGTACGATGTGGTGAGTGACTATCAGACATTGCTGAACGCAGTTATGAAATAATAAACCAAAAGAAATAATACGGTGCTGCTGTGCAGCATTCCCAGAAACGGTAAGGTTCTATTGTGAACTTTGCCGTTTTTCTTTTTGTCCAAAATTGTATTCCAAAACGGCCCTATAGATTCATATTGGTGTAAGAAGTTTTCCAAACAAAATTTGAAAATCAGGTTGCCAAACACCCTTTTTAGAATGTTATAGGTATAGGAGGTTGTTTGAAAAAGTGAAAATTCCCTGAATTTTCATAAGCCCCCCGTTTAAAAACACCCTGTTAAGTTTGTATAGGGTGTAGGGACTACTTTCAAAAACAGTCTTACTCGCATTTTTGAAAGCCCTCGACTTCTTACAAAACAACATTGTACCTTGACAACAGCATGATCGGCTGCAAGTTAATATGCTTTTTCGGAGAAGTGCCGCCACGACAAGAGCGCACCAAGAAGAAGCCCTACGCCGGAGGAGATCGGGCAGGAACAGCTTGCGGGCAGACCGACACCGAAGAAGAACCGGGCAAGCTGGCAGAGAGGACTTCACAAGTCTTGTCTGTCAGGTTGTTCGGCGCAAGAGTGCAGAGATCGCAGATCTTTGCGCGGGTCAAGGGCGGCAGCCTTGCCCAGTGGATGTGATGCCCTGCGTCATATCCTACTGGGTATTGTCTGGCGCACAGCAGGCGGCAGATTTGCAGCTTCGCTGCACCGCGTTGCCCCTATCCCGCGCACGGCGTCCTCTGCGTACCCCCAGAAAGGAGAGATGGTCGCTGAAACTGACCCGACACAATGGCCGCGCCGGAAAGCACGGCACTTACAATCCAAAGCACAATGACCGCAGTTTTGAAATCACCAACAGCGAACATATCGACCCGGAACGTGTCCAGCAAAATATCTATTGGGATTGCTACAACGGTATCCGTTCTGCCTTGCAGCCCAAAGATGTGGATAGTCTGGCTGACACCTTTGAAGAAGCCGAAAAGCTCTATTACAAACTCCACTACACGAACTTCACCGAAAAGCAGAACGAGCGCAACGCCAAAATCCGGCACACAGAACGAAACCGCTCCACCGAAGATTTGCTTGCCAGCAAGAAAACCTGCCCCGAAGAAAGCATCTATCAGCTTGGAACATTGGAAAGCCACGCTTCCCCGAAAGAACTTTTTCAAATCGCCACAGAATTTATGGATGAGTTCCACGAGCGCTTTGGCAAGCACGTTCACATTCTGGATTGGGCGTTACATCTGGATGAGGGAACGCCGCACATCCACGAACGGCATGTGTTCGATTGCGAGAACAAATATGGCGAGATTGCTCCCCAGCAGGAGAAGGCATTGGAAGCACTTGGCTTTGAGCTGCCAAAGCCGGACAAGCCCCTTGGACGTTATAATAACCGCAAGATCACATTCGATGCAGCCTGCCGCACGATGCTGTTTGAGATTGCCAAACGCCATGGTCTGGAACTGGACGAAGTGCCAGAATACGGCGGACGAACTTATCTGGAAAAGCAGGATTACATTCTGAAAAAGCAAAATGAACGGATTGCAGAACAGAAGAAAGAACTGCAAGAACAAAGTATTCAATATGTCGGATTGCTGGAAGATTGCCGTAACCAGCGAGATGAATATGCTGAACTATTCAATCAGGCGATAAGGCAATCTGAAGAGATTTCGAAAAACAATGAAAAAATTAGAAGCCAGGAGAACGAATTAGAAGAACTGTTTTCGCAATGGGTAGATGTAAACGATTTGTTTAATGATGCGGTAAATGGTTCTTATGACCAAGCGGTCCTTGCGGTTTCCGATGTTGGATTAAACAAAGCATTACAGGAGGCTGTAAATGAAATTGATCAACATTTGGAATGGTTAATGGAACCAGAACGAATTGCAGACTTCCGCACCAGAAAATATGCAGAAGAACAAATACTCTGCCTGCGGAAAAATATCATTGGGGCAATCAAGAGCCTTCTTTCAAGAGGGACGCAGTTCTTCTATATCCCAGAGGTGAAAAAAGCAGCCATGGAGCAAATCAAAGAGGATTCCCGTCCGTCTGTTCTACAAAAGCTGCATCGGCGGCAGGAAGAAATCCATCAGCGTGAGCAGATATGCACCAAACCGAAGAAGCGAAGTCATGGCATAGAACTGTAAAGGAGGAAAATCTTCAAGAACAACAATTTATTTGAAATCGTAAAGCTGAATATCACCACCCGACAAGCCGCAGAAGCCTATGGTTTTCGTCCAAACCGCAGCAGCATGATTTGCTGTCCATTCCATGCAGACCGCAATCCCAGCATGAAAGTGGATTTTCGATTTCACTGTTTTGGCTGTGGAGCGGATGGCGATGTGATAGACTTCACCGCAAAACTGTTTCAACTGTCCCTGCTACAAGCGGCTGAAAAGCTGGCTGCAGATTTTGGACTTTCTGCAACAGATAACTTTCAACCACTTCCCTGCAAGCCGGTGGAAAAACCGCTAAGTCCGAAAGAGCAATTCTACAAAATCCTGTGTGGCTATCGTTCTCTGCTAGCAAATTGGCGCATGGCCTATGCACCCAAAAATCCAGAAGCATCCCTGCATCCTTGTTTTGTAGCAAGTCTGCACTATGCAGACCGTGTGCAATATCTGCTGGATATTCTTTTGCTGGGAAGTCTACCTGAAAAGCAACAATTACTCAACGGAAAGGAAGTGACCGCCCTTGGAGAAGCAATCGAACGATGCAAGGAAGCCGAAGAAGCAGCATAGTGCACCTGCCCGAAACTGGGTGGGTGATAACGGAAAAATTATTGAACCATTATTCGTAGATTACTTTTTGAGCCTGCACCCCATGCGCTGCTTTCAAGGCAGGCTGTTCACGGTGGATGGCATGGTGGAGGATGAAGCTCCACTGAAGAAGGAAATCTATGAGCAGATTCGCTATTATGCCACCACCAGCGTAGCGCGGCGCATTGAACACATCGTGCAGGCCATCAAGCTGGCCTGTGCATCCGAACCACCGGAGATTCAGACAGACCGCATCCATGTCCGAAACGGCACATACTTTGTGGACGGTCACTTTACCCCTGAAAAAGAATACTGCATGAACCGACTGCCCATCTCCTATGTGCCAGAAGCACCAGCACCGACACGCTGGCTGCAATTTCTGAATGAGCTGCTGTACGAAGAAGATATTCCGGCCTTACAAGAATACATTGGCTATTGCCTGCTGCCTGTTACCAAAGCGCAGAAAATGCTGCTGATGGTCGGCAAGGGCGGTGAGGGAAAATCCAGAATCGGGCTGATCCTGCGAGAATTGTTTGGCAGCAGTATGTACACAGGCAGTCTGCAAAAGGTGGAAACCAACCGCTTTGCCCGTGCAGACTTGGAGTACAAGCTGCTTTTGGTGGACGATGACATGAAAACTGAGGCCCTGCCGCAGACCAACAACATTAAAACTCTTGTCACGCTGGAAGATAAAATTGACATTGAGCGCAAAGGACAGCAGAGCGTGCAGGGTACGCTGTATGTTCGGTTTGCCTGCTTCGGAAACGGCAGTTTACACGCGCTCTATGACAAGTCCAACGGTTTCTATCGCCGCCAGCTGTTGCTCACCACTAAGGAAAAGCCCGTTGGCCGGGTGGATGATCCTTTTCTCATTGACAAGATGCGGGGTGAAAAAGAGGGTATCCTGCTTTGGGCATTGGAGGGGCTGCATCGGCTGATTCAAAACAATTACCAATTTACCATCAGCGAACGCACCGCCGCGAATCTGAAAGAATCGATGGAGCAGGGCAACAACATTCTGGGCTTCCTCAAATCAGATGGCTATTTTGAAATTCGGCAGGGGGCCAAGTGCAAGTCTACCGATTTCTATAAGGTCTACGAACGCTGGTGTCTGGATAACCTGGAAAAGCCGCTGGCAGCATCCACCTTTATCCACCATCTAAAAGATAATCAGAAAAGTCTGGGCATCGTCTACGATGATAAGTGCATTGGCACAAATCGGGGCTTTCACAATGTAGATGTTGACCTGTTTTTACCCGTTGATGTTCCCAGTCCGTGGGATTAAAAAATAAGAATCAACTTGAAAAAGCCCTGCTCAGCCTGCTCACAGTGTGCAAAAGGTGCAGGATGAGCAGAGTGAGCAGGCGATTTTGAATTTACATCAAAAATAAAACATGGAGGTTTTGCCTATGAACAAATCTCGGCCTGTTGCGACCGAAACTGTGAAATCTTTAGATTATACGAAAAATGTCTTGCAGACCATTCCGAATAACGATACAATGGAAGTGGTCACTCAAACCAATGCCGTCAAGTCTCCGACTGACAGCCTGAAAGCCACAACACTGGTGTACACGGTAGAGGAGATCGCGCAGATGCTGTCCATCAGCCTGCGTTCTGCCTACAACCTGTGCAACAGCACTACCGAATTCCGTGTTCTGCGGGTAGGCGGAAGCATCCGCATCCCGAAAGACAGTTTCGATGCGTGGCTCCGGGCAGCTTGAAAAAGGAGATAACGTATGGCATATATTACGAAACGCGGCAGCTCCTATGGCGTCCGCTATACTTACCAAGACGAGCAGGGTAAAAACTGCAACAAATGGGAAAGTTTTCCCACGAAAGAGGAGGCAGCAAATCGCAAAAAACAGATCGAACACGAACTTGCAAACGGAACGTTTCTGATTCCGTCCACCATCACCGTCAAAGAGTTTTTGATGGAGTGGCTTCCCAAGCAATGCAACAAGCACAAATGGGCACCCTGCACCTATCAATCCAATCTGGGAACAGTCCAGAACCTCATTATTCCGTACATCGGCGATATGCAGATGCAAAAGCTCAAGCCTTACCATCTGGAAGACCTGTATTCTACCCTCAGCAAAACGCCCTGCGGCCAGTATTATGAGGGCAAAAAGCAGGTGCTTTCGGAAAAACAGCAGCAGCGGTTTCTCTCCGGCACGACCATCCACGAGGTACACCGCCTGCTGCGGACAGCGTTCCAATACGCGGTGGAGTGGGGCATCCTCATCAAAAGCCCTGTTCCGGTGGACAGCCCTAAAAAATCAATTCAGGAGCGCGCCATCTGGGATGCGGACGAGATGTGGGCCGCACTTGCCAGCATGGAAGACCCGATCCTGCATTTGGCTGTCCACCTCACACTGGTGGGCGCGCTGCGAGAGGGCGAAGTCGCTGGTCTGACCCCGGAAGACCTTGATTTTGAGGGAGCAGACGGCACCGGCACATTCCGCATCAACAAGTGTATGCAGCGTGTCCAAAAGGCATCGCTGGCGAAAACGGGCAAGGGCTGCATCTTGCAGGAGTTTGAGGACAAGCGCGAGGGCAGCACCACAACGCTGGTGCTCAAAAAGACCAAAACAGCATCTTCCAACCGAACCATTTTCATGACAGCCGTGCTGAAAGAGGAATTGAAGCACTGGTTGAAGCGTTTGGAAATGGACGAAGCTGTTGACCCGGAACGCTATCGCAACAGCGGGATGCTGCTGCGCCTGCCCAACGGTCTGGCGGTAGAGCCGATCCTTATCCGCAAAAAGTTCATCAAGTGGCAGGACGAGCACCCGGAGTTCACTCGCATTGTGTTTCACGGTCTGCGGCATTCCAGTGCCACCTATCAACTGATGATCTCCGGCGGCGATGTGAAAGCGGTACAGGGCACAACGGGCCACGCCAGCGCCAATCTGCTGGTCAACACCTATGCACACATCCAGCAGGATTCCCGCAAGAAGCTGGGTAAAAAGTTCGAGGAGGGCTTCTACAAGCCGGGAGCAACACTTGTGCAGGCTACCCCGGTTGAAGCAGAACCGACCATCTCCGTGTCGGCACTGCTGGAGCTTCTGAAGGACGCAGACCCCTCTGTAAAAGCGCAGCTTCGCCTGGCTCTGCTGACCTGAATTGCAAAAAATAGCACGGATTGCAGAGTAATTCACAGACTTACTCCATCTGACACGAAAAATGCGGACCGTGCAAAAACCGTGCAGAGACCGTGCAAATGGCGTATAAAAAGAAAATCCCACGAGGAATCTTGCGATTCTTCGTGGGATTTTGGTGCGCTCGAGGGAACTCGAATCCCTGGCCCTCTGATTAAAAGTCGCAAAATACCGGCTGAGCTACGAGCTTCCTTATTTTAGAACGATAATACGTTTTATAATTTTTAGGGCATCTGATTTTTTAGTATCTTGTACCTGTGATTTCGATATATAAATTATAACTTCATATCGTCAAAAAGTCAACATTTAAAGCCGTGTTTTTATGCTGGATTTCGGTTTGCGAAAACAGGCTCTAGCAAGCCCTACAACACATCAATCTTTCATGCGGGCACTTTCATTATCTAAGACAAAAAGACTGTCAAAACGTCTGCTAGAACGTCTGACAGCCCTCTATATAGTCCTTGTTAAGCCTGCTATAAAATATTTCTTTTGTTGGTCTAAGCTTCCTCCCTGCCCGGCGGGGTCTTTGGCGGCTGCGTGACTATGGTTGTTCAGCCCCGCCGGGAAAGCGGGTTTTATTTGAATCTAAGAGAAAAAGCCTATCGGCTTTTCAGACCAATAGACTTTCAGCAATGTAGATATTAAGCAAACTCCCAACGATAACCGCCTGACTGCGTATACCCTCTTCGGTGATTGCAGCAGTTTCCAATACCATTAGCAGGAACACCCGTATATTCAGATGCCTACGCAATAGATTTGAAAACCCTAACAAAGCGGCCTTCAAGCGTATATTGCACTACAGCTTTCGCTTTCTTAGAGTATGACCGATTAAGAATTTCTATTTTTTCTTCTTCAGTCAGCGGAATGCGCGCTTTCGTGCGGTGAAGTGCGCTATTGACACTTCTATGCCCGTATCGGTCATTATCTCCCACCGAAATAAACTCTAGATTATCTGCCCTATTATTTGTGGGGGTCTTCGTCAATATGATTGACACAACACCCCAGTGTGCCGTCATCCCACCCAAGGGATACCCCCTCAGGTAAACTATCTGTGCGAAATCGTCTTGCAACAATTACATAAATTTCTCTGAACATACTGTGTCCAGTACCATCATAAAGTACAAGTCCCTGATATTTTTGGGGGTGCAATGAAACCTCAAGAACCTTATGCCTTGAAATTCCGTAGATATGCCCCAAATTTCCCACCAGATATCTTTTTTCATAGCTGGGATATGTGACATTTCTCCACCACTCGCCCTGTTCATCCACAAAGCTGGTATTGAATGGAATTTCTTGAAGAACCTACAGTTGCGCAAATGAAGTAATGACCATATTATTACGCTCCTTTATTAAAATATTATATATTATTGTATGCCCATCGTAATACTTTCTAAAGTAGAAAAAACGAACATACCGAACGACCAAGAATCCCACTGTACAAAAATCACGCAGTACCCTTATAGGAGGGTTCTGCACGTTTTTTGTCACTCACCTTTCGGGACAATAACCCAATAGGTTTTTCGTCCTTCGTTTCGACCTGTTTGGTCGCTTTGGAGTTCGTACATGATATTATTTTCAATCAAATACTGATTCAGCACACCGATTGTTTTTTGCAAGCGGTACTTGTCGCGGACATTAAATACTTTTATAAGTTCTGCTCTATCCGATTTGAAGAGTCGTCTGTTTACGTTCTGTTCCAGATAGGTCAATAAGGTGTAATATCTTTCAGCCTCTTCATAGGGAACTACATTCTTCTGTAAGGCTATCGACACCTATTGATGCAAAGAAGTCTCCTTCTTTGTAACAGAACGACAAAATTTGTAATCGTGTCCCGCCTTGTAATAAGTGGGGAACACTAAGTCTGATTGGTTGTCAAAGAAATTCGGGAGAAGAGCCAGCCGATACCGATTCTTAAACTCCTCTTTAAGACCGTTTTCCCTTAACTGAAAATATTCTGCGGCTATTCGCATCTGCGGTTCAAGATAGCTGTACAATCCAGCTATTTTCTGGAAATTGTCATAGAAATACAGTTTAACTGTATCTTCCGCATCTTGGACACGCTTTCTGCCCAAACACTGTATGAACTCGACCATATCAGTCTACTCGATAAAAATATGCTTGATAGCTTTATCTTTTAGATTTACGCCATTATCGAGAACTTTTGTAGTGAAAAGCATTCTGCATTCAAAACGTTCCGTTTGAACAATTTGCTTAAACATAGGGCTGCTTTCTTTATTATCACTGGAAAGATACGCACTGTCTGAGTATCTTCGATTTAATTCCTGCAAACGTTCTTTGTTGTCGCCAAAGACCACAACCTTTTCAGATGCTGGGATTTTGTCTAAGATTTTCAAAAGTGTGTCCTTCCTATTATAATAGGACACCGACTCAATGTAGCTATAATCTGCATCCGCTGTGTATGTAACGGTTATCTTGCTTGAAAAATATTCCTTCAGCAAATCAGCCGTTGCAGACAGCATGATGATAACTTTGCTCTTTCGGAACTGCTCAATCATCCTAAAGATTGTTAAAGTTCTCCGATTGAACGCCGCATCTTGGAACAGATAGTGTGCTTCATCCAATATAATGTAGTCGAACTCCTGCTCAACCATCTGCATCAAATCGGGTACAGAATTTTGTACCGTCCACAAACCATTCAGATAGACATTGTATTCCATCTTTTGGTAAGTCATGCAAGCTATGTCTGTTCCAAACGCTTGGTGTTCCTGCTGGGCTTTCAATGCCAATCTGTTGGAGAACACCAACATTCGCTTGCCATTCTGGTGAGCATAAGGGTAGAGCGTCTTAAATATAAAGGTGCTCTTACCGCTACCGCACGGTGCATCTATAAGGTAGATGCCCGCTGTCCAGCTTTGGTAATCCGAGATTCTAAGATAGCTCTACTGTCGATTAGTCATATAACGACCCCTTTCGTTCTGATATTGTGTGCCTTTACCGTGCCGTAGGCAACTTAACGGCGTTCAGGCTGTATATTCAATCTGTTTGCGCATAATTATACTCCACTTCTCCGGGCTTGTCAAGGGAAAATTTGTGAAATTTTTATGAACAGAATTGGCATTATATCACGATATTATGTCGCTATTTCATATCAAGATATGAGATTGAGCTATATCTCGATATGAATTGCTCATATTTGAATATCCTGCATTTTTCTTTATTTATGAATATTTATTCACATCGGCGTCATATCGCATATCGTTTTGTTTTTTCTGTGCTATGAACACAAACCGGGTATAAATTAAATCGGTCATGATTTTTTCTCCGAATACAGATTGAACGGCTACCACACTATTTTAACAAAATTTGTGCAGGGTTTGTTTTTGGGCGGGGGAGTATGTTTCCGACAAAAAAAGCACTCCTTGCGGGGTGCGTGGTATTATGCCAGTCCTCTGTCCTTCAACATCTTATCCAGTGTCGGGCGGCTGATTTTCAGTTCTGCTGCAAGCTGGGTCTTGTTCAGTTCTCTGCGCTGGTATCTGTCATACGCTGCATTGAAGGTCTTATCATCAATCCGTTTAACCTGACCGCCTTTGAATTTGCCTTGAGCCTTTGCTATGGCTATTCCTTCCCGCTGACGCTCCAGCAGATTCTCACGTTCAAACTCGTTGATGGCTGCAATCATTGTCAGCATCAGCTTTCCTGTGGGGGTGCTGGTATCAAGGTTCTCCTTATTAGATACAAGATGCACGTTCTTGTCTTGCAGCTGCTCCACGATGGCAAGGAGGTCTTTCGTACTGCGGGCAAGGCGGCTAAAGTCATGGATATAGACGGTATCGCCTTCCCGCACATAGTCCAGCATGGCTTCCAGTTGGGGGCGATTCATGTTCTTGCCGCTGACCTTTTCCGTAAACCACTTGTCGATGCCGTGCTTCTTGAGGGCTTCAATCTGCCGCGCCTCGTTCTGTTCAGCGGTGGAAACTCGTACATAAGCAATGTGTGCCATACTGCAAGCCTGTCCTTTCATCCTGTGATTATCTCCACCCCTATTGTATCTCGATGTAAAAACGAAGTCAATAACTTTATTTACGTTTTATAAAATAAATCTAAAATAAAGTCTATTTTTACAAAAATGACGACTTTGAGGATGTAATAGGCAAGTATACTCTGTTTTGACAAAATATACATCTAAACAAGAAAAGACCGCAAGCGGCTTTTGTTCCGTCTGCGGTCTTGCGCTTAGATTATTAAGTTACAATGCACGAGTCAAGTGAATACATATCCTTGCTTGCAAAGGTAAATGTAACAGCGAACTGTGTTCGGACTGTTGCACCGAATCCATTCTGAGCATCAACCCAACCACGAACAACCCATGTGTTGCCAGAGCATCCAATCGTGGCTTCTGTCACAGAGCAGAACTTAGCCGTCGAAGGTGACTTCAGCTTACCTTTAACCGCTTTTTCAGCAATCGCAAACGCATCGCCTTTCGTGTGACCGTAACTGTCCTTATTGTTGGAAGTTGATGTTTTTCCAGACGTAGAACTAGAGCCACGATTTGATACGCTTAAATGCGTTTCAGAATGTTCATAATCATCATATATCGTATCGCTGTTCTTTTTCACTGTGTTTGAAGACGCATAAACAACATAAGTATCACCGCCAGAATAAATATCGCCTAATGAAACCCATTTTTTCTTGCCAACTCTCAAATCGGCAGAATCAACAGAATCATCCATTTTTTGATATGTATTCAGCATTTGACGCGGTTTAAGCTGTCCCCAGTTTGAGCAAGTTATATCTGCATAATACCACTCGTACCCATCGAACTCAATATCTCTCAGTTCAACAGAAACATCTTCCAACGCATACGATTTTGCAATTTCAATAATTGTATTGACCGCATTTTCCTTTTGGGCACGTATTTTCTCATTGTTGGCATTGTTAACACGCCATGCGGTACCGCATCCAATAGCAAAGGTAAGAACTAGAAGTACTACAACCGTTTTCTTTTTGAAATGAATCCTAAGCTTTGGTCTCTTGGTTACTGCAACATTCAACCCTATTTCCGCAATTGCAGCTTTCAGCGCTTCTTCATCTGATTTCCGTATAGAATAGCCGTGTTCGGATTTTACGCCCTCGACTACTGTTGTAATCAACAATACTGCTGTGTTGCTTTTGACTTTAATTTTAGTTTTTTTGATTGAAGAATAGAAAATCCTATTGCCTACACTATCAACAATTGCATCTGCAATAAAGGTAAAATCCGGTGACGCACCTGTTCCTGTAAAATGATACTCCATTATGATTTCCTCTTATATTATAGGGACAGATTATCAGTAGCCCAGTTTTTCATGCACCGCCTGTGTTACAAGGTCTGCATTCATATTACCCTTTGTTTCTTTGTAGTTATCCATCTTCAGGAAATAATTCAAATTTGCATCAAACATATAAGTAGTTACGGTGTTGCCACCAAAGCCATTTTGAGCCGCTACATCTAAAGTGTAATTTCCATCGAACAGCTTATAAATAGCGTTAAATCGAACTGAAGCAGGATTCTTAAAATTACTCATAATCGGCAGAATATCGTTCACAAATTCCTTCTCATCTTTTGTCAACTGTTCATAAGCACTTTTGGGGACAACCTCAACCGCGCACTGGGCTGTCACCCCGTTATCTGTGGTTGCAATAATGGTAGTCTTTCCTTCAGACTGTGCTATCAGTTTTACTTCATCTACATTACGCACTTTTACGATAGTTTCATCTGCCGATGTCCATGTGATGCCGTAGTCGCTTGCATTCTGCGGGAGCAGGGTATATTTCACTGCAACGGTGTCACCATCTGTCACTTCGATAGTATCCGACGAGAAAATAATCTGTTCAATCGGGACAATCGACACATTAAACGTATATTCCCCAACTGATTTTCCGTTCTCTTTGATTGCAACTTTAGCTTTGCCGGGTGCTTTAGCAGTCACTGTGCCATCATCCGCAACCTCGACAATTTCAGCGTCTGCGCTTTCCCACGTCAAATTTTCTTTGCCTTCTAATTTTTCATCTTCAATTTTGTATGTTTCGCCGTAGTTAATCTCCACACTTTTTGTGACTTTTCCGCACCCTGCAAGCAGTCCGGCACAAAGCACGATTGTTCCAATAGCTAAAAAAGCACGCTGTTTCATTTTCCTGTGATTCCTTTCTCATTTGAATTTCTCGCCAACACCGGGTTCCTGTGATAGCAGAACGTCCGTATTCCAATTGTACGCTTTGCCTTCCTGATTGTCAACAAAACTATACGCTTTTGGATAATTTATTATCATCTTGTGTATAGTAAAGTAATTGCAGGGAGGCGAGAACATGATTTCGGACAACATCAAACGTCTAAGGGAGAACGCTGGGCTTTCACAGTCCGCCCTTGCCCGAAAACTAGGAGTCACACGAGCCAGCGTCAACGCTTGGGAAATGGAACTCTCTGCACCAACGGCACAATACCTTGTAGCCCTTGCACAGCTATTTCATACGACAACCGATGATATTTTAGGCCTTGAATCAGAAGAACAGATTGTTCTCCGGGACATGAACGAGCAGGAGAAGCGGCTGGTTTACGACTTGGTTTCTTACATTGCAGCCCGAAAAGAAACGGTGGACTTTTCTGGTAAATCTAGCAAAAATAGTCCATCTGAAAAGAATCACAGCACAAAAGGCTCTGCTGTCAAGAAAATTTGATATCGAGATATGAAAAAAGGCTGCTGCACTGGCATTTAACCGTGTGCAACAGCCTTCTATTCATTTTTAGATTGTAGCTGCCCCGCCGGGCAGTTATGTTTCACTGGTAAGAAAAGACACTCAGCAGCCCTTTTTCCTTTAGTGTGCTGACAGGAACAATCCGCATTCTCTTTTGGCATCTGTCAGTATAAGAGTAGAACTTCACAAACTTAAAGCAGTTTTCCAAAGAAATCTCATTTTCTTTCAGCTTGCGAAAATGTACCATGTACAAGCTATTATCAGCAGGACTTACAAAAATCAGGAAGTCGCATTGTGAATAATGATAGTAGCCCTCTCGTGTTTCGGTTTGTCCTGTTTCCTTATCCTTTAGATAGAACGCATCTTCAAAGGCAATGTTCTGTGTTTTAGCTAACCGGGTATCTAGCTTGACTTCAATCTTGCTTGTGCGTCCGTCTTTCTGCACAATAAAGTCAATGTCATTTTGGTAATTATCCTGTTCTTCACTCACATCCTGCACAGTATAGCCCCGGCCTGTCAGATAGTCCTTTACAATCTGTTCAGCCTGTTTTCCTTCCTTGTTCTTTAGTACAAAGTAACTGCTGTGCATCTGGCTTACCTCCGCTTTGCTGTCTTTGTGATAGCAGTACGCCGCTTTTTCTGCAATCCATCCAGTGCAGCGTGGCTATCAAATCCTTCTCGCAAGTCGTTTGAATACAGGTTAGCATAATGCTGTGTCATGGTCAAGGTGCTGTGTCCTAACACCTTTTGCAGCTTAAATACATTGCCGCCAGACATACACCAGTTCTTTACAAAGGAGTGCCGCAACAGGTGAACACTGGTCTTTTCAACGCCACGGCTGCGATTGTAGCGGGCTTGACTATGTTTCAGTGCGTTTGTGGATAGCTGCTCGTCATAGAAAGAAGGGAACAAATACGCTGTTTCGTCTGCATCCTGCCGCCAAAGGGAAATGTATTTCTTTAGGCAGCTTGCCAGAGCTTCCGACATGGGCAGCAGTTGAACGTGTTTATTCTTTAGATGTCGAAATGTAATCGTTCGGTCATCAAAAGATATATCCTGCATCTGCATTTCACAGACTGTTGCTTCTCGTGCTGCTGTTCCCAAAATAAAGTTGATGATAGCCCAACTGCGCCAGATAACAAAGCTGTCCTCACGTTTCGGCGGCTGAATCAGCGCACAAAGTTCTTCCTGCGTGTAAACGTCCTTGATGGTTTCTTGTGCCTTTACCATCTTGATTTTGAACGGTGCTATTTCGTCCTGCTCCATGCACCAGTAAAGGAACACTTTCACCGAACGGATATAATGGTTGACGCTGTTTGCGGTCATTCCGCTATCCGTCAAGTGGATAACATACCGTTTGAATCCTGCTTCATTCACGGCTAACTGCTCATCTGACAGGAACTTCAAAAACCGTGTAATATCATACCGATAGCCGTTCAACGTGGCTTCTGCTGTGCCAGAATACTTCTTATCGTCCAAAAAATCTTGCTTTAGATTATCAAACCGGACTGCATTCTTCTGAATCTTCTTCATTTTTGTACCTCTGACCTCTAAAATTTTTGAAAAAATCATAGGTACAAGCCAAAAAAGCCAATATAAAACAAAAAAGACGATAAACCGTTTAGTTCAACGATTTATCGCCCTTTTGGTGCGCTCGAGGGAACTCGAATCCCTGGCCCTCTGATTAAAAGAATCAAAGGTGCATCATTCGTCAAATTTCAAAAGTTCGAAGAAGCACTATTTTCATCGTATCATCAAAAAACATAACTTTGCACACACCGCATTATTTGCATACAGCGTAATGCTTTGCAACCGTTATCTAGCTATTCAGGTGTGCAAAAAGTGTGCAAAAATGTGCAGACGGGCAAAACAAAGCCCAATGGACAAATCAATCACCGGTTTTATGGCAGGGTTTAGGACATCCGAACAGACACCAATTGATATAGAAATGAGGTTCACCATGAACAAACTGCTTTCCTGCAGCTTTAATATGGATACCGACCGGGTGGAAGCCCGGTTTGAGGATGGCACCACCGTTGCCATCGACTGCGCCACTGTGGAGGACGAATACGGAAACACCCCGGCACAGCGGGCAGAGCTGGACTGGCTGGTGTGGAACAAGCCATTGGAGTATGCACAGCTTGTGCTGGGTGGAGGGATGGAGCGTTATCTTTCCCTCGGCTGCGGCCACGGCAGATTGGAAGATTGATTGGAAAGATCATTGCCATTGAAGTGCAAATCGAATATACTGTAAATAGGAAAGCGGACGTCACTCCGCTGGTGTGGCTGACACCTAAAATCCGATCAGATGCAAGACGT
>ENA-ORSM01000622-ORSM01000622.1-human-gut-metagenome-genome-assembly--contig:-NODE-622-length-30884-cov-9.170813_pt1 | contig 30884 bp, 20 predicted proteins | sample MGYA00241903_ERZ509170 | MGnify/ENA primary metagenome ERZ509170 (study PRJEB26280, sample SAMEA2338784) | human gut metagenome | biome: human gut; feature: human-associated habitat; material: faeces...
ATGCAGATTATTTTCGCTTCTGTATCATATAGGCGCGTAGTTGCGGATTTGAGGTATTAAAAATTGCTATTCCATAGAAGGAAGCTCATCACGAGAAACGACAAATTCCTGGTTCATAGCATCCTTCCACCATGCTTCATCAGCATGGACTACCGGACTGCCGTCCTCATTTGTTCCGTCATACCACGGCATGAACCAACTCCAACGCGCACCAGATGCCCATTGTTCGGAAATAAGTCCGACCGTACCACATTCACTCAGCGAAACAATCTTATTTCCATAATTTCCGGCAATGGAAGTATATTCTGAAACACAATCCGCAGTTTCCTTATTATAAATATCACGTCCCACGATGTCTACATATTGGTCTCCCGGATACCAATCAGCATCATTGCCCTCGGTAGTCCATACCCAGATAAGATTATCCAGTCCTTCTGCCTTGAAGTAGTTGAACATAGCAATCCACAGAGATTTAAAGCTGACAGCATCCTTACCCCACCAAAACCAGCCACCGGCTGCCTCATGGAACGGACGCCACAATATCGGAATATCCGCATCTCTCAACAGTTTCAAATAAGCGGCAGTATTTTTCAAATCTTCGGTAAATACCTTGTTTTCCCAAGTGCCTTCCACCGTGGCATTGGCAGCGTCAAACTCCGTATCTGCCTTATAGAAGGCATAATCCTTGTTCGGGTCAAGAGCTGTACCGTTACTTTCAAGATAAACAGCAACTGCTGTATAATCATGTCCGCCAATGATGAGACCACCTTCTTGCAGGGATTTCAAAATATCCTCGGTAATCACCAATGTATAGTCCCCGGATATGTCAAAATAATCAGTTCCTGAAGCAATCTCGCTCCAACCACTGTTTTTGAACGAACCTTGCGCCCCCTCTGCCACATCTTTCACAGCCACGCGTATCACCTGACCCACTTGCGCATCAGCAAAGACAGCTTTTGCAGCATCATCCGTCATCTGTACATTTCCACTCCAATCACCCGGCATTACCGTCTCTCCTTTCCATATTTGGGTAGAAGAAGCTTCGCCTACAACTTTCTTGGGTACATTCCAATGCCACATGGCAGCTACGATGCCACCTTTGTCAGCCCAATCCTTAACAGGAGTAATGTCACCGTAATTAATCCAGTCTACTCCAGCTACAGATGCCGGCAGATGAACATAGTCGAAACAGTTGATAGCCGGATATTTTCCAGTCCATCCGTACACCTTTTCGGACATTTCCGTATTCCAGGCAACATCGGCCATCATGGCAGAAAGTGTCTTCGTCTCGAAGTTATCCAATAGATAATTGTACAGTTTCACAGCTTTAGCCGAAGTAGCGGCAACCAGTGTCTTGTCCAAAGCGACAGTAGAAAACTGAACCGATACAGCGGGAGCAGGCATTTGGTTCGGTCCTGTTACTATTCCCTCGGGAATAGAAAGAGAACAAGCCGTCTCTCGCTTGGGAACATTCACTTTTACAGTCAGTATATTGCTTGCGCCAAGCACATCGGCACTTATCAGTTCACCACCGGTAAACTGGATTTCGCTCAGATTGTCCGTTGCAAAGAATATATTCTTGTCATATTTCACCTCAATGGTGATTTCTCCCGTTTTCACTTTGGCAGCTCCACTCTCAGGAGTAGTAGACACCAATACCGGTGCATCCACTGCAGGGATATCATGATCGACATCAGTATCGCAGGAGGCAAAAATAAAAGCTGCTATTAACGAGAGCATCCATTTTATATTCAGTTTCTTCATCTTAATTATGATTTTATTTCATTCTTAATCAGGGCATCCATAGTCACATTCTTCAAGCCACAATTCATCAATTTACAATCGTTATTTTTGTAAACGTCAAATCACTGCCCTGAATAATGATACCTACATTTGTCTGGTCTTCACAATCTCCTTGTTTAGCTTGAATATTATCAAGTATCTCCTGAGTCAATGTCAACTCCATCACACGGCTCTCGAAACTCCAGCCGTAAATGTCTGTCGGTACCATAGTCGTATCAAACAAAGAGAAAGCTATGCCACTCCAATCGCCATAGTTAAACTGAGCCTGTGCCCAAGTCTGGTCTTTCTGATCGAAATAGACTTTCATGACAGTACCTGCCGTTACCTTGGCAAAAGATGCAGCCGGTACCAATACACGTCCTCCATCGCCCCAACTAATATTGAGCGGACCAGCCCAAACTGTTTCTTCATTGGCAACCACAAGAACATCATAAGCAATTTCACCATTTGAAGAAATCAGTTTCAGGCTATAAGTTCCATCCAGTTCAGCCGGTACATTCAGCATCAATACCCCTTTAGCCGCATCATTGATATACTGGACTGAAGCCTCATTCAGCAATACATTTGTCAGCTTATCAGCATTAACAATCTCAAGTTCCACAATTCGTCCCCGAACCAATTTGTCAGGCAATGCCGGCAAATAGGCACATACCGGTTTCTCTATTGTCAGAGACGGTGCTTCTACAGATTCACCATTGGCCATCTTCAAGAGTAAGGCCCCAGTTTCGGCAGTTGTGGGTACAGTCAAAGAAATGGCAGTAGCAGTGGCATCGGATACGGTAACTTCCACATTACCACTGAATACAACAGCCGAAACAACATCCATATTTACTCCTTTGACAGTCAAAGCCTCTCCTGCCGGGACCGTTGCCGCACTATAAGAAATGTTTTCCGGCTTTGCCGTTGCAATAGATACGGCAGTTGCTTTTCCACTATTTGTATTCAATTGCAAATCACCACTGATAGCCGCAGCCGGCATCAAGACCTTTATTTCAGTCGTATTCTGTGACTCCAATCCTACAACTTCTTCTACACCAGGAAACGTTACATCAGTCACCAAATCCATATTGGCACCTTTCAGGGTAATTATATCTCCACCACGCAAGTTTATAGCAGGAACAGCCACTACGTTCAAAGGCATAGCTACTACAACAGTAGCAACCACAACTTTTACATCCGAAGCAGGAAGTACCGTAACTTCTCCGTCCGAGACATTATCCGGCAACGTAAAAGTAAGTTCATCTCCTTCGGAAGAGGCAGTCATCGTAAATTCAACTTCATCCCCATTCGGCATCTGTACTTTCTTCACCAAATCAAAGTTTTTACCAGAAACTCGAATGATATCACCTGGCTTCTTATCCACCAGGTCGAGTGGAGCCTCTACCGATGGCAAAGTAACCTCCAGTTCCTCTTCAGTATAAATCCAATTGGGGATTTCAGCTCCATCAGACAAGATGAACTTACCGGTCTGAGCAGAATCAGGAACAATAACTTTAATCTCCTGACGGCTTTGACTGACAAACTCATCAGCAGGCACTGTTACCTCATCAGCAAATATCACTTCTTTAATCAAGTTCAGGTATTCACCAGTAATGGTCAATTCACTACCAGGCTTTACTTCTGCCGGTGCAAAAGCCTCTAAAGCAATCGGTTCCGTAAATGTCAACTCTGTTTTTGTTGTAATATCCCCTTTCGGTGTCTTCAAGACAACCAAACCCGGCTGGGCTGTCTGGGGTACAGTGACACGGATTTCCGTATCACTGACCACTTCGATGTCTGTTATATCGTCGCAACCGGGAATAGCAACCGCAGTCACCTTATCCATGCCACTGCCCAGGAAACGGAGTACACCGCCGCGAGCTACGGGACTCGGTCCGAATACATTCAGACTGATTCCCCCTTTATATTGGTTGGTATCTTCATCATCCCCATTGTCGCAGGCCGTAAACGTCAAGCAACTGAAGAGCATCAGGCACATCATCCACAGTGCCGGAAATTTATATGTTTTATTCATATCAGTATTCTATTTAAAAGGTTATTCAATAGGTACCACACGGATGTTGTCAATCATAATCACCGGATTGCAATCCTTACCTTCCACACCACCTGCCCAGACAAAGAATGTCAATCCGGTCAGCATAGTCTTGTCAAAAGCCCTATCACACTTATTGCCTTCATGCGTCTTGTTGAACTCGGACAGATTCATGGAAACGGTTGTCCATTTACCGCCCGTATCATAGGAACCCGTATTCTTCCAGGGCAACCATAAACCTCGCGGCACATTCGTATCACTAAAGTAAGCATTGTTTCCGGTCGCATACGTCACCACATCATTACCAGTAAACATTACTTGCAGAGCACAAGACTGCCACGGATTGGAAGAAGGAATATTCACCTCAAATTTCAGTTGCAAACCATTGACACCATACTCCTCGAGCAGTTCTGCAAACTCAGGACGTGCAGAAAGTTCGGGATAACCGGCAGACGGTTCCGGCCAGTAATTGAATGAAAAATGTTCTTCATCCCAAGTAGCACCGATTCCCCCTTTAAGTTCCCCGGCAAAACGAATATATGCACCATCAATACTATTTTCATCGGCTTCTTTCAATACCGCACTACCATCACGCCAACCATGAGCAATAGCCATACCGCCATGAGAGCCATCCCAGTCAAAGAGTATGTTGCGGGTATCATGATAGCGGAATTTGGAACGTCCGGTACCGTAAATAGACTTCACGTTGATATAGCCTGCAGGAGCATTGTCCGGAAGAATAAAACTGACCGCAGTCTTAGTTATGTTCGTAATATTAGTCACTTCCACATTACCAGCCATCGTAATGGTCAGTGGCACATTCGGGTCATCAATGAAATAGTCACCAATCAGTGTCACCTCACTACCCGGCTTTGCAAACTCACAAGAAATGGAGTTCACGGTAGGAGCCGGAACCAACACCTTGAAGTCATAATCTATGGTATCTTTTGCTCTGGTCACCATATAAATCTTATCGGTCACTACCGAAGGAATCTCTTTCGGAACATCTACCATAAGTGTATGGTCAGTGATGTAACTTGTATTAAGTATCGCCTTCTGGTCATTGAAATAGAGCTCGTAAACACTCCGCAGATTCTCACCGACCAGACAAATCGTATTCGCCATATAGGCCCCGGTCAGCAAAGAATCTGCCGCAGCCGGATCAGGGACACGAACATACTTCAAAATAGGCTTTCCGCCTGCCACCTCATATTTATCCGGTTCATCCTCACAAGCTGCCATGGAAAAGCCTGCTGCGACAACAACTGCCGCGAAGAACCAATTCGTATATCTATTATTTTTCATCTTTTCAAGCATTAAATTAATAACTGAATTCAGAACGCACATCTACGTGTACCGGGTCTTTCATCAAATTAGGATTGAACACCACGTCTTCTGTCGGGAACGGCAATGTAAAACTGGAAACTGTTACATTCGGTGCCTTTGCATCCGGGTTGTAACGAGTTTCATCCGGATTTACCGTCCAACTGCCATTCTCATAATAAGCTTTGTAGGTAGTGCCCAGATTATAATAAACATCACGGCGCTGCGCCTTCAGCTCATTGATAGCACGCTGGGAATCATAATATGCCAAACGTACATAATCATACCAACGGTCACCTTCGCAAGCCAGTTCCAGCCGACGTTCCTTCCAGACGTCCTCCCAAGTAATGGAGGTTTTCGGAGTAACTCCCGGAATGGCACGGCCACGTACTGCATTGAAAGCATCCAGTGCACTCTGGTCTGTAGTAGAGGTAGCCAGTCCCATTTTCGCCTCGGCATATACCAGATAGATATCGGACAGGCGCAGGATATGGGTTGCCAGGCCGCTGTACATATTACCAGCCGATACGCCCAAGCCCAATAGATGGTCATTATTGTTACCATAAAGATGCTTCACATGATTGGCACCGGTAGGAGACTGATAATCGCCATTAGGGCCACCCTTGCCATATTCGGCATCATAGATAAACCGCAGATAATCGAATCCGCCCTTGTCCTGCCAGAAATAACTGTATACATCACCTGCCATCATCATGGTAGCCTTACGACGGGTATCCGTATCCGAACGAGTCTCAGGGCTTTCCAAAGCGGAAATTCCAAATGCATCCTGCAAATCAACCGACGGACCGGCATAACCGCCCCAGCAGTCACCAAATTCATCGAATCCCACCATTGCCAAGTCCGACTGCAATGTATTCTGCTGTGTCCAAGGGTCACGTCCTGCTGACCAATGCCAAGAGAAGAGGCACTCTTCATTCTTGTTGTTAGCCAAACGGAAAACATCGGAATAGTTGGCCAGCAGATTACGACCGGAATTATTAATCACATCCTTGGAATATTCTGCCGCTTTTGCCAAATCATCCGCATTGCGGGTACCGGAAAGACCACTCTTGGTCAGATACACCTTAGCCAAAAGACCTTCGGCACAATAACGGTCAATACGTCCCGTTTCGCCTCTGGCCGGAAGCAATTCCATAGCTTTCTCCAGAGTCATAATGATATACTCGTACACATCGGCTGTCTCCACCTTGAATTTGGAGTTATAATTACCGGAATTCAATTCAGCCGTATTATCATGGATAATGGGTACTGCCCCAAAACTACGTACCAAATAGAAGTAAGCCATGGCTTTCCATGCCAGACACTCGCCCATACACTGATTTTTCACAGCTTCTGACGCATTTGCCGTCTTCAAACGAGTATATACGGTATTGGCATGACCGATAACTGCCCACAAAGAATAGGACATATTCACAAGGTTCTCATCCGTACCATTCACCGTAAAATTCAGGTAAGGGCTGTTTCCCTCGTATACATTTCCGGACAAGATTTCACCGACTTTGATAAAACCGCGCTGAAAGTCATACCAAGGTGAGTTATAAAGGTAATTGACTCCTTGCACACATTGCTCGTCATTCTGGTAAAAATTCGATTCGTTATAATTATCTTCAGTAGGACGGTCCAGGAAATCTTCGCATGAAACTGTTCCCATACCGAGTACAGCTGCAAACGCCCAATATTTAATATATCTGATTTTCATGTTTTCTTCAAATTAAAGTGTTAGAATGAAACGTTCAAGCCGAATGAATAAACTGTAGGAGACGGATAACGTCCGTTGTCCAGACCATATACATTGACGCTTGAAGTACTGGCACCAATTTCAGGGTCATAGCCATCATAACCGGTAATGGTCAGCAGGTTCTGAATATTGGCATAGATACGCAAGTTGCTCAGCCCCAGCTTGTCAATCGTCTTTTTCGGGAAAGTATATCCCAAAGAGATATTCTTCAGACGGATATAGGAACCATCTTCAATATAACGGTCACTGATACGGTCGTTGTCATTCGGGTCATTGATAGTGGCGCGTGGAATGGAAGCTCCCGGGTTTGCCACCATGACGTTAGACACATCATTATACCACATGGTTCCATCTTCGTAGACCTTGTTCGGATTGATAGGAACAAGCTGTGCACGTCCGTTTACAGCATTCAACTGGTTGGTCCATGGAGAGTTCATATGCGTCAGCTTCATGGAAAGGTAGTTGTACACCTTGTTGCCATAGGAACCGTTGATGAAAACGGACAAGTCGAAGTTCTTGTAACGGAAAGTATTGGTCCAGCCAAAAGTAAACTTAGGCATCGGAGAACCGATATTGGTCTTGTCATAGTCGTCAATAACGCCATCGGGCACACCGTCAGGACCACTGATATCCTTATATTTCACATCACCCACCCATACGGTATTGGTACGGTCAAATACACCGTTTGCCGGGTACTTGGCAGGTTTCGGAGAAGTCTGAAGGTCCTCCAGGTCCTTGTAAACACCATCACAGACAAATCCATAGAAGTTATAAAGTGATTCGCCTACACTGGACACACTGACTACATCGGTCCACTGTCCGTAACCTACAATCTGGGCATTGGCTGTACCTGCCAATCCTTTCAGTTTGTTCTTGTTGAAAGAAATCTGGAAATCGGAGTCCCATTCAAACTTACCCGTAATGGGATGCGTGTTCAGAGAGATTTCAAAACCGGTATTCTCTATGTCACCATAATTACCTTTCGGAGCAGCCAATGCAGAAGAACCATTGCCGGAAGTACCCATATAAGAAGGTAATTGCAACGGCATCAACATATCACTGGAAGTTTTCTTATACCACTCTACCGTCAGGTTGATACGGTCGTGCAGGAATCCCAAATCCACCCCGACGTTCCATTGCTCCTGAGACTCCCATTTGATGGAAGTGTTCGGTATATTGGAGGGGCGATACCCCATACCCAGACCAGAAGGCATACGATTCATGGATGTACCCCAGGCATAACCACCGATGTTGGCATTACCTGTTTGTCCCCATCCCAAACGCAGCTTACCGTTGCTGATTACCTTCTTCAACGGTTCAAAGAACGTTTCATTGGAAAAGCGCCAGGAAGCAGCCAACGAATGGAAGCCTGCCCAACGGTTTTCAGGGCCGAAGTTTGAAGAACCGTCATAACGATAGGTATAAGTACCCAGATAACGGTCGGCATAGTTATAAGTCAGACGTGTAAAGAAAGATGCCATGGACGAACTTCCAAAACCTGCGTTGATAGTCGGTGTTCCCGTACCCAAGGCCGGATTGTGCACTTCATCCGAAGGCAGACCGCTATTGAACACACTCGTGAAGTCATAGCTGGACTCCCAGCACTCCTGACCCACCATGGCCGTATAATGATGCTTGTCGCCTATGTTTCCGGAATAGGTCACATAGTTCTTCAATTGCCAGAATGTACTGCTGTTCTTCTGGATACTGCTTTCATTGCTGGAACGTACCCATCCACCCAAATCAACCATCGGCTTGTAGCGTTCACCTTTGCTGGAACTGATGTCATAACCCAGTTCGGCATGCCATACCAGATTTTTAATCGGAGTGACCTCAAAGAAAATATTACCTGTCAGTTTCTGACGGTCCAGCAGGATGTCATCCATCATGGCAAGGGCAATCGGGTTAGGATTCGTATAGCCTTCGCGAACAACGGTGGCATAGCTGCCATCCAGATTATAGATAGGTATATCAGGAAGAGTGGTCAACGAGTAGTTAATCAAACCTTCATCACTGTCTGCCAGTTTCAGGTCATCACCCGTTGCTGTATAGGTGGCAGTCAAACCGAGTTTCAACCACTTCTTCAGTTGGGCATCCAAGTTGGCACGGAAGCTGTAACGGTTAAAGTTTGAACCGATGATGGTACCGTCCTGATCCATATAGGAAGCTGATACGTAGTATTGTATCTTCTCTGTACCACCTTGTGCCGAAATCTGGTGCTGATGCTGCAAAGCAGTCTGGAAGATGGCGTCCTGCCAGTTTGTACCTACTCCCAGCAGAGAAGGATCGGCATAATAATTACTAGGGTCAGAGATTTCACCCATGTTTGCCAAATCATTATAATAAGTGGCATACTCACGCAGATTCATCATATCCAGACGCTTTGTCTGGCGTTGAACGGCAAACATACCGTCATAAGTAAATTAGCCTCACCCGCCTTACCACGTTTGGTCGTAATCAAAACCACACCATTGGAACCTTGCGCACCGTAAATGGCGGTTGCCGAAGCATCTTTCAGAATTTCCATACTGACGATATCAGCAGGGTTGATGGTGGAAAGCGGAGAAATGGTGGAAACCGAGCCATTACCCAATGCATCGCCCAAACCATAAGATGAACCGCTTTGTCCCTGACTCTGTACAATCACACCGTCAATTACATACAACGGCTCGGCATTGGCATTGATAGTGGCCTGACCACGTACACGGATAGAAGAGGAAGAGCCCGGAGCACCGGAAGTGCTGACAGCCGTCACACCCGCAGCACGTCCTTGCAATGACTGGTCAAGGTTGGTAATAATAGAGCCCTTAATCTTGTCTTCACTCATGGAAACGGAAGCACCGGAAAGGTCGCTTTTCTTCATCGTACCGTAACCTACCACAACAACTTCATCCAACATTTCAGAGTCTTCCTTCAACGTGATGTTCACCGTTGTCTGGTCCGTTATCTTTATTTCCTGGCTGACATAGCCTATAAAGGAAACCACGATGGTAGCTCCCGGTTTCACATTCAAGGCAAAATTACCGTCAATGTCGGTAATTACACCATTCGTAGTGCCCTTTTCCAATACATTGGCACCAATGATAGGGCCCATCGCATCGCTGACGACACCCGTAATTTTCTTTGTTTGCTGCACTGCCTCAACGGTATCCACCGATGATACTGCGAAAAGCTGAGGGGTATAACCCAGGCTGAACACCGAACATATACCCGCAAGCAGCGCTGTCTTTCTAAAATTTAAATTCATACTGCATTTCTTAGATTTAAAACAAACACAAAACCTCCCAAAAGAAGATTTTTTTAGTTAACAAAATGAGAGTAAGTCAAGAAACCGTGACATGCAATCAAGGCGTTGACACTTAAAATTACTTCCAAACAATTCATGTTTTCACAGCATCATTCTTCTTTTCTTCCATAAGCACAATTCTTTTTTCTTAATTATTAATGGTTAAATCATATTGTTTTTAAAGGGCTATTTTTTCAGTGTCGTCAATTCGTCACGAACCATTCTCCCCCACTCTTTCATGTCTGCATCTTTCCAGTTTCCCTCGGAAGAAGCCGACGGATAGAACATGGAGCAAGTCTCATCCTTGTCAGACAAAGACCAGGCCACCCAGCTGATGGAATGCCGCTGCATCCACTCCAGCCAATTCCCCCACTCTTCTTTATTGATGGGGCCGTCCCCACTTGCCTCCATACCGGCACATTCGGAAACGAAAATCGGCAAGCCCTTGCCCAGAGCATAGTCGGCGCGGTCGCGCAGCCACTGTCCGTGGGTATTGGCATAAAAGTGGAGTGTATACATTATATTGCTATATCCGGTAATAGGATCGTCTGCAGCCAAATGGATGTCCTGGTCCCAATGCGGACAACCTACGAGGATAACGGCATCCGGCTCTATGGCACGAATCGTCTTGATAACCTCCACAGAGTATGCCTTCACCTGCTCCCAACTGTCTTCCACCGGTTCATTGAAAACCTCATAGATAACATTAGGAACCCCTTTGTAACGGGTAGCCATTTGAGTGAAAAACTCCTTTGCTTCTTCCTGCCGCAGATTGTGGCTATGCCAGTCGATGATGACGTAAACGCCGTTCTCAATAGCAGCATCCACCACTTTCGTAACACACTCAATACCGAACTCGGGCTTGTTCACATAACAGGCGCTATCCAAATCCACTCCCATAGAGGCCCGAAGCACTTGTGCGCTCCAGTCATTGACCAGATAAGCAACCGAAGAGGCATTGTAGAAACGAGGCCAGAACTGATGCCAGCCATAGCTGACACCGTGCAATACCACCGTGTCTCCTTCGGTATTCATCAGCTGCGTACCATTGACCACCAATGCCGGTAGCGTTTCCTTTACATTTTCATTCTTCGACGGGTTTGTTCCACAACCAATGGCCATACCTAGGCAACAAACCGCCAACATAACTTTCCATATGCTTTTCATATCATACTTAGTATTTAGAGTTATACATCTTTCTTAATAACAGTACAAACGCTTTGTACACGCTTACATTCTAATTTTCAGGCAGGGATTACACGGAAAAACACAGATAGGTTCAATTTTGCAACTTCCGGTTTTCCGCTTTAATTATTTCAATAGTGCTGTCTGTGGCAAAGACAGAGTTCAGTCCTTGTTGTTCTTGAGCCGGGTCACCGGTATAGTCATCCCCCTTTTCCCAGAATACATGGTCGGGATTTTGTCCGGCAAAACCGCCCCATGCCCAGAAGTTGCATCCAGCAAAGAGTCCACCGCTCTCACGGTCCTGGCGGATAAGGTCGAATACATAACGGTAATATTCATCGCGGGCAGTGGTCGGTGCCTCTTTGGAGAAGCTGAAGCCGTCACGGGGAAAACCGAACTCCTCCAGAACAATCGGCTTGCTGTACTTCCGGGCAATGACCATGTGGTCATCTATATATTTCTTAGTATTTTCCTTGGCACGCGGAAGAAGTTCCATCAGGCTGTCCGCTTTCACCCAACTCCAGTTGTAAGGCCAGATGTGGATATTCAGATAATTGATGTTGGGGTCGGCATGAATCTTCTCGAAAAGACTCATATCCATTTCGCATCCCCACGAGCCCTCACTGCCGGAAGACACCATGTGGTTCGGGTCGAGTGACTTGATTTGTGCAGCCACATCGGCCATCCAGCGGGCAAACGGTTCCTTGTTCTCGTCAGAGAAAGCGCGAGGCTCGTTACCAATCTGCCAGGACATAATAGTAGGGTCATCCACATATTTTATCTGATTATACCTATTGGTGCGTGAAACAATATAATTGACATGATTGGCAAACAAAGCCTTCGCGCTGTCCGATTGGGGGAACTGCTTGACATACTCCATATAGGCGGGCCATCCGTCTACGGCAGGTACCACGGCATCACCGTGTCCGGACCATTGCAGGTAAACGGAATAGCCACCGCTCCATTCCCAGGAATTGTTCAAATAGAGGACAGCCGTCATATCACGTTCACGCAGTTCATTCATAAAATAATCCAATCCGGCTAAAATAGTATCATTATAGACGCCCGGTGCCACTTGCAAAGAGGGCTCTACCCGCGTCTTTATGCCATTTTCACCGTCAGCACCCACCAATACGCGCAGGTTGTTGATGCCAATACTTTTCAGAAAGTCCAACTCCTTATGCAACCGTTCACGATTGCCGCCTTCACCTTCGGAACCAAGAATAGCACCGTACCAGAAATTGACACCTACAAAATAATAGGGTTTTCCGTCGCGAACGAACTGTCCATCGGCGTTGACCTTAATAAACGAATACTCCGCAGGCTTAGGGGCACATGCTCCCAAAAAGAATAAAAGTACTGTCAGCAAAAAGAATTGTTTCTTCATATTATCAGTTTTTAAGCGATACACAAAGATACGCGGCTCATATCATAAAAAATGATACTATATTATCAGATAAATGTGCTAATGTGCTAATTAGCTGCGCAATATTTATGCTGCGCCATCATGCCGCAGGCTATTGGCACATTAGCACATTAATCACATTGACACATTAAGTTGTCTCCGTATCCAATCCAGCCATTCATCCCACTGTTCCTGATACCAGTAATGCCCGGTTTCCAGATAAAGATGCAATTCCTTCGGAGAAGAAATCACATTGTAGGCTGCATACATGGAAGTGGGAGGACAGACTTCATCGTTATACCCCCAACTGAACCAACCGGGCACATTCAGCAGGCGGGCAAAGTTTGCCGTATCATAATAGCGAACCGTTTCAAGCTGCTTTTCATCGGGAGCACCGTAATAATAGAAATAATGGGGCCAACCGCAAGCACGCTTCTTGAAGAAGGCTTCGTGGTCGCACAGGGCAGGATGAACTGCCGCCAGAAAAGTAACGCGTGAATCAAGAGCCGCCGTAATCACAGACAAGGCACCGCCCTGGCTGGAGCCCGTAACGCCCAGCGCTTTCCCGTTGTACTGCGGCAGCGAACAGATAAAATCCACAGCACGCAAAGCGCCTACCACCACACGGTTATAGTAAGAAGCATCCCGATTGTCGCGGCCGAACGTCCAATAATTGCTCAGCGCCCCACCTGCCAGCGCATCATATACAGACTGCTGCATCGTGACGGGAATGCCGTGGATACCCACCTCCAATGTAATTACCTTTCCAGGAGCCGTATACGTATCTCCCGCATAAGGGCGGACACCCGCACCGGGCACACGCAGCAAAGCCGGATACTTCCCTCCTTTCTTGGGAATACTGAGAATACCGTAAAAACGTCCTCCCCAAGCTTTTGTCTGGAAGCTGACCTGATATACATTATCCGTTTCCGTACAGCGTTCGGGAAGCAGTGTCATAAGGGGATTCAACGGAGTCTTGCGCGCCTCTTCCAAGGTCTTGGCCCAATAATCCCGAAAATCGGCAGGAAGTTTCGTCACAGGTTGTAGCTGCTCAGGAGCATAGGCCGATGTAGCCAGCCCTTCATAAGTCCGGCCGTCCACATGCGCCTTGACCTTGCAACGCAAGAAGCCTGCAGTCTTCATCGTGCCTTGCAACTTCAAGGTACCATCTTTCAGCACCATGTCTTTCTTTACTTCAGTAGGATACATTTCGGGGCCCAGTTCATAGTCAATCTTGACATCGGGCAAGAGGTTCTGTGCCTTCAGCACCCGGACGGTAAACGTACACTTCTCATTCAGACGATACACCCAATCGCTATGGTCGGGTGAAACGACTACACGGATCTCATTGCCGCGTATCTGCGCCGTCACAGCACATACACACAGCAGACATAAAAATAAGGAAAAAACTCTTTTCATGATATCAGATATTAGTATTAATCATTGGTGCAAAAATAGGCACTTTCAATGAAGAATACCAATACTTTTTTATCATATCACCAGCTTCTTTTTCCGATAATTCTCACGGAATTCCTTCGGCGAGCATCCCTTCTTCCGCTTGAACATACGATTGAAATTGGACAGATTGTTGAAGCCGCAGTCATAGCACACCTCTGCAATAGTACGCGTGGAATCTACCAACATACGCGTGGCAAAGCCCAGACGGATATCAATAATGTAGTCGGAAAGCGTCTTGCCGGTGCGCAGGCGAAAGAAACGGCTGAAAGAGACCGGGGTCATGCCCACCATATCGGCCAATGAAGCCAACCGGATATCCTCCTGATAATGGGTGGAAATGTATTTCTGCACCTTCTGTACCCGGCGGCTGTCAGAGAAAGTCTCTATCTTGGCAAACGAAGAACTGGACAACACCCGAGCATTGTCATAGAGGGAAAGTTCGTAAAGGATACGGAGAAAGTTCATCACGGCATAAAAGCCCTGCTCCTCGGAAGCCAGCTTATCCAGCCAGTTGTACACCTTCATGATGGCCTGCATGGGGAAACTAAGTCCGCACTGTGCACGCTCCAGCATCCGGCGGATACTGTCGAACTGGTTCTTGTTGACAACGTTCCCGAAGAACAAGTCGGGAGAGAACTGGATGGTAATCTCCCGAATATCCCCGGAGGTACATTCATGTTGTTCCCATACATGCTCCAACTCCTTGCCGGTTATCAGCACCAGGTCATAATCACCGATAATTTCGGCAGAATCGCCCACCACACGGCGGACGCCAGAAGCATGTTCCGTGAAGTTCAGTTCATACTCTGCGTGACAATGGATGGGGTAGGTAAATTCTGTTTTGTGACGGTCGGCAATATAGAAACAGTCACGTTCCGACAGAGGGGTTATCTCCCTCATGATATAGTTCTGGTTTTCCATAGGCATTGGTTAAAAAAATATCATGCCACAAATATACTCATTCTTTTTAATCCCACAACAGTACCATTTGTTACATTTAGGGATAATATATGAACAGACACCCGGGAAAGTCCTGCCCGGAAAAGCACAATTTCCGTTCTTCTCCCCCTTAAGCTCTAATGCAAAGATGTATGAGATGTGCATCTCGCACACTTACACACTATAGTTTGAGGAAGAAAGAAGCGGAGATCCCTCTCTTGCCCCATAGACAAAAGAAAGGTCTCCGCTTCGCCGGATGATATGAATGATAAGCTGCTTACTTCTGCAACTTCAAGACACAGGAAGTTTCCGGCATATTTTCCGAAACGACCGTCAGTGTGGCTTCTCCCGCTTCGCCGGTACTTTGCAACAGCACCTGTGCAAGTCCGTTGAATGCCTTTACCTGATAGGTACGGGCATCGGTGTCGGCCGGACGTTCCGTAGCCTGATAAGCGGGGTCGCCATTCCCCACCCCAAGGATGCGTACCGGACCGGAGACGGTTATCGTCAAGTCGTTGCAGGCAGTGGGGACAAAACGTTTCTTCTTGTCCTGCAACTCAATGTTACACACTGCCACATCCCGATTGTCTGCCTGAATGACGGAACGGTCTGCCGTCAGGGAGATACGGGCAGGAGCACCGGTAGTCTCCACAGTACGGACCAATATTTTTTTGCCGTTCTTATAGCCTACAGCCTTCACTGCACCGGGCTGGAAAACGGCTTTCCAGGAAAGATGGCCGTTTCGGGGCATCGGTTTGCGATCCAGTTTCTTGCCGTTCACAGTCAATTCCACTTCATCGCAGTTGCTGTATACCCAAATATCGATGCTATCACCTTCGTGACCTTGCAGATTCCAGTGAGGAAGGATGTGCAGCACCGGCTCATCCGTCCACCAGGACTTCAGATACCAGGCTTCGTCCTTGGGGAAGCCACAGTAGTCCAGAATGCCGAATTGTGAGCCCGTAGCCGGGAACTTCATGGGGTTGGGCTCGCCGCGGTAGTCGAAACCCGTCCAATAGAAAAGACCCGCCAGATAGGGACGTTCGTCATAGAATTTCCAGCCACGCTCGATGCAGTTCAGCAGGCTGTCAGGTCCGTTCGGCTTGCGGTTGTGCGCCACCATGTGGCCTTTGTCGTGGGCATCGAAGTAGATGCCGCGCGTACCACAGCCCGTAGTCTCTTCCGAACCGAGCGCACGGCGGCCGGGATAATCCTTGCGGTGCTGCTCCACAGGGTTCTGAAGGATGTAGTTATAACCAGCCACGTCTGCGGGAATCAAGATGGCAGGGCCACTGCTCGAAGCAACGGTCATGAGGCGCGTAGGGTCGAAACGGTGGCAATATTCGCGCATCGTGGCAGCAATGCGTGTACCGCTTTCTTTCCACTCGATGCCCCACTCCTCGTTGCCTACACTCCAAAGGATAATGCACGGATGGTTGCGGTCGCGGTCTATCATGCGTTTCAGCAGGCGAGTATGTTCCTCGTTGACACCCGTCAGACGGTTTTCTTCTATCACAAGGATGCCGAGGCTGTCGCAGGCATCGAGCATTTCGGGAGTCATCGGGTTATGGGAAGAACGGTAGGCATTGCAGCCGAACTTCTTCAGTTCCTTCAGTCGGTACACTTGCAGGGCATCGGGAATGCCGGCACCTACTCCGGGGTGGTCTTGGTGCATGTTCACACCTTTCAGTTTCAGAGGCTGTCCGTTCAAGAGGAAGCCCTTGTCGGCATCGAAGCGGATGTCACGAATACCCGTAGTAGTGGTATAAGCATCCACCAGCTTGCCATGCTGATAGACTTCCGTAAGCAGTGTATATAGATAAGGTGTATCCACACTCCAAAGATGAGGTTTGTCCAGCGCTATTTCACCGACGGTGAGCTGGCGGTCTTTCGGCAGTACCGGCTTACCGGCCGTTTCGCAGCGTGCCACTTCCTTGCCGTCGGCATCCCGGAGGATATGGCAGAGGCGGTAATCCTCCGTTTGCAGACCGGAGTTTTCAACAGTGGTCTCTATCGTCAGCTTGGCCTTGTCAAAAGGTGCGGCCAGCGTGCTGTGCACAAAGGTTCCGAAAGGAGCTACATGTAACGGCGCCGTCTTGTTCAGCCATACATGGCGGTAGATGCCCGCACCCTCGTAAAACCAGCCCTCCTCGAGCGTGGCATCCGCACGGACGCAGATAAGATTCTCTTCTCCGTAATTCAAGTATTCCGTAATGTCATACACCTGCGTGGCATAGCCGCTCGGTTCGTGTCCCAGGTAGAAACCGTTTATCCAGATACGGGCATCACGGAAGATACCGTCGAACTGAAGATAAAGATGTTTGCCGAGGTCCTCTTGTGGCACGGTGATGGTCTTTCGGTACCATCCCACAGAGTTTTCGGGGAATTTATAGCCGACGGCTTTATAGCCATGACTGTGGCTCGCCTCTTTGGCATAAGGCAAATCAACCACCCAGTCATGCGGAAGATTGACCGTCTTCCAGTCCACACCCCACTTCTCCGGATTGAACTTGGGAGAGTAAGGGCCCTCATTATGGATAGAGGCTGCCTTGGTCAGATAGTTGAAGTACTCCGTTCCGCAGCCGAAGTCTTTCTCCGGTGAGGAAGCATTGCCAAAAGCAAACTGCCAGCCGTCATCCAACAAAATACGTTCGCGGACAGATTGGGCGGAAAGAGAAAAGGTAATTCCAAGAAGGAACAAAAATGCGAATAAGTGTTTCATATCGGTTAATCATAAAATGTGTTTACAAAGATAGGGCGAAATAGACTCGTACAGTGATACTTTTGTATCTTTTTCCGGTACTTCATGTTTCCGAGGGGAAAAAACACGCCGGGCAAACAAGGGTGATAGGAGAAAAGTTTTTAAATTTGAAGCGTGCTTCCGGGAAAATGGCCGGATGCCACAACTAACGAAGAATGTATCAAACTAAATACAAGAAATAATATGCAAGACAAAAGATTCGGATATTTCGATGACGACAACCGCGAATACGTCATTACCGATCCCAAGACACCTTGGCCATGGATTAACTACCTGGGCAATGAAGATTTCTTCTCACTCATCTCCAATACTGCCGGAGGCTATTCCTTCTACAAGGACGCCAAGTTCCGCCGCATCACCCGCTACCGCTACAACAACGTGCCGATGGACAACGGGGGACGCTACTTCTACATCAATGAAGGCGGCAACGTATGGTCTCCCACCTGGAAGCCCTGCAAGACTGCACTCGACAGTTACGAGTGTCGCCACGGCATGAGCTATACCCGTATCACCGGATCCAAAGACGGCATCGAAGCCAGCCTGCTCTTCTTCGTCCCACTGAAGACCTGGGGAGAGGTGCAGAAGCTGACCTTGCGGAATACTTCTGCCAAAGTGAGAAAACTCAAACTATTCTCCTTTGCCGAATGGTGCTTGTGGAATGCCGCTACGGACATGGAGAACTTCCAGCGTAACTTCTCCACGGGAGAGGTGGAAGTGGACGGGTCTGTCATCTACCACAAGACGGAATACAAGGAACGCCGCAATCACTACGCCTTCTACAGTGTCAATACACCCGTAGACGGTTTCGATACCGACCGCGAAACATTCGTGGGACTCTACAACGAGTTTGCCGACCCGGAACGGGTAGTAGAAGGCAGACCGGGCAACAGCATTGCCCACGGTTGGAGTCCCATCGCCTCGCACTATCTGGAAGTAGAACTGCAACCCGGCGAAAGCCGCGACTTCATCTTCCTGCTGGGCTATGTGGAAAACAAGCAGGAGGCAAAGTTCGAGGAACGTGAAGAATCTCTGCATGAAGCGTTCAAGCAGAGTGTACCCTCTTCACCTATTATAAATAAGGTAAAGGCTAAGGCGATGATTTCGGCCTTCGACACTACCGCCAAAGTAGATGCTGCCTTTGCCGAACTGAAAGCCTACTGGGACCGCCTGCTGGACATCTACGTCGTGAAGACCGACGAAGAAAAACTGGACCGCATGGTGAACATCTGGAACCAGTATCAGTGCATGATTACCTTCAACATGTCCCGTTCCGCCTCTTTCTTCGAGAGCGGCATCGGTCGTGGAATGGGTTTCCGCGACTCCAACCAGGACCTCGTGGGCTTCGTGCATCAGATACCGGAACGAGCCCGCGAACGAATCATCGACATAGCTTCTACCCAATTCCCCGACGGAGGATGCTACCACCAATACCAACCGCTGACCAAGCGCGGCAACAACGACATCGGCGGCGGCTTCAACGACGACCCCATGTGGCTTATCTTCGGTACGGTGGCATACATCAAGGAATCGGGAGACTTCAGTATCCTGGATGAGCCCGTCCCCTTCGACAACAAGAAGGGTTCGGAGGTTTCTCTGTTCGAGCACCTGCGCGTTTCCTTCAACCACGTCATCGAGAACCTCGGCCCCCACATGTTGCCCCTCATCGGCCGTGCCGACTGGAACGACTGCCTGAACCTGAACTGCTTCTCCTGGGACCCGAATGAATCCTTCCAGACCACGGAAAACCAGACGGAAGGCAGCCAGGCAGAATCGCTGATGATTGCCGGCTTGTTCGTGGTATGCGGACGCGACTACGTGGAGCTGTGCCGCCGCCTGGGTAAAGACGACGAAGCAAACAAAGCGCAAACCTACATAGACAATATGGTGGAAGCCGTAAAAAAACACGGCTGGGACGGAGACTGGTATCTGCGCGCCTACGATTACTTCGGCCACAAGGTAGGCTCCAAAGAGAACGAAGAAGGACAAATCTTCATCGAATCGCAAGGCTGGTGCACCATGGCAGGCATCGGACTGGAAGAAGGCATGGTAGAGAAAGCACTGGACTCCGTAAAGGAACGCCTGGACTGCGAGCACGGTATTGTACTCAACAATCCGCCCTTCACCCGCTATGTTGTGGAGTATGGAGAAATCTCCACCTATCCCGCCGGCTACAAGGAAAATGCGGGCATCTTCTGCCACAACAACCCGTGGGTCATCATCGGAGAAACCGTACTGGGACGGGGTGACCGTTCCTGGGAGTATTTCCGCAAGATATGCCCGTCGTACACCGAAGAACACAGTGCCCTGCATAAAGTAGAACCTTACGTATGCTGCCAGATGGTGGCCGGCAAGGACGCCGCCCGCCCCGGCGAAGGCAAGAACAGCTGGCTGACTGGAACGGCTGCCTGGATGTGGTATGCCATCACGCAATTCATACTCGGCATCAAGCCTTCGTATGAAGGTCTGGAAATCAATCCTTGTATCCCGGCAGGCTGGAAAGGCTTCAACGTGAAGCGTAGGTTCCGCGGGGCAGAATATCATATTACCGTGAAGAATCCCGATGGTGTGTGCAAAGGCATCAAGTCCGTCACAGTAGACGGCCAGCCGATAGAAGGCAATGTAGTGAACCATCTGCCGGGCACGCATACAGTAGAAGTAATAATGGGATAACCCACAAAATACAATATCATGATAAACCCTATTTATTCTCCAGCGCCCGAACGCTATGACAACGGCATGAAATTCCGCCGTTGCGGGCAAAGCGGCATCCTGCTGCCGGAAATATCACTCGGATTGTGGCACAACTTCGGCGACGTGAACACATTTGCCAATTCCCAGGCCATGGCGCACTATGCCTTCGACCGTGGAATCACACATTTCGACCTCGCCAACAATTACGGTCCTTCCTACGGTTCCGCCGAAGAGACTTTCGGAATGATTATGAAGAAATCCTTCATGCCCTATCGGGACGAACTATTCATCTCCACCAAGGCCGGACACGACATGTGGCCCGGCCCCTACGGGGAGTGGGGCTCACGCAAGTACCTGATGAGCAGCCTCAACCAAAGTCTGAAACGGATGAACCTGGAGTATGTGGACATCTTCTACTCCCACCGCTACGACCCGGATACTCCGCTTGAAGAGACCCTGCAAGCACTGGTTGATATCGTACGGCAAGGCAAAGCACTCTATGTAGGAATCTCCAAATATCCCAAAGAGGCGGCCGAGTTTGCCTACAAATACCTGGAAGAACGGGATGTACACTGCCTGCTCTATCAAGGCAGATACAATCTCTTCAACCGCGAACCGGAAGAAGAAGGTATCCTGCAGCAAGCCAAAGGGAACGGAACCGGCTTCATCGCCTTCTCCCCGCTGGCGCAGGGCCTGCTGACCAACCGCTACCTAAATGGTATTCCCGAAGATTCGCGCATGGCAAAGGGGGCTTTCCTGAAGAAAGAAGCACTGACCGACGAGACGCTGCAAAAAATCAAGGCACTCAACGAAGTTGCTGCCTCACGCGGGCAAACCCTTGCCGAGATGTCACTTGCCTGGTTGTTGAAGGACGACCTGGTGACAAGCGTCATCATCGGAGCGAGCTCCGTTGCCCAACTGGCAGATAACTTGAAAGCGACTGAAAATACAGACTTCTCTGCCGAGGAACTGGAGAAGATAAAGAAAATCATTCAAAAATAAATCAACATGAAAAGCCTCCTTATTCAAACCTTTTGTTTATTATTCCTTTGCTTGGGCACGGTCCGTGCACAGCAATACCAACTTGTATCACCCAACGGAAAACTATCCGTTACGGTAGATGCCGGAGAAGCCCTCACCTGGCAGATTGCACACGACGGCACCACAGTGCTGCAACCCTCTGCCATCGCCCTGCAAGGCAGAGATGAAAAATCAGCCAAGAAAGCAATAACTTTCGGTAAAAATGTAAAAGTAATCCGTGCAGAACGCAAGTCTGTGGAGTCCTCCTTCCCCACTCCCCTCTACAAAAAGGCAAGTGTGGAGGATGTCTACAACCAGCTGACACTGAAATGCCGAGGAGGCTACAGCGTACAGTTCCGCGCATACGATGACGGCGCTGCCTACCGCTTCATTTCCGAACAGAACAAGCCGTTTATCGTCCTCAACGAAACTGCGGACTTCAATTTCGACAAGGATTACCAGGCATTTGTACCTTACATAAACGACAACCGCAACGGTGAGCGCTATTGCTTCTCCTTCGAGTCTTACTACGACGAAGCCCCGTTGTCCAAAATGCACACCGACTCACTCTCCATCACCCCACTGATGGTTTGCCTGGACGGAGGAAAGAAAGCCGTTATCATGGAAGCCGGATTGGAAAACTATCCCGGCATGTTCCTCACTGTAAATCCCCAGACACGTCAAGGAGTGCAGGCAGCATTTGCCCCCTATCCGCTGGAAGAAATAATCGGCGGACACAACCGGCTGAACCTGATACCGACCAAGCGTGCAGACTACATCGCCCGTTGTGCCAAGCAGGAGCTCCCCTGGCGTGTGGTGCTCGTCACCGAAAAGGACACGCAGCTTGCCGACAACGACATGGCACAGCGTCTTGCCCCCGCCTGCCGCATCAAAGACATTTCCTGGATTAAACCCGGCAAAGTGGCTTGGGACTGGTGGAACACCTGCAACCTGACTGGAGTAGACTTCAAAGCCGGCATGAACACTCCGACTTATAAGGCATTCATCGACTTTGCCGCCGACAACAACCTGGAATATATCATCATCGATGACGGCTGGAGCGGAAACGAATCCTTATTGAAAGACCTGAATCCGGATATCGATTTAAAGGAACTGGTAGCCTACGGAAACCAGAAGGGCGTCGGCATCATTCTCTGGGCAAGCTGGCGAAATTCTGCCAAAGATACGGAAGCCGCATTCAGCCACTATGCACAGATGGGTATCAAAGGCTTCAAGATAGACTTCTTCGACCGTGACGACCAGCCACTGGTACAGTCCGTAGAACGCATTGTAGCCTGCGCCGCCGAGCACCGCCTGGTATTAGACCTGCATGGACTCAAGCCATACGGTATACAGCGCACCTATCCCAACGTCCTAAACTTTGAAGGTGTAAAGGGACTGGAGAACGCCAAATGGGAACCGATAGTGAACGGAGCCCCCCTCCACAACTTCCCGCGCTATGACGTGACTGCTCCCTACCTGCGCATGCTTATAGGTCCGATGGACTACACACCGGGAGCCATGATGAACGCAACCCGCGAAACCTTCCGTGCCGTCAACGACCATCCGATGAGCCAGGGTACACGCGTCCACCAGATGGCGATGTACACCCTCTTCGAAGCCCCGCTGCAAATGCTTGCCGACAGCCCCAGCAAATATATGAAGGAGCAGGAATGCACGGACTTCATTGCCAAAGTGCCTACCGTTTTCGACGAGACCGTGGCACTGGACGGTGAAGTAGGCGAATACCTTACACTGGCACGCCGCAAGGGAGACGTCTGGTACATCGCCTCCATGACCGACTGGACACCACGCGACTGTACCATCGACCTTTCCTTCCTTGGAGAAGGAAGTTACGAAGCCGAAATCTTTTCCGACGGCATCAATGCCGACCGGGAAGCAACCGACTACAAAAAAGAAGTACGCACCGTGACCTCGGGGGACAAGCTGAACATACACATGGCACCCGGAGGAGGATGGACAGCACGGATATGGAAAAGATGATAGGGTGATAAAGTAATGACATGATAAGTGCAATAGGGTGACAGTTACGTTAAAAGTGCTGTCACCCTATTCCTTTATTACTCCATCCCCTATCGCCCTATCATTTTATGCCCTTTATCACTTTTAACATACCTCTACGTGAACCTTTTATATCCTATCTTGTTTTTTCTCACAAAAGCCTAAGGTACCATAGGGCAGGAATTTATATTAAACCTAAACAATTATAAAAGTATGAAGAAATTTATTCCCCTATTATTAGCGGTCTTTGCAGTGACGCTTGCATCTTGCGAAAAAGACCCTGACATGGATAAGCTGGACAATAATTATCTGGTTTATACCAACTATGACAAGAAGGCGGATTTCAAAACCTTCGAAACTTATTACTTGCCGGACAGCATTCTGGTTATCGGTGATAAGGAAAACGCCGAATACTGGAAAGATGAGAATGCCCAGGAAATTCTCAGCACTTATGTTGCCAACATGAACAGCCGCGGCTACATCCGTGTGGATGACCGGGAAGAAGCCGACCTTGGCTTGCAGGTAAGCTATGTCAGAAGTACCTATTACTTCACCGACTACGGACGTCCCGAATGGTGGTGGAACTATCCAGGCTACTGGGATGCTCCTTACTGGGGCAACTGGGGCGGATGGTATTATCCCTATGCCGTGAACTATTCCTACAGCACCGGTTCCTTTATCAGCGAATTGTTGAATCTGGAGGCGCCGCAAGGCCAGAGCGAGAAACTTCCTGTTCTGTGGACCAGCTATATGAGCGGCTTGCTGAGTGGTTCTACTTCTGTCAATACCAAACTTGCCGTGCAAGGTGTGAACCAAGCTTTCACTCAATCAACTTACCTGACTAACAAGTAGTGACAAGCTACGAGCTATAAGTGACAAATGACGGGTTACCCAATATTAAGGTAACAAGAATAATACGGCAGCATCCTTTCCGGACTGGGAAGTTGCCATTGAACCAAAAAACAAGAACAAAGTATGAAAACAATAAAATATCTTTCCTTGAGAGTACTTGCGGTTGCCGCTCTTGCTCTCGTCTTCGCCCTACCGACGAAGGCACAGATGACCGATAACGGTTATGCCAATATCGACTGGCAATATAACTTTCCCCTCAGCAACAACTTCGCCGACAAATCAAGCGGCTGGGGTATGAATTTTGAAGGCGGTTACTTCCTGACAGACAATTTTGCATTGGGAGCTTTCTTGAACTACCATAGCAACCATGAGTATTTCGGTCGCCAGACACTTCCCGTAGGCGAAGGCGGCAGTCTGAATACCGACCAGCAGCACACTGCATTCCAGTTGCCTTTCGGTCTGGCCTCCCGCTATGTATGGAACCGTGGAGGTGCATTCCAGCCGTATGCCGGTGTAAAACTGGGTGCTGAATATGCACAGTTGAAGTCAACTTTCAACGTATTCGAAGCTAACAAAGATACATGGGGTTTCTATGTATCTCCTGAAATTGGTTTCAATGTGTATCCTTGGGCTTACGGACCGGGCTTGCATTTCGCAGCCTATTACAGCTACGGTACGAACAAAGGTGACCTCTTTACGTACAGCGTAGACGGTTTGAGCAATTTCGGTCTGCGCGTAGGTATTGCGTTCTGATAAGACACACACTTAAAGCTTAACAGATAGAATTTAATTGTTTCAAAATTGAAGAAGAAAAGAGCCTTTCCTGCGTGAGCAAGGGAGGCTCTTTTTAATAAAGAAGTAATATTACCTTGGAGAAATCTCCAAATATATTCCCACTTCAAAATCTGCAATCAGAGAATCCTTCCTCCCCCATCATATCATCTATCTGCTTAAGCATTTCACCTACCACTTGAATGCGCAAGGCCGTTGCATCAAATAAATCCATTGCTTCCGGAGAGACTAGGAACTGATGGAATTCCTTTATATCCTCCGTACGCTCTACCGCTTGTTCAGCTTTCATCATAAGGAACCAGAGGTGTTCCAGCAAACCCATATCAGAGATAGATTGCATCGGCTTCCACATTTTTACGAAAATCAGGACTTTTTACGCTGAAACCTATCCTCTAATTCTTCGCGAATGCAAATATGACGTAACAAGTTAGGAAGCTGCATCTTAATGACGATATCTATATCACTCTTATTGTCTTGCTCCCCGCGCACCACACTGTCCCCTATTATAAACCGATCTTTATAAGACTTCAACATAGCAAGTATTTTTGAGTACTAACCCATAAAACCAAACACTTTAACAAGTTCTGATATAAAGTTTTCCAGAAAAAATGATTTTACAAAAGAAATTTTGTACACAATACTTATTATTTGGAACTTATGCGCAAAGATCTGTATTCACTTCGCTCTCTCAAGGAACCCACCTACCACTATGAATAATGCAGGTAGAGTCATTAGCCAAAGAATTTCCGAAGCTTGGCTTGACCTTCTTCCAAAAGGACTACTAATGCTACATCTCAAGGGTTAGTAATGTATGAATGGGCACTACTTCCTTTCACGCCTTACTGTCATACGGAAATAACTACAGACATGTGTCTGTCTCATTCCTAAACACATCCTTTCATGCCTACCTAAAAATGTTTGTATATAGGCGTTTACGAATGAATACACGCTACCCCCCCTTCTTTTCAGACCGTCTTTCATGCAGTTTTATATATTCATGCAGAAAAAGATGATGAAAGAGAGTCATAAGTTATGAATTATCAATTGTCAGACATAGGATTCTGGGCTATCAAACTCCGGTACTTAACAAATAAAAGACACAACCCTCAATCTCATATCACCAAAATTCTACTTTAGCCCATATTATTCATAGTAGTAATCGGAAAGTATGGCTTCATTTGGAGTTGAGAAAGTTAGAAACCGATATCCTTGCAAATGATAAACAAAAGTACAAGCTTTTAACTCGTGTTAATTTTCAAATGTGAATTAAGCAGACTATAGGCTACTATTGACAAAACAATGTGCGCCCATAAGGGTGAGTAATAAATATCTCTGTAGCAAGAGATTAGATTAGGGTTCAAATGAAATCTACCACCAACCGACTTATCCGGAGAGGAAACTCGATGGGGAGTGTAGCATGTCGGAAAAGTCATAAGTCAGTGAACTGCGAAACTGCGACTGAATGGCGAGGTGGAACAACTGTTACGAGGATGAAGCCCGAATTGGTTAAACGGCAGTCTCGCTGCGCCTTGTCGAGCTATGACGGAAAGCAGTTATAAACGTCATACCGTAGTACTCTGACGGAGTATTGTTACGTTCAGAGCATCAGAACTGACTACGGAGCAACCGCAATAAGCGGAATAAAGGACGGAAATCGCATCCGAAAAACAGTTATGCCAATAGTTATTACTCATCTATATGGGGATTGCCTAAATCAGAATGCCAAAAGGCTATGGGGATTTGCCCCTGAATATCTGACATGACAACGGAGTTCCCATAGTAGTCCGAGCAAGGGAAAGCCTTGTACATGGCGAAGGGGAACAGTTAAGTTCCTTTAATACAATCAAAAGACAATGTGAGAGACATTATGAGAAGTCCAAAGACAGTATTAAACAATCTAACAAAACATAGTTCAGACTTGAGTTATAAGTTTGAACGGTTATACCGACTGCTATTCAATGAGGAGATGTTTTATCTTGCCTACCAGCGTATATATGCCAAACAAGGTAACATGACACCTGGCACAGATGGTCAGACTATAGATGAAATGAGTACTCAAAGAATAGAGCGACTGATTGATACTCTTAAAAATGAGAAGTATCAGCCACATCCTGCAAAAAGAGTGTATATCCCCAAAAAGAATGGGAAGAAACGTCCATTGGGTATACCATCTTTTGAAGACAAATTAGTGCAAAAAGTGATTCGTATGATTCTCGAAGCCATCTATGAGGGACACTTTGAATGCACCTAGCACGGTTTCAGACCACATAGAAGCTGTCATACTGCACTAAGTAATATTCAAGATAAGTTCACAGGTACGAAATGGTTTATAGAGGGAGACATTAAAGGATTCTTCGACAATATCAAACATGACATACTTGTGAATATACTAAAGGAGAGAATATCAGACGATAGATTCATACGTCTAATTAGAAAGTTCCTAAAAGCAGGATATGTTGAGCAATGGAAATTCCACTATACCTATAGTGGAACACCTCAAGGTGGAATAGTCAGTCCAATACTGGCTAACATTTATCTTGATAAGTTTGACAAGTTCATGAAGGAATATGCCGAACATTTCAACAAAGGTGACAGACGCAAGGTCAGTTCAGAGTACCGCAGACTTAATAACAAAAAGACTCGACTTGCAAAGAAACTTCAAGCAGTAACTGGTGAAGTTCAACGAGACAAAATGGTTACAGAAATTAGGCAAATAATGGCACAAACCTATATTACGACCTTTTGTGAACCTATGGATGCTAACTACCGCAGAATTCAATATACAAGATACGCCGATGATTTTCTAATTAGAGTTATCGGTTCAAAAGCCGATTGTGAAGCAATCAAAGCAGATATAACGGAATTCATGTCCGAAAAACTCGGTCTTGAATTATCACAGGAAAAAACTTTGATTACTAATGCCAAGAACAAGGCTAAATTTCTTGGATATGAAGTATTTGTTCGTAATAAGTCACACAAGCATAAGGACAGCAGAGGTGTAATAAGGCGGTTTGGTAATGGCACTGTAATGCTCCATGTAAACATGGAAGTTGCAAAAGCCAAGCTGATGGAATATGATGCAATGCGTATCGCACAAAAGGGCGGACACGAAGTGTGGAAGCCTAAACCGCGAGCATATATGATTGGAAATAATATCGAGAATATTGTAGCTCAATACAATACTGAAATTCGAGGTTTCTATAACTACTATGCTATCGCTAACAACATTTCCACAATAGGGAATTCATTCGGATACATTATAGAGTATAGTATGTATAAAACCATCGCCCAGAAACTTAACCTCACAATGTCGCAAGCAAAACGGAAATATCTTAAAGATAAGAAGTTTGTTGTGCCATTTAAGGGGAAGAACGGTGAAACAAGATACAGAATATTCTATGACGGAGGTTTCAGCCGCAAAGAGCCATTCAGAGGAGAAATCGTAGATATTATCCCCAACACAACCTATATTCCCAAACTTAGTCTTGTTGAACGACTGAAAACGGGTATCTGTGAGTTGTGCGGCGCAAGTGGTGATTTAGTCATGCATCATGTGCGTAACCTCAGTCTGATAACGGATAATAAACCGTGGAATGAGATTATGCTAAAGAAACGTCGCAAAACACTCGCTGTTTGCGAATCATGTAATGCAAAAATTCAGGACAATGAAAAATAGATTGAGAGAACTTAATAGAGAGCCGTATACAAGGAGACTTGTAAGTACGGTTCGGGGGCAGATGCCCGAAAACCTGCCGCAGAAATGCGGTAAGGCGTCGGACATCAAGCCTACAGATTCAGACACAGTACCAAGCAATTACTTGTACAACTTCTTGTCGCACGGAACATCCCAATAATGCATCTGTTGGCTAACTCTACAACATTTACCAAGCATCCCTGACGTAATCAACAGGAGTAATCGGCTCGTCAACCGGCAGTAAGGCCGCCTGCATACCGCCTACAAGAAGGAGGGCGGTTCCCCATGCAAAAAGTCTTTTCATTCGTTTAATAGATTTTGTCATTGTTTATTTCCAATCAGCTTGCCTTCAAGCATTTTCATGTAATATCCGCCTACTACCGAGCGGGCCTTGAAGCCACGCCAGTTGGGCTTGTCGGTAAACACCCAGTCGGACATAGGCACGCGGTCTATCGTTTCGTTCATGAACTTATGCAGGGGGACGATGAATTCACGGAAAGTGGCCAGGTCAGGAGCCATTGTAGCAGTCCACATGATCCAGTCGGTCTTGGTATAAGTCTCACGACTGTCCAGAGGCAAACCATAAATATTCTGCTTCGTCAGATAATAAGGTATCTCCATTTCTGCAATTTTTGTGTCAAAGATATTCAGTCCGAGCAATTTATCCCAGACAAGGTTGTACTTCTGGCTCCAGGTACCCGGCTTGTCAAAGGTCAGACGATAATGGTCACCGTCGTTGGCCATACGTTCCCACTCAGCCGCCATCTGACGGGCCTTCGTTGTATAGCTTTCGGCAACATCCTTCTTGCCGAGCATTTCGGCCAACCGGCCATAAGAGGCCACCCCTAAAATTGCCTTGATGGAAAGATTCGTGTTATGGGCAAAGTGTCCGGCGAAGTCATCGGTACAGAGCTGGTTCTCAGGATCGAGTCCCTTTTCCACCAGATAGTCGGTCCAGGTGGTGAGCACTTCCCAATGTTTGGCCGCATAGCCGGCATCGCCCTCTACGGCAGCAATGGCAGCCGTAAGAATCAGCATGTTTCCACTCTCCTCAACCGGCATATCGCCTCCGTAAACCTGTCCGTTGGCAAGAGGATAGGTACCCAAATCATGGGCGGCGAAGGGCTTGGTCCATTTGCCGCTTTCACTATAATGGAAGATACCGTTCATCATGCCCTTCTCCAGTTCAGGATTATAGATCAGATAGAGGGGAGCCGAGGGGTAGGTCAGGTCCACCGTATTGATACAGCCGTTACTGTTGTTTTCCTTCGACAGCCACAAAAGGTCACCGTTGGGGGCTTCCACCAGCTTGTGGGCGGCAATGGACTGACGGTAGGCCAACGCGCAGAGTTCGGCATATTCCTTGCCGCCTACGGCAGAAGCATCCTCCATTAACTTTTTATCGAAGACATAGCAGCGTGCCAGCAACTCGTCATACTCATTGTAGGCGGCCAGCATTTCCGACTCGATGGTACGGTCGCCTTTCGAGTTCCAGTAAGGACGCAAGTTTGTACCGAAGTATTGGATGGAATAGATGTCGTCATATCCCAGCATTATCTTATCGGTAACCTTCCTCACTTTACCATAGTCACGCACCAAGGCCATATTCCCGTTGCTGTCCTCACCCGCAAGCGAAGCTGAATTAAAGGTGCCGTTCACGAAGTTCTTGCGCAGTTCGGTACTGTTGCCGATGCTGTATGCTGTGTTTTCTTTACCGGAAACCATGTAGAAATATCCCCAGTCAATGCGAAGGTCATCGCCCTGCTTAGCCAGGATATTCTGCTCTTTGCTTCCGCTCTTCAAGTAAAGCAGCCCGTCAGCTTCATATCCCTCGCTTGCAGATTGCTGGTAAGGCTGGTCGA
>ENA-ORSM01000627-ORSM01000627.1-human-gut-metagenome-genome-assembly--contig:-NODE-627-length-30779-cov-6.111672_pt1 | contig 30779 bp, 34 predicted proteins | sample MGYA00241903_ERZ509170 | MGnify/ENA primary metagenome ERZ509170 (study PRJEB26280, sample SAMEA2338784) | human gut metagenome | biome: human gut; feature: human-associated habitat; material: faeces...
AGGCGAGAAATAAAAATACCGGCTCCCGGAGCCGGACGTGTTTAACAGATAAAAAGTAAAAATCATGAAAATCCTGAATGAAGAACATTTCGAGAATGTAAAACGCTATGCCGAGTCCATCGGTGACACCTCATTCCAGAAGTGCCTGGACAGGCTGGAAAGCTGGGAGAAGAATCCCGACCATCCCAATGAAATATCGCTCTACTACGACCATGCCCCGTATTCGTTCGGCTTCACGCAACGCTATCCCGATGGAAGAACCGGCATCGTGGGAGGCCTGCTTTATCACGGAATACCGGACAGGTCTTTTGCCGTCACACTGGAACCGTTCCACGGATGGCAGATACATACCTGACCGGAACAAAAGGAAAAGTAACATCAACATAGTATTAACTTAATAAACTTCAAGATTATGGAAAATCTGGCAGTATTGGAAAGACAACAGCAGTTTGATTTCCAGCAGAACGGAATCGAAGTGATGGACTTCGATACATTGCAGCGTACCTACAAGGAGAACGACATCTACAACAACCCGGTACAGGGCATCTACCATTACCAGGTCATCCAACGCATGATGGATATCTGCGAGAAGCACAACCTGGACTACGAGGTGGAGGAAATCTTCGCCGCCCAGAACCGGAACAAGACACAACCCGGCGTGAGCATACTCCCGCAAGTGGAACAAATCCACGGTGAAAAGGCGGTGGAAGCGCATATACTCCGCCGTATCTTCACCACCATCCGCATCAAGGACTGGGAAACCGACGAGCTGACGACCACGCTTGTCGTAGCCTACCACCAGGACGGGGTACAGGCGGCCATAGGCCCTTGTGTGAAAATCTGCCATAACCAGTGCATCCTTTCTCCGGAAAGAAGCGTATGTAATTATGGAAAGAAAAAGGTGACTACAGAAGAGTTGTTCGACACCGTGGATGGCTGGATGGCAAACTTCGAAGTGAACATGAACGAGGACATCGAACGGATACAGAGATTGAAACGCAGAGTTATCCCTTTGGAAGAAATATATATGTATATAGGATTGTTGACGGCATTGCGTGTTTCCCACGACAGCGCGGACAAGAACCTTTCCTCCACCGTGGAGACCTATCCCTTGAATCAGGGACAGATATCGGTATTCACGGAAGAGGTGCTGAAACTGGCCATGACAAAGGGACAGATTACAGCCTGGGATCTCTACAATGTCGCTACGGAGATATACAAACCCGGTAAGACGGACTTTCCGGCTTTGATTCCGCAGAACGGGGCGATGGCAGAGCTCTTGTTGTCACGCCTGCCAGAAGAGGTGGAAATCATGGACGCTATACCGGTAGGCTGAATAGATGGATACCATTGAAATCACAAAAGAGGGAGAACCTGGCGGTCTGGCACCGAAAGATTCTCCCTCTTTTTTTTACTTTTTAAAAAGCAGCATGTATTCCACTTTCCTTCTCCGTTCAATGCTCGGTACCACTTTCCCCTTGTAGCACCGGAAAGAGACATACTCGTTGTAAATATCCCTGTCCCCGGCTTCCAGCTTTTGAATAAGCCTGCTCTTGGGTATCTTGCCATAGCCGACCACACGGTAATATCCCACATTATAAGACAAGGTGGCGACTAAAAGGGCGTCCTTTCCAAAACGGCTGCACATCCTGCACAGTTTCCTCAAATCCGCTCTGAGCAATGAATCCGCCTGTGCCTTGCTCATATCCGGTCTGAACGTCTCTCCCGGCAAAAGTTTGTGACCCCAACCTACATAGGGCAGATGGTTTCCATGCCAACCCTCGAACCGCTTGATGCAGGCGATGGCCCTCTCGAAAAGCGAATCAGGGATTTCCGTGGCAGTGGGAGGCGAGCCACCGCCTCCCCGTGGATGAGCCACCAGACAGTTACAGGTTAGAATCAGGCATATAGCCGCAACAATCACTCGCATACCGTAACCGTTTCAATGTTCACCAAAGGATTTTTCACAAGTTCCCAACCGGTTCGGGGAATTCTGCCGGTTCCTCCCGTATCATCTTCCGCATCATCCTTTTTCTCGTTGTTGAAATCAAAACTAAGCAGGAATAATTGTGCAGGGGCACTGTTGTCCTCGAAATATATGTCAATACTCTGTTGGTCCTCGCACTCGGAAGTGTAGTACAGCCGGAACACCTCCCTGTCAAGCGGATAACGGTCGTTGGGCAGCAACACCATCCCGTCGTCCATGCGGAGCGAGCCTTTGCCGTCAGGCTGGAAATAGCGGACGGTGTACCGTGCATCGGAGAACCGTCCCTCACGTTTGAGTTCGCACCGTATTTCCACGGTCTCGCCTTTCACGATACGTTTGGGTACGGGCATTGTTTCCACCGTGAAGGGATATCCCTGCTGCACATCCAGCTCATTGTCACAGGATACCAGGGCTATTGCCACTACAGTCGCAAGCATTGCCGAAAAGATAGCGGCAAACGCATTTTGTTTATTTCTTTTTTTCATGTTCATTGTCATTTTAATGGTTGTTGCTTCTATTGTTCAATAAGTCCTTCCCAATGTTGCAGGTATTCGTTCAAATCCTTGAATCCCTTGTACAGGGAGGAACAGTCCTCTATCTTGTTGCCGTAGCGTTTGCGGAGGGCTTCCAGTGTCCTTCGCCCCGCCTCGTCACGGTCCAGGTAACAATTGACTCGGTCGTACTTGTCAAGGAAACCATACGAGCGTTCCAATAAAGCCACCGAGTTCAGCACGAGGTAGTCATCGCCGCATCCCAAGCCGAGCACCATCCATGAGAGATAGTCAATGAACCCCTCGAAAATGTTACAGGTGTCCGAACCGTTGTAGATGAGCGATATGTCCTTCGGCGACATACTGCCCTTGAACAGGCGGCTGCGCAACTCATACCCACCGCTGATGTTCCTGAATCCGATGGAGAAGTACCGCTTGCCATGCAAGGTATATCTGACTTCCTCACAGTTTGGCAATGCCACATCGCTGCAAATGCCACGCTCTTTCAGATAATTGAGCAGGATTTTGTTGTTCAATGGCTCAATGCGTACATTCACGAAGCAATTCTCTTCACCAGGTGTGGTGTCGAAACATTTTTCTTTCGGACGGAAAACTATTTCCGGAACAATACCACCCAATGATTCCGAAATGAATTTAGCCTGCGACTTGAAATCACAGCTGCCAATGATTTCTCCTGCAAGCGAGAATATATCCCCACCACGCCCGATGCCGAAGTCCTGCCACACATTTTTCAGGATGTTCACCCTGAACGACGGTGTCCGTTCTTCCCGGTAAGGGGCGGAATACCACCATTCATTCCCTTTCCGGGCCGTCGGCTCATGTCCCATCCGTGCCAGAAAATCCGTAATGGGAATCTTTCTTATTTCCTCTATGTTCATAAGCCGTGATGTTTTAATTGATGATGAATTTCACGCCCAGCCCGAATTGTATAGTGAACACGGATAATGAACCTCCCCACAGGGCACGTTCCCTGACACTGGCGAGCAGCACGATACGGTCCGTGACATAGGTTTCAAGCTCCAGTGTTATCGCCCCGCCATAGATAAAGGCATCCTTGGCGAGCAACTTAGAGCCGTCATACAACATCTTATTGCCCCAATTCACGGTTTCGTAACCGGCCAAAGCCGATCCGCCGATGGAAAGGAAAAGTGTCTTGGATGGGTCGGACAGGAATTTCAGGTAATAACCGCCCTCGGCGGTGAATTGCGCGCGCGGAACGGACACGTTCCGGTACCCGTAATTCTTCAGCAGGTATTCCGCGCCGACAACCCAGCGGTTGGCTTTTTTGGTATATCCCGATACCGCGAATCCCGCATAATGGTTCAAGGGCGATTTCGAGCCTTCGGCAAACCCACCCCGCAACTCCACGGCTTTCATGCCGGGGAGATAGCGTTGGGCGTATGCCTGCCCTGAAAACAGGGCAAGCGACACGACCGCTACTAACATACAGATGACCTTACGCATGGCTACTTCACTTTAAGTTCGTTGATCACTTTGGCTCTCACGATGTCCTCGCTCTCCACGGTGAACGACTGGTGACGCCCGCCGCTTTTCTCGTTCAGTTCCACGACCAATACCTTGTCGGCAGGAATGGTGAACTTGTCAAAGGTGAACACGGTACGCTCGTCCTTATTTCCAGCTACCAGAGTGGCATAGTTGTAAGCTCTGAGAGGGAAAACAATCTGCTCCTGGATGGCTGTACGCTTCATCACCTTCTTATCCACAATCTTGAACGTCACGAAATCCACCTCGAAAGGCACATTCGACTGGTTGCGTACCTGCGTGTGGAAATAGAGCAGCCCGTTATGGGTATAAATACCGCGCAGGAGGTACTGGATGCCGAAAGCCTTGCTACCGATGTGCTTGACATGGCGTTTGTTCTCTTTGTGGATACTCTTGTTGATCAGTTGCACGAGTTTGGGGGATTCACTGCCCAGTTCCTTTAGATATATGTCAAGCGCGTTGTTCGGACGGTTCACCTTGCTGCCGTCATGGATGAAGTCCTTCATCTCGATGTTCAGCAACAACGGCTCGTCCGCATACTTGACATTGAACGTGTAGAAACTGCCGCTTTCGGTGATGACCGACATGTTCGTCTCGTCACGGAAATTCCTGACCACCGCCTTTACGCGGATAACATTCTCCGCACCGTCGGCCTTTCCCGCCACAAGATTCGGGGAACCGAGGTCCACATAGCGGACGGCGGAGGGGAAGATGATGTGCGTGGTCTTGTCGTAGGTCACTTCCAGCCCATACGGGGGAACCATCCTGTCAAAGGTGAGCTTCCGGGTCAGACCGTGGTAGAGGTCGCCATCCTCCTGCCCGGGATAGAGTTCCCTGGTCATTGTGACCCTGCCTGTTTTTGCCGATATAGAATCGACTGCATTCTGTGCAAAAGCACTCACTGCGCCCGTCATGAGGGCAAACATTACAAAAATCTTTTTCATTCTTTGTGAATTTTAATGGGTTATTGATTATCGTTCTGGTAAAGCATCAGGGTATAACCGGATTTGAGGTGTACTTTTTCCTCCCGCATCTTCCGGGATATGTATTGCGACACTCCCTGTATGGCGCCCCTGCCGAGTTCGGAGAGCAGCTGGTCTCCGGCTGACTGGTTGGTGATGGATATGCTCGTGCCGAGGTTTTGTCCCAAGTTGGCCGCTACCTCCTTGGCGGCATTCGCTTCCATCGAGCCGGGAATGAAGATGCCCTCCTGTCCGTCATTGTCATACACGGCAAGCTCCACGGGAATGATGATGCCGTCGTGCTCCACCTGTATGATTCCAATGCCGAGCCTTTCGCCTTGTATGCGCCCCTCGCCCGTGACAAGGGAGTTGCGTGGAAGGACATACCTGCCGACACGCATCGGTTCCAAAAGCCTTAACCTAACGCTCTGCCCGCTTCTTATGGTCTGGTCACCATGCACGCAGGCACGGATGGTATTCCTCGTATGCCCGTCAGCCGTCTTTCCCACGGCGGTATGGAATCCAGCATGTCCGGTCTGTGCCATCCGTGCCAACAGTACGGAATCACTGACGGGTTGCGGAAGCGATGACACCACCGGTGTGGAGACCTGTCCCACGGGAACGGCTCTTGCCTTCCTGCTGTTGGCGGCAGGTTCGGTTTCTTCCCGTTTTTCCGTACCTGCGCCATCCTTACCCGGCGTATATTTGGCGGCCAGTTCGTAAGATTTTTCCAGCAATGCTACCTGCTCCTCGTAGGTCATCTGTGCGGGTTGCTGTACCGCGGCAGCCTGCTTCAACTGCTCCACCTCGGCTTTCAATGCCTCTTTTTCGGGGTCTTCTCTCGGTGCCTCATAGAAACTGCCGAGCGTGGCGTTGATATCGTTATAGGCGGATGTGGACGAAGATATGGCCCCATTCCTGCGGTTTCCGCTGCCACGATAGGATGATGCACTTTCGGATTCCCGCTCCTGCGGTATTTCCACGACAGGACTGCTTGTTTCATTCTGCCTGTTTTCATCGGCAAGCGCGGAGAAATCCTCCAGCGTGCGCATCTTCTCTTCCTGCCTGCGTTTCATGTCCGCCTGCTCGTAGGCGGCAATCTTGTCCGCCTCGATACCTGCCCCTCTCGGGTCGGGCAGTTCGGAATTGAAACCGGCATTCCTTTCCTCCCTCTGCCGTTCCTCCTTGGACGGCGCGAAAATCAGCCACATGCAGCCGACAAACAGGAGGAACATTCCGGCAAAGACCAGGTATTTCCTGATTTCCTGCCTCTGTCTCAATTTGTTTGCATCGTTACTCATTGTCTTCTTTGTTGAACTGGTTAAAAAACTCTTCCATCTCGCGGATTTTACTGTCCGTAAGGGTGTCCGCCTGAATAAAGTCCGGGATATCCAGCGGGGTTATCTCGATGACCTCACGTTTGGCATCCTCCCGTCCAATGTCGTATATGGCGCGGAAAATCATGTAGAAATTCCCAAGCGCGAACAGGACGGTCAGCACGACGATGGTTATCACTCTCTTTTCAGGACTCAACCCGGCGCAGACACCGCGCAGTTTTTCTTCGGCCAAGTCCCTGATTTTTACAAGCATCTTTTTCATACATTCAAAATTTAACGGTCATATACTCTGATGTCCCTGTTTTCCACCACACGGAAGGCTTCGAGGATGAAGCCGTGCGGATTGTTGTCGCTGCGGGTGGAATTGAGCAGCCTGCCCCGCGTGACGAGGCTGCGCTCCGTCACGCTCTTCTCCCGGATGATGGAAAGGCGGGCATACGTCACTACCTCATACGGGTAGCTGTTGAAGTCGCATTTCACGCTGTCAATCCCGATGCGCTGGCTCATGTTGCCGGAGATGATCCGGTTGTAGTAGCCCTGTTCCGCCAGATCCCGGTAATGGGCATAGGCAGAGCGGTCGCTCAGGAACATGGCACGCTGGATATTGCCCTCAATCGCACTCTTGTCAGGAGCCAGCGAAAAAAATAGCTCATGGAAGCGTCTGACATGCTCCCTCGCCTCCACGGGACGGTTCTGCTCCAGGTCCTGCGAGAGGGCGAGCATGAGCGACTTCCCCTCGTCCAGCACATAGATTTTCTGCCTCTGCGCCTCGGCAAAGCCGTATGCCTTCCACACCGAATATCCCACAAGCAGGGTACACGCGCAGAGATAGACGATACCGAACAGGCGCAAATGCCTGAAACTGGTCTCGATGTTCTTTAATGATTTGAATTCCATTCCAATGTCGTTTTAAGATGGTTATTACTATTTGATGAGCCTTCCTGCGATGTTGCCTACCGCCGCACCGCCGGCTCCTGCCACCACGGAACCGGTCTTGGATGCCGTCTGGGTCACGTTCTTGCCGTAGTTGCCTGCACCGCCTCCTGCCTGGATAATCCAGTTGGCCACTGTCGGGATGGTGAAATACCCGATGATACCGATAATCAGAAAAGTGATGTAAACCCCGTTGGAGCCGTCCGGGATGAAGTTCGGGTCGGAAAGCTGTTCGATGTCCTGCCGGAGCATCAACACCTGTATCCGTGCCAGCACACTGCTGAAGAGGTCACTCACCGGAAGCCACAGGTAAATGCTGATATAGCGGACGAACCATTGGCTGAGCGAGGCCTGGAAACCGTCCCAGCAGGACAGGGCGAACGAAATCGGTCCCAGTATCGAAAGCACGATCAGGAAGAACGTCCGCAGTGTGTCGATGACAAGGGCGGCCGCGTTGAACATGAGTTCCAGGAGTTCGCGGAAGAAATTCTGAACCGCCTTCTTCATGTTATACATTGCCCGGTCCACATACATCCCGCAGGCCTCTATCGCGTCCATCACCCCCAGTTCGTCCAGTTTGTTGTCGAAGGACTCCTTGTCGACCAGATAGGCCGTCTCGGGATTGCGCTTCATCGCCTCGAACTCCAGCCTGTCCTTCTGCGCCCGGTACTCGTTCATGTCGAAGGTCTGTGCCTCCAGTATTGAATGTGTACCTTTCACGATAGGCGACATGACACTGTTCAGCGTGCCCAGCACGATGGTCGGGAAAAACATGATACATAACCCCAACGCAAACGGACGGAGAAGGGGAAAGACATCCACGGGCTCCGCCCTTGCCAGAGACTGCCATACCCGGTAGGCCACATAGAACAGGGCACCAAGCCCCGCGAGTCCTTTCGCCACACCCGTCATATGCGAGCAAAGCGGCATCATATCCGTGTAGAGGTTTTGCAGGATCTGATGCAGGTTGTCGAAATTTATTGCCAACAATACCATAAGCGAATCGGATTAGGAATTACCAGTAACGTTCATTCGGTGAGCCGTAAAGGGCCATCACACGGTCCAGGTCGTTCCGTTTCTTGGCACGCAGGTAGGAAACGCCGATGTTCTTGTTGGTGTAATATTGCACCAGGCTGCGATATTGCAGCATATCGGTGTAGCAGCGGTCGATGATATCCATCCGCTCCTTGTCGTTCATCGAAAGTCCGTTCTCGTTGACCACCGTTTTCAGGTCGTTCAGCAGGTGTGCACTCTCTTCCAGCAGCTTCGTGTAACCGATCGCGATGGCACTCAGCTCTTCCGGCGTGAAATAAGGGTCGCTGAGCATACGCTCGAAACTGTTCACATAGATGTCCGTGATGTCACCGACCATGAGGATGGTCTGCTGCACCTTACGCGCGTCACGGACAAGGTTCTTGATCTTGCGAAGCCCGTCGTAATACTCTTTGCCTTGCTTGTAAATCTTCACGGTCTCCTGAAAATTGTTGAGCATATTGCTCGCGGTGGAAGATGTGTGAACGATATTCTTGGCGGCATTGATGATACCCTGGGCAAGATTGCCGGGATCGCTCACGACCCATTGCGCTTTCGCTGTAAGGCTGATGAAGAAACAGCCCATACACAGCATGAGGATTTTCTTTTTCATGATGTAACTGTTTTAATTGGTGAATAAAATTCTGTTGAAATTCAAAGTCCCATTTTCCGCCCCTTGGACGGCGGGTTGCGGAGGATAGGCTTGTGTACCTGCTTCGGACGTTTCGCCTCCGGCGTCTTTTCCTTCCCTTGTCTGAGGGAAGCGAAAAACTCATTGGCATACGGTTCGCGTCCTGTCATCTTCACAAACCTGGCATCCAGTTCCCGATATGCTTTCTCCGCCTGACAGGAGCGTTCCGTGGCAGAGGCATTTTTGTCTATGCCGTACTTGACAAGAAAAGCAGGACTGATATGGAGGATGTCATGGACGGAATCCGGCAAGGCGGCAATTTGCCCCAACTTCTCCAGTTCCTCGTTCATCTTGTCGAGATACGGTGCAGGAGGTTTACCACACAAACTCTCAAAGACCTTTTCGACTGTGCGGGTCAGCCTTGCATCCACTTCCAGGATGTCGGGAACTTCACCGGTTTCTCTTTTCCGCTTGTATTCGGCAGGCTCCAACTCTTCAAGTTGATGGAACAGCCGGTAATCCTCTGTAAATCCGTAATGGTCACAAATGGATTTCGGAATGTCCCAATTCTGCATCAATGACCAATAAAGGGACGAGATGACTTCCTCGCGTTTCCTCTGGTCTGATTCCAAATCGCTATACATACTTGTGATTTTTAGATGGTTTATAAGATGTTCTTCTCACGTTTGCTCTCCGCCAACTGCTTGATGGCAAGCTCGATATTGCCACCTAACTTTTCGGAAAGACGGAACAGTTCCAGCTTTTCCGTTTCCTCAGTCGTGTAGCAATAATATTCCTCAAGTGAAACCTCGGTGGCATATACCGCCGACTGTGTACCGCCCAGACCAATCCAGACCTCCTTATATTTTCTGGAAGGATTGTTCGCCATGTTGATGGAAAGGATCTGCGCACGTTCCTTGTCGGTCAGACCGAGCAACGCCTGTATCTCATCGAACTTGTTGACATATTTCCTTTGGTCAAGGAGAATCTTGCAGTCGCTGTTGTTGATGATGGTACCCTTCACAATCGGCGATGAGATGATGTCCTCGACCTCCTGAGTTACGACAACGGCCTCGCCGAAGAACTTTCTGACGGTCTTAAAGAGATACTTCAGATATTCCGCCATGCCCTCCTTGCTGATGGCTTTCCAGGCTTCTTCCAGCAATATCATCTTACGGACACCTTTCAACTTCCTCATCTTGTTGATGAAGGTTTCCATGATGATGATCGTCACAATCGGGAACAGTACCTTGTTGTCCTTGATATTATCCAACTCAAAGACAATGAAGCGTTTACCGAGTAAATCAAGCTGCTTGTCGCTGTTCAGAAGGTAGTCATACTCGCCGCCCCGGTAGTAAGGTTCAAGCACGTTCAGGAAGTTGAATACATCGAAATCCTTCTCGCGGGTGCGCTTCTCCTTCAGAATGTCCTGGTACTCGTCACGGATGAACTCGTAGAAGGTATTGAAGGAAGGTCTGTTGTCCCTGTCGTTGCGGATGTTCGCTAAAAAGAGGTTCACTGCATTGGAAAGCGCCACCTCTTCAGCTCTCGTGGGCGGTTCATCGTCACGTTTCCACAAAGTGAGGATAAGCGTCTTGATGGATTCCTTCTTCTCAATGTCGAACACACCGTCCTCCACGTAGAAAGGGTTGAAGGCTATCGGGTCATCCTCCTTGTAGGTAAAGTAGATGCCGTCCTCACCGTGTGTCCGCGCATGGATAAGGTTGCACAGTCCCTGATAGGAATTTCCGGTATCCACCAAAAGCACGTGGGTCCCTTGTTCATAATATTGGCGCACCATGTGGTTGGTGAAGAAAGACTTGCCCGAACCGGAGGGTCCGAGTATAAATTTATTCCTATTCGTGATTGTACCGTTCTTCATCGGTAGGTCGGAAATATCCAGATGAACGGGCTTGCCCGTCAGCCGGTCCACCATGCGGATGCCGAACGGCGATAGCGAATCCTTGTAGGACGTTTCCCCGATGAACAGGCACAACGCCTGCTCGATGAAGGTGTGGAAACTCTCCTCGAATGGGAAATCACCGGCATTGCCGGGTATCGCCGCCCAGAACAGCGTCGGGACATCTACCGTGTTGTGGCGCGGCTTCGCCTCCATGAGTGCCAATTGGCTGCCGACATCGTTCTTGATGCGCTTCAGTTTCTCCCGGTCATCGCTCCATGCCATGACGTTGCAATGCGCCCGGATGGAAGTCAGCCCCTTGCTGTGCGCCTCGTTCAGGTATTCCTCAATCCATTCGCGGTTGATCTGGTTGGAACGGCTGTAACGGGAAAGCGAGTGCATGTTCCTCGCGGTCTGCTCGAACTTGCGCAGGCTCTCCGCCGAATCGTCAATGAAGAGGTACTGGTTCACGACATGGTTGCACGTGAGCAGGATGCCTATTGGTGCGGCGAAGGAGAGACGACAATCACTCCGGTCGGTGGACAATCGTTCGTAGCGGCAGTCGGTAGCCACGTTTGAGGGCAGATCCTCCGGGTCGGAAAGGGTGTGCAGGCAGAGGTAGTTGTCGCCTATCTTCATCTCCCCGGCACCGAGTGACAGGTCCTGCAAGCAGGCGGTGTCCTCCTGCGAGAGCGAGAAGTATTTCTCGATGATTCCCGCAGAGGTGTCCGTTCCCGTGATTTCCTTATCCGTCAGGCGTGTCATGCGAAGGAGGCCGCTGTCGTTGACGATACGCTCGAACTGCTCACAACTCTCCATGAAACGGGTGACGGTCTCCCTGTCCGTCATTTCCTTCGGGATGATGAAATTCCGCGTGAGGGCGTTGAAGCTGCTGGTAGTGCGACTACGCTCCTTGGTCGTCTTGGTCAGGAACAGGTAACAAGTGTGTTGCAAATACGGACGTTCGTTGAAATGCCGCTCGAAACTGCGGCTGAGAAAACTTAGGTCATCCTTGCAAATGTCGGGACGGTAGCTTTCCTCGATGAAGAAGTCCTGCTTGTGCACGATGCTGTAGTTCGGCAGCACCTTGACCGCTTTCGCCCATGTCGAATGGACGGCCTCGTATTCCGCTTTTGTGAGCGTGAAAAGTTCGGGCAGTTCCACCTTATAGGCCACGGTAATGTCCGCATCCTTGCTGACGATACACCCGTGCTCTACCGAGAGCAACGGAAATTTGCTTTCCAGCGTCGCTGTTTTCATTACGTTTCTCATACTTTTCCTTTTTTTGAGGTTGGAGAAATCAACCGAAGGAACTTCCTCCGGTTGATAATGTAGCGGGGATGGCTGCGCAGCGCGTGGAATTTCATAAGCCCCCATTCGCCGTACTTCGCGTTCATTCGGAATGTCGCCCAGACAAGCACCGAAGCGGAAACGACACCGAAACCGATGCAGACCCACTGGTCGATACCCACCATGTACATGATGACGAACACCACGAACAGGGCGAGCAGCCCGCCCGCGAAGATGAACAGGTACTGACTCTTGAGCCCTTTGAACTCCGGGCTGCGGCCTATCCCCTTATTGACCGGATACTTCGCCATGTTACAGGAAGAATGAGCGTAAGATGGTAGCGGCCACGATAAGGAAGATACATGCGCCGAACCAGCTGGCGGCGGTCTTCGAGGTGTCAGGGTCGCCCGACGAGAACTTGGAATAGACCTTCACGCCCCCGATCAGACCGACGACGGCTCCGATGGCGTAAATCAACTTGGTGCCGGGGTCAAAATACGAGGTGACCATGTTGGTGGCTTCTGTAATACCGCCGATACCGTTACCCTGGGCGAAAGCCCCGACTGTCGCAAGCAGCATGAAAGCTGCCGAAAAGAATCTTTTTTTCATGTGTCGAAAATTTTAATTGGTGAGACAAAAAATCATTTCGACAGCGAATATATAGTGTTTAATTCATTGATTTACAAACCTTACGACACGTGTCATCGTATGTCATCACGTTACATCGGCAAGGATTTCCCAAACGATAAAAAAGAGGATTTTGGGCAGGGAAGGATGGGAAAAACAGAAAATAAAAACGGGCACTCTTCATGAGGAATGAAAAAGCGATAATTGGTTCGAATCACCAAAAAAGCGAAGCCTGAAAACCGGACGGCTTTCAGACTTCGCTTCATGTCATGTGAACACTGTTTACTCTGCTGCGGAATCGGAAAAGAGGGAACGCTGTTTCCTCCGTTCCTCCTTTTTCTCTTTTTGCAGTTTCTTCTTGGTCTCCATTTCCTTCAGAATCTGTTTCAGCGGCTTGACCGTTTCCGGTTCCTCACGCTTGAACCGCTTGAAATAGATGTGCTCTATAAGCTGTGGAAGCGGCACTTTCCTCGGTTCCGCTCGGGACTTGAATCGAGCAGTTCACAAGTCTTAAAATCAATATTTTAGCGTACCTCAATCTTTTGATGGATACGAATTAGGTACTTTTTTCAAAGGACATTTGGCTTCCCTTGTCGGGATTGTGTCTGCCTTTATCTTCAGTTCAAAGATACCATTCTATTTCTACAAACACAAATCATTGAAAATAAACTTTTTACGATTGGGTCGAGTAGGTTTGGGCTGAAATGCCCAGGCATACTCGACCTAAATTCAAAGCTGAATTTGCATGGCATAAAATAATTCACTACCTTCGCTCGCATGAAGAAAACAAACCAATCGGATATTGTGTTGTAAGCAATCTGCATTTCTAATGTAGATTGTTCTTTACGTTTACTCTCGGATAATTCTTTTCGGGGGCTATTTTCGTGTGCTTATATTATAATTTTAATCTGTGTATAGGTAAGGTATCATCATATTTTCCCTGTACACAATATATACAATAAAAATGAATAACAATAACAACACAATTTACGGGTTTGATGTAAATTTAATTTGTGATTTTTTTCTTAATACAAAAAGGCAAGGTCCGGGAAGTCCTGATGTTACATTAAAGGCTTTAAGTTTCATTGATAATCTGAGTGATACTGCGCAGATTGCAGACATTGGTTGTGGAACGGGAGGTCAAACTATGGTTTTGGCACAAAATGTATCAGGAACTATTACAGGACTTGATTTCTTTTCAGGGTTTATTGACAAGTTTAATCTTGATGCCTTAAAGCTGAATTTGCAAAATAGAGTAAAGGGGATTGTCGGCTCAATGGACAATCTACCTTTTGAAAAAGAATCTTTAGACTTGATATGGTCGGAAGGTGCTATTTATAATATCGGCTTTGAGAGAGGTATAAATGAATGGCGTGATTATTTGAAACCTAATGGGTATATTGCAGTTTCGGAAAGTTCATGGTTTACAGAAAAGCGTCCGGCTGAAATACACGATTTTTGGATGCAGGGGTATCAAGAGATAGATACAATTCCTGTTAAAGTCGCACAAATGCAGAGAGCTGGCTATCTCCCAGTTGCTTCATTTGTGTTGCCGGAAAAATGCTGGACGGAACATTACTATCAGCCTTTGAGTGAAGCCCGTAAACTAATGCTGAAAAAATATCCCCATAATGAAACCGTAAAGAAACTCATAGAGTTTCAGCATCTTGAAGAAGCATTATACAATAAGTATAAAGGCTTTTATGGCTATGTATTTTATATCGGAAAGAAAATCTAAAACTTTCACTGTCAGTGAAAGTTAACAACAGGGAGGGGGCAACAACGTGTGAAGTTGCACCCTCTAAAATGTCCCCTTCGTTCTATCCAGTTCCTTATGCCAATCGTAATTTTGCACTGTCTTAGCGCAGGACAAAATAGCAACTAAAAGAAAAAGAACGTGAAAAATTTAATCGCATTCTTTGAAATTCCCGTTACCTACTTCTACCAATCAGTAAATTTCTATCAAACAATCTTGGGAGTTGAACTTATGGTAGCCGAATATAATAACGAGAAAATGGCTTGTTTCGTGCAGGACGGACAAACGGTAGGTACTATATCTTATGCACCGAACTTCAAACCCTCAGAGCATGGTGTATTAATTCACTTTAACTGTGAAGACATTGACAGGTCAATCCGGCAAGTAATGAAGCAAGGTGGCAGCATAGTTATCCCAAGACTAAAATTCAAGCCGATGGGAAATGGTATTTTGCCGTATTTGCTGACCCTGCGGGCAATCACATTGGACTTTACACTGACTAATTTGTGTCGAAAGATATAACTGCAAGTTGATATGAAGTAACTTTCTGGGGAAAAATAAACTGATATTTCTTTGTCAATTCAAAAATAACGCTTATGTTTGCAGTGACCAATAATAACAAAATAGTCACACGGTATGGCAAAAGCATTTGATGACAACGAAAGGAAGCTTATAAAGGATAAACTCAAAGAAGGAGCTTTGCTATTTATCCAGCAACAAGGGGTACGTAAAACTTCTGTAGATGAGCTTGTTAAATATGCCAATATTTCTAAAGGAGCATTTTATCTATTCTATACATCAAAAGAACTTCTTTTTTTCGATACAATAATAGACTATCATAAGAAATTGGAAAAAGAATTTCTTAATGCCATAAATAAGCATACCGATAATATTACGGTTGATACATTGACAGATATTATATCTGATTTGCTAATCAACAACAAACCATACTTTGTATCTATCTTCGTTAATAGTGATGTGGAATATCTAAATAGAAAGCTCCCTCAAGAAGTACTTTCACAACACGTAGATGATGATGTCATGCTGGCAAACGAAGTGCTGAAATTTATTCCAGAAAGTAAATCAATTGATACAAAAGTATTTGCAGGGGCTTTAAGAGCTGCATTCTTGACTATTCTAAACGAGAAAACAATTGGAACAGATATTTACAATGAAGTTTTCAAGTTTATAGTTAGGGGAATAGTACAGCAACTATTTAAAGACTAATCCAATACAACAAGATTATATAATATCAACTGACTATGTGCAAATATGTTACATAGCGATACTTTGAATTTACAATATGACTATATAAACAATTTTAGTCATACGATATAAAATTTAAAAATTATGATTACAGTAAAAAACTTATCGTTTAGTTATTCTCAACTACCATTTATTGAGAATATGAATTTTCAAGTAAGAAGCGGAGAAATATTTGGCTTCTTAGGACCTTCTGGAGCAGGAAAAAGCACTCTTCAAAAGATATTAATAGGTATGCTCCCTAAATATAAGGGGAGTGTTTCTATTAATAATAATGAAATTAGAAATAAGCCTGACCATTTCTATGAGAGTATTGGTGTCGATTTTGAATTTCCTAGTTTTTATGAGAAATTCACCGCATTGGAGAACTTAAAATTCTTTGGTTCTTTATATGACTGTAAGCTGATTCCTGTCGAACAATTATTAGAAATGGTTGGACTCTCACAACATGCCAATAAGAAAGTGGCAGGTTTTTCTAAAGGAATGAAATCCAGATTAAACTTTGCCCGATCAATTATTCATCAACCCAAAGTGTTATTTTTGGATGAGCCAACATCAGGTTTAGACCCCTCAAACTCCCAAGTGATGAAAGACATTATTCGTGAGCTTAAAAATAAAGGAGTGACAATCATTCTGACTACTCACAATATGCACGATGCAACCGAACTTTGTGATCGTGTAGCATTTATTGTTGATGGCAACATTAAAGCTATGGACACTCCTCATAATCTTATCATGTCAAGGCGTTATAATGAAGTAACATATTCATATTTGGAGAATCAAAAAGAATTAAATACTACAATCGCACTTGACAAAATAAGTACAGACAAAAAGCTGCAATCTCTGATTCAAGCTAATGCCTTATTATCAATACATAGCAATGAGCCAACATTAGACAATATATTCTCAGAAATAACAGGGAGGAAATTACTATGAAGTTTAAAAGTTTAATACTAGGCGATATTCGGCAACAATACAAATATGGTTTTTATGCCCTATATACGCTATTTACACTGGTGTATATTGCTGTATTGCGCATTCTTCCTATGCAGTGGAAAGAACTATGCACAACTACCCTTATATTTTCAGATCCCGTACTGATCGGATTAATGTTTATGGGAGCAATAATATTATTCGAGAAAAGCGAAAAAGTAATGCAGGCATTAGCTGTTTCGCCCATATCGATACACGCATACATTTTGTCAAAGGTAATTTCCATTGGACTAATTTCTTTGCTAAGTGGAGTTCTCATCGCATTGTTCTCAGGCATGGAACATTCTTACATACATCTTGCTGTTGGAATTATGTTAGGTTCAGCATTATTCACACTGGTTGGAATATCACTTTCCGCTTTCATTTCAACCATGAATAACTTTATGCTGATTATGGTTCCCACTTTAATAATATCCGTAGCTCCCATATCTGTTTATACAATGGGCTATAAATCGGGAGTTATGCTATTACATCCAAGTATAAGTCTGATAGAACTTATGTCTGGAAATATCAGTGTCATATCTCTAATGGCAATAAGCATTTGGTGCATTGCGATGTATATTTTTTCTTGTCTGTCAGTAAAAAAAATGATGACGATATAATTATGAATCAGAATATTATTTCTTTCAAAATGTTTATCAGAAACATATTCTCAGATGGTATGTTATCTGCAATAATATGTATTCCGCTAATATTAGCGGCAATATATAGGTTTGTTTTCCCCTTAATTGTACAGCATTATCCGATGCTAAAGGATTTCAGTCTATATTATCCGATATTGGATTTATTCCTTGCAATTATGTGTCCTTACATGATTTGCTTCGCTTCGGCCTTAGTGGTATTAGATGAAACAGATATGAAAATCAACAGGTATATCACAATTACTCCACTTGGGAAGAAGGGTTATCTTATATCAAGATTGCTTATTCCTGTTTTATTTGCAGCTATTGTTTCTTTTGTGCTGCTTTCTTTTTGTTCTGTATCAGGTATGTCATTATGGACTACATTTATAATATCAATATTGGCTACAATACTAAGCGTTGTGGCTGCTATGATTATTTTGGCATACGCGGGAAATAAAGTGGAAGGTATGGCACTTGCAAAAGTATCTGCTTTAGTTATGGTTGGACTAATTATACCTTTTGTTATTACAGATAGTATCCAATATGTATTTTCATTTATCCCTTCTTTTTGGGTAGCCAAGTTTCTAATAAGTAATAACTATTGGTTTATTCTACCAACGATCTTTCTTTCTGGCGGACTGATTTACCTATTATATAATAGGTACAATGCAAAAATATAGTTTCTCCTAAAATTGATACTATTAATACCGAAGATATAAAAAGTATAGTACCTAAATAAGCATATTAAATTTATGATTATACGAATTAATATTATTCACTATCTAAAAATTATGCTTATGAATGAGTTATTGAAAATGAAGTTTTTTGAGCTATTGTCTAAAACTTCACAAGAAGTTACTAACACAGAAATGCAAGATGCCTATGGAGAATTTGTCAAGCACATAGTCGCTATTAGCAATTCAGAAGATTATTCCTATATCTTTCGGATGCTAAATCTCACCCGTATTGAGATAGTACCCCTAAAAGAGTTATATCAATATGGGCAGGGGGAAAAATGCGCTTAAAATTCTCTATGTCCACAAAGCGTTATCGACAATTGATGCCGAGCTACAATTAATCAACTTAAAAATTAACCATCCAGAACAATTTAAGTTATCTATTCCTACAGCGTTCAAGTCCGACCTATATGTAATCCCTAAGTCAAAAGACTTGGGGATTATTGGCATTGCAGAAATCGTATTAGCTCTGTTTCTACAGGGGCAAATCGTTGGCGAAGATGGAAAACCTGTCCCAGAAGTTCGTTTAGCTCGTGGCTTTGAGCAGCTTTTCAATCTTAAATTCGGTAGTATCTACGATAAGATTGGTGAAGTGTTTACTCGCAAACCATACAATCTTACTAAAACATTGGATGCTTTGCGAAATGCTATTGGTAGAGAAGACCGTAAACGTAAGAGTAAATAAAGATTAGAAAAGATGATTCTGCAAATTGTTTATTTATAGCAGTTTATAAACCATTTTTCGGGGAGTAGGTAACTACTCCTCTTTTTCTGCAACCTTGTTTTGTAGAACTTTGCTTCATCAATCGATTGAAAACAATAATGTTGAACTAAAAATTGAAGCAAAATGTATATAGACAATGAAAACTTCGAGAAGTGGATGGAGAAGCTATCCAAGAAACTCACCGAGATCGGGCAAGACTTGAAATCCCTTATCAATACTGATACTGTGTTCGATGAAAACGAAAGGCTATTAGATAATCAAGACTTAGCCTTTCTGTTGAAAGCATCTTTCAGAACCCTACAACGCTATCGGGCGAAAGGTGTACTTCCCTACTTTACCATTGGACGAAAAACGTATTATAGAGCCAGCGACATCCGAGCTTTCGTCCGTGAATATGCCGATTCTCAAACCTACAAACAGTTTGAAAAAGCCAATCAGTTGTCAAATCAGCCCTGATAGCAAAAAGTAGCAGAGGAAAGAAGCCTATGTCTGGACTATTCCTCTGTGCTGCCACCCCGATTTAGCACAAACTGCTTCACCTCTCGGTTCAGCCCGTTTCGCTAAATCGAGCAAGAGGGAACTGGACAAGTCCTGTTCTTCCCTCTTGCCTTGCGGGGCAAAGCCTTCGGCTTTAGCGTGTTACAAGAACACGCTGTAATGACACTTGTAATAAGCATTTTCTTTTCCATGCTTATTATCAGGTATTTATCTATTCATGTTTCTATAAAAAAGTAATTACCATGCCAAACAGCAGTCGAAAAACGATATTCACTACCATTTCCATAGACAAGGAAACGGCAGCTTTGGTAGAGAAGATATGCAAACGCTATTCACTGAAAAAGAGCGAAGTTGCAAAGTTGGCGTTCGGGTATATAGATAAGGCACATATCAACCCATCCGAAGCCCCTGAATCTGTAAAATCGGAACTGGCGAAAATAAATAAGAGGCAGGATGATATTATACGTTTCATTCGTCACTATGAGGAAGAGCAACTGAACCCCATGATACGGGTAACAAATTCTATCGCTTTGCGTTTCGATACTATTGGCAAAACTTTAGAAACTCTTATTCTCTCACAAATGGAAACCAATCAGGAGAAGCAAACAGCCGTACTCAAAAAGTTAAGTGAACAGTTCTGTAATCATGCTGATGTGATAAATAACCAGTCGAAACAGATTAATGCACTTTACCAGATACACCAACGAGATTATAAAAAGTTGCTTCACCTGATACAACTCTATTCAGAACTTTCCGCTTGTGGGGTGATGGATAGCAAGAGGAAAGAGAACCTAAAAGCAGAAATAATTAATCTGATAAACATATAGAGCCATGCACATAGATTTTGCCCCATCATCAAAAGGAACATACAATAATGCAGGAAGTAGCCGACAGCTAGTTAATTACATGGAGCATGAAGATTTAGAGCGCATGGAAAAGGGGATCTATACCGAAGGCTTTTTCAATCTGATATGTGATAATATCTATAAATCAAAGGTCATAAAAGATATAGATACCAATATCGGGCAACTTCTGAAAACAGATGCTAAATTTTATGCTATCCATGTCAGCCCATCGAAAAGTGAACTTCGGGCAATGGGGAACACCGAACAGGAACAAGCCGAAGCTATGAAACGCTATATTCGTGAGATCTTTGTTCCTGAATATGCCAAGAACTTCAACAAAGGACTATCCGAAGCAGATATAAAGTTCTATGGTAAAATTCATTTTGACCGTAGCCGTTCAGATAACAAACTGAATATGCACTGTCATTTGATAGTGAGCCGGAAAGACCAAGCCAATAAAAAGAAACTTTCACCGCTTACCAATCATAAGAATACCAAGAACGGAGTAATCAAAGGTGGGTTTGAACGTGTGAATCTGTTCCAGCGAACCGAACAAGGATTTGATAAGCTGTTTAATAACAATCGTCAGCAAACAGAATCATTTAATTACCATAACATGATGAAGAATGGTTGTATAGCTGAACAACTAGAACTTCAGAAACAAGAATTCCGATCCAATAAAAGAGAAACTGAAATCAATCAAAATGACAATCAAGAAAACTTGTTCTCTATCAATATTGAAAACAAGGTAGAAAGTAATTCATTCACCAATATTGGCAACTCTATTAATTCATTTGACTATCAAAATATTATCATGCCTTATAAGACTCTTCTCCCATTAATATCAGTAGCAGATAGTGAGGATCGCTTTTCAAGTGTTTGCGAAAAACAAATACCCAAAAACAAGAAGAAAAAGACAAAGAAAAACAGAAAACTCTAATACATTCGTCTGATCAGATATTTGATCTAAGCATTAAAACTGCAACAGCTAGTAAATATTGAGAAATTATTTGTGTATTCACAAAAAATGATACGATTTAGAAGAATATATAATTCATTTTCACTACATTTGTAATATCATACTTAAATTGATAATATGGAAAAAGATACTAAAGGTGCATGGATAATCCACCATACAGACAAGCTGACAGGGGTAACCAGCCAGAATGATTTTGAGAACATTTATTTCTCTGGAAAATGTGGGCTTTTCTTATCATCTCTAGCTGAATCCGAAAAAGAAAGCCAAATTCCAGGAAATAAAGTAAAAGCAATAGCAAAAGCAGCAGGAATCAATTTAAAACTAGAATTTCCAACAATAGTCGAAACTCTAAAAAAAGAAAGACTAATTGATCTTTCGGCAAAAGGAGACATTGCCGTAATAGGGCTCACAACAAGTAATGTGCTTCAACACACATCAAACCTTTTTGAAAATTCAATTCCAACCGCACAAGAAAAGGCGGCAATAGAAATAGCGGAATTGAGTTCTGAAAATCCAAAGGTTAAAAGTAATATACATGAGTACATTAGTGATAAATATAAGCTTCCAAAAGCCGAAACAGACGATCTGTTAACGCAAACTGAACAAATTGGCTTTATTGATTCAGAAGAGCTTGATAATAAGCAAAAATTGTATTTTAATGGAAATCTATTTAGAAATACTGATGCAAATAAAATTAGTAAAGTATTGGAATCTCTAAGCTCAGAAGATCAATCAAAAATCAGAGAATTGAATAACTCATTGGAAACATCAGGTTGCGTACCTTACCCAACTGCTCTAAAGATAATGGGAACAAAATTACTTGAAAAAGTTCAAAGTATAGGTCTTTTTGATTTAAATAGTGTTAGCAATGGGAGTGAAATAACATATTTTATCACAAAGCCATCCTCTTTTAGCAAATATGGAAATCCCTTAGTAGAAGACGCACTCGATTTAGCCAAGGCCTTTGTAGCCTCTCTTTCTTATGGTATGATCTACAGTCCAAGTTCAAGAGGGAAAATTTCAATGCTAACAGCTCTATTAAATCGTTTAATAAATGGGTATTGGGTTGGTCCAGCTACTGCAATCGGTCAAGATTATCAAATATTGGAATATAAAAGAGTGGTAGAAATAGTGCAAGATAAACAATATCCAGGTCGCTTTTCTATGAGATTGTTAAAAAAAGATGTGGGAGAAATTGCTTTAAAGGTTCTCAATTTCGGGAATGCCAGTGAAGATATTCTTTTGCATGGTTCAAAAATATTAAGCTATGAGAAACCAGAAAAGAACAGGGAGGTTACACGAAAAAAGCAGACATTTGAGAGTAAACGTTCTATGGTTGACACACTAAGAACATTAAGAAACGAAATATAGTTGTTCATATTATGGATGAAACTAAAGGCATAAAAAAAGGTTATCAAATGGAAGAAAATCTAAGAAACTATTTCTTAGAAATGGGTTATTTTGTAGTCAGAGGTGTTAAATATAACTTCAAAGATACAGAAGGTACAGATATTGATTTGTTCTTATATAATAGACCTACTATTTTATCTAGAGAAAGGATTAATGTAGATATAAAAAACAAAAAAACTCCACAGGCTATGGAACGCATTTTTGTAGCAAAAGGATTACAATCAATACTTGGATTTGATAAATGTATAGTTGCTACAAAAGACAATAGAGACACTATCAAAGAATTTGCAAATATACATGATGTTATAATATTAGATGGATTTCTATTAAATAAAATAAGTTCAAGAATAAATCGTGATCGGTTTACAGAAGAAGAATTATTTGAGGAAATAAGTAAAGATAGCCTAGGAAAATTATCTGGGGATTGGCGTGCTATAATAGAAAATATGAAGTCTAGCCTATTAGATAAATTTGACTATAGTGGTTGTATTAATTCGTTAGAATGTACAAAATATTTCATAGAGCAGTGCATTACCAATCCAAAGAGAAAAGAAATATCTTGTCGCTGCTCTTTTCTTCTAATTTCTTTCTTTTTGATTAAACTTGATTTTATATTGAAAGATGTTGCTTTCTTAGAAAATGATATCAAACAAAGAAAGATTACAAATGGATTTAAATATGGAAATCTTGGTGAAACAGGAATGAGAAAATTTATCAATATAGCAAAACAGTTAATTCCCGAAAATCAGGCTGTAAATTTAAACAATCAGATTCAAACATTATACAACTCTATACCTGTAAATATAATATCTGAATACTATACAAAAAATGATGTTTCCAAGAACTTATTTAAAAATGCAAAGGAATTTGAAAAATTGGCTTATAATAGAAATTTTCGGTCTCCTAATATATTAGATAATGAATTAAAAAGTATTATTTCAATTTCACTTGACTATTTCGGAATTGAAAGAAAGTCTTTTTTTGATACTTTTGATTAATATCTAATCAAACAAGCAAAAAATGTTTCTTGTTTGATTGATTGTATTAGCCAATTAATTCTACTAATATATTGTATATATTTAAAAATAAAATTTTTGCATTTTATGTGCTAATGATATACCAAATTAAAAGTTATGAGTAAAGCCAGAGATAATGCAATAGCTCCATCTGCTGGATATATTTTCCAGTTTGAAATAGCATTAGTAATGCTTGCAGACTTAGAGAAAAATAAATCTATATCTATAGAGCACGTTGATGATGTAGCCAAAGTAGATGAGAAAGGCACGATTCTAGTTACTACTCAAGTAAAACATAGTATTAGTGCAAGTGGATCAACGTATCAAGACACAAGCCTGTCGCTATGGAGAACAATTGAAATATGGATAACAAAATTGAAAACTGGAACTTTCAATAGACAAACAAAGTTTATCTGTATATCTAATAAGGAATTTTCCGAGAAGTCTCTTATTTGGAACTTTAAGAAAATGTCTTTTGAGGAATCCATTATGAAAATTAAAAGTTTGAACGATAGCTTAAAAGAGAAACTCAAAACATTAAAACGAAGCGGTTCTCATATTAAGAAGATTATTAGTTTGATTGATTTTGCATTATTAAATCAGGATTTGTTTAAAATTGTAATAAATAACCTTGAAATATCAACAACTACTTTTCCTAAAGACGATTTTTTAAATAAGATACACTTCAATTCCAGAAATAAAACTACAATTCAAAAAGATAATTGCTATGAGGCTTTTTATGGATGGATAACTCAGAACTGTATGGCTAAATGGAAAAATGGAAAGGAAGCAATATTTTCTAAAACAGATTTTGATTCAAAACATTATCAAATCACAAGCAATCCATCTATTGTTGATGCTATCTTTAGGGCGAAAAAAGACCTATCAGATATTGATGAAATTATCATAGAAAAATACAAGGATGCTTTATTTGTGAAACAAATAAAAGATTTAGTTTGGAGAAAAGATGCAAAAGAAAAAGCAATGTATGAATCAATAATTGATTATATATTCTCTGAAATTGAATTAAAAAATATTATTGATATTGGAGATTATACAGCTAAAGATTTTGATGATTTTATGGAAATATGTGAAAAGAAATGGTCAGAATGGTATGATATTATAGTTTTAAAAGAAATCGATGAATATACAGAAGAGGAAAAAGATAAGCTAGCAATACAACTTTATCTAAAGATAATGAAAGAAATCCGGATACAGTTTGATAATAATTATCAATTTACAGACAATACAAAATATGTTCAAAATGGGACATTTTTGAAACTATCTGATAATTTGCAAATTGGTTGGCATCCTGAATGGAGGCTAAAATACTCTGATTACAAAAAATAAACATGAAAAATAAATATATCACAAAAAATTTATTTGAGTTAATACAGAATCCTATCGTTGCGGCTATTGCTCTCCATAGTTTTACTGTAGGCTATAACAACAATGCAAAATTATTTAACAAACAATTATTATATCCTAAAATAGAGTATATGTTTTTTGTTTTACCAATAGTATATAATCAGAGAGCACTAAATGTATTTTTCAATTCTTATTCTATTAGTAGGGCATTAGAAAAAGATCATACGATATCTTTAGGACTACAAGAAAGGACTATAAAGATGATAAGGCAAACATATGAAGGACTTAATATCGCATTCTGCAAAAATCTATTATACATAAACAACTCTAATATGACAATTCAACTAATATATGATAATGGACGAAGCATCCCTCTCCCTCAAAATGTAACAGACTGTGATTTGATAAAAATCCAAAGAGCTGCTAAAAATTTGGGTAGTATATTTGCTAAAACAAACGAAAGAAATATTCAAAATAATTTTAATATTCGATTTTGATATGAAACTTAAAATTCTAAATATAATTCTATATCCTGAAAACAAGAATTTAAAACCTAGATTCATAAAATTTGAAGAAGATAAGATCAATGTAATATCTGGATATAGCCAAAGAGGTAAATCTGCAATTATTTCTATAATTGATTATTGTCTAGCAAGTTCTGATTGTAATATTCCTATTGGACTAATTAGAGACAAGGTCGACAAATTTGCATTGTATATTGCTATTGAGAATAAGAAATTTTTCATAGCCCGTGATTCTCCTAAGAGGAAAAATACAGAAATAATGTATTTATATGAAATCTTAGGAAAAGGAGATAGTCCTATATTCAATACTAACGATTGGATAGAGTATGAGGATGAGTACAAAACAACCAGAGAAAACGTAAAACAACTTCTAAACAAATTTGATAAGTTTGAAAATATTTCATCCGATCAGACTAAAGATGGAAAAGAAGATCCTGCTAGTTTTAGAGATACTGTAGCTTTTTCATTCCAGCCTCAAAACATTATAGCTAATCCAACCACTATATTTTACAAAACAGATACATTTGAGCATCAAAGAAAACTAAAGTTGGTATTTCCACTCGTACTAGGTTATAAATCTTTCAAAATTATAAATCTTGAAAAAGAAGTAGATATCATAGAAAAAGAATATCAAGAATATCAAAACAAGTATGACAGGATACAACTACAGTATCAAAACTGGAGCACAGACATATATAATTACTATTCTACAGCACTTAAATTAGGACTCACTGACAATGAATTAAATATCGAAGAAATCTCAACAGAAAGGCTAAAGCGAGAACTAATTTCTATCATAAAAAATGTAAAGAATAAGAACTATCATAAAAAAGGTTCATCTTTAAGATATGCTAGTCAGCTTGATAGTTTGGATAAGCAGCGACAAATTGTATTAAAGGATCTAAGACAACTAAGGTCTGAATTGTTTAAATATGAACAAATAGACAATACAAAGAACACTTATGAAGAAGAAGTGTTGTCAAGCATATCTAATCGCTTGAGTCCACTTACATGGTTTCTTGAACGAGAAGGAACTAATATTTGTCCTTTTTGTAAATCAGAAACTAATACAGGTATAAATGAATTAATAGCACTAAGAAATGAACAAGATAGAATTAAGCCATTAGTAGATAATCATAATCTTACTACCTTTAGCTTTGAGAAAGAAAAAAACATTTGTAGAGCAGCAATAAAAAAGAAAGAAGAGCTAATACAAGAGATTGATAATAATATAAATATATTACTGGCAGAAAACACAAGTGAACATGATCGCTTTACTGCAATATTTGAATTTGTCGGAAAATTGGAAAATATTCTAGACAATTTAAGAAAGTTAGAACCAGAAAACGAATTAATGCAAACTCTTTCAGAATTGAAGCAAAAACAAGAAAAAAAGAGAGAAGAACTAAAAATATTACAGAGTCATTTTAATAAAGATGCTTGCTTGTTTAAATTAACCAACACGATTGATAACTATATCCAGATGCTTCCTATAGAAGACAAAGCAAATAAAAGGGTTTTATTGGATCCAGATAAAAGCATCAATATTAGAATTGAGGATACTAAAACAAGAAATATAACTTTCTTATCAAAGATAGGTAGTGGCGCAAACCATATGTGCTATCACCTCGCAACTCTTCTTGGGCTTCATGAATATTTTCTAAGACTTGAAAGCTACAAAAAACAGAATTTTGTTCCTACTTTATTGGTATTAGATCAACCTAGTCAGGTTTATTTTCCTGAGGGATTCCCTGATGAAAAAAATAGTTCTAAAAAGACTGAAATAAAAACGTCAAAGGATTTAGAAGATACAAAATCAATTTTTCAGGTTTGCTCTAATTTTTTGCAAAAGACAAAAGGGCATACTCAAATAATAATACTTGAGCATGCTTCTGCTAAAATATGGCAAGGGATACCTAATATTAATCTTGTAGAAGATTGGAGAGGAGATGAAAATACTGCTGGGTATAACGCGTTGTTGCCACAAAGTTGGTTGAATGAATAAGCAGAATATATCCTCAATAATTAGCCTAAAATAATAAAAAAGTTTATCTTTGTCCTCAGTATTCTCCATGAGCAAACTACTGCAAAAGCACGTAGAAAATTAGTGGGATAATTCATGGGATATGCTTGAAGCTTAAAATATAAAGTTTTAAATATCAGCGTGGTAACTCCGTTAGGAGAATCCCAGGCGGATCACTGAAACAACAAGAAAAATCAAGCAAATCCCTGATAATCAGACATTATCAGGGATTTCTTTTTTCTGGCAGGTAGCAGAAAATAGCCGTTTCAAGCATATTATGGATCAATGTAAAAACCTGAGGGATTTTCATTTTATGCATATAACTTAGTAAGTCTGTATAAAAAAAATGCCTTATCTCTGACTCCTCTAAACTGTGCTCTGAATGCCTTGATTTTAGCATTGAATGATTCTGCTGCCGCATTAGTTGCCCTTCTTTCAAAGAAGTTGATAATATTCATATAGTGTGTTTGGATAGAGCGCGCTACCCTTCCAAAAGTCAGGAAGCCTGATTTATCGACTTCGTCATACCACCTTGCAAGCCTTGTCAAAGCAATATCTTTAAACTTACACTGATGATAGATTGAGCCTAACCGCATGGCCAGATAATATCCCTTCTTTATATCGGGATATTCTTTAAATAGAATCTCAGCCCGTATCCTTTGAGACTGAGTCCATAGCGATTCTTTTTTGTAAAGCAGATAAATACTCCTTGCCAGCAACTGCTTTCTTGTATCTCCATTAGCGAAAACAGGTGCATGATATATCTTTCCGCAGGCCTTTGCATAGGCAAGCTGCGTGGACTCCTCATCCAAAGCCTCCCAGCGGGCTTTCACACGCATCTCCTGAACTGCTTCATGAGCTAGTTTCTGTACATGGAAACGATCTGTAACGCGTTTGGCGGCAGGGAAGCAAGTCCGCGCAATCTGTTCCATATTGGGGGCCATATCCAAGGTGATCTCACGTACCTGATAGCGACGACGACGCGAAAGTTTAAGCAGGACAGAGGTGACTGTACAAACATCCGTACCTTTAATGATAGCGATAATACTGCCTTTACCACCGTGAGCCTCTTTATTAATCAACACAGTATATAGTTCTCCACGAGAGAGGGCCACTTCATCAATACAGACGTAGGCACCAATGTTCTTCTCAAACAAAAGCCAGTTCTCTGCATGGGCAAGCTGCTCCCAGCGGAGGTAGCCACTTAAATGGTTGCGGTATTGACGTTCAAACAAATCCCCGTCAACGCCATATAAAGTACCCAATAACTTGCAGCCGATCGGATGATTATCAATATAATTCTTTTAAAAAAGACGCAAAATCCTGCGTCATACGAGTACCCTCAGCTAACATGCGCCAGTTACGGCAGATATAATCATTGCTCTTCTTTAATATCCAGCGACGACGGCGAATGTTCAGATACACTTTCTTACCACGAAGGGGAAAGTCCTGAACAACCACCGGATCATAAAAGCCTTTACTCTCAGTGGCCTCACCGGAATACTGCTCAGGAACCAGATTCTTCTCTTCAAGGTAAATCACGATTTCATTCACCCTTTCTTTCACATCAACAACATCAAAGTAATCCAAGGTGCCTTCAGGGAGAAGAAGACGATAAACATTTAACTCCATTTTCTATAAATTTGAAGGCAAAGATAAGAATTTGTAATTTCATCCCTCAGATTTATTCATTGATCCAATATTATTGGTGGATAAATCGTGGGACTAAAATTTAGTTCAAAAAAGTCCCACGAATTTGCATATTTCTCACTGATTCACAGTCTTTTGCATAGACTTACTTTGGAAAAGAATACATAGTTTTGTAACTTAAAAAACGATGTAAAAATGGCTCGAAAATCATTTTCTGTATTGTTCTTCATCAAGAAAGGCAAATTATTAAAGAACGGAGAAGCACCCGTGTGCATGAGAATCACCGTAAACGGCTGTATGGTAGATATTTCTATCAAAAGAAGTTGTCCCGTAAACCTATGGAATCAAGCAAAAGAGAATTCAAAAGGAAAAGACCGTATGTCGGTGGAACTGAACCACTACTTAGAAATCACACGTTCGCACGTACACCAAATTTATAGAGAATTGGAAACTTCCGGTAAGGTTATCACTGTTGGTCTTGTGAGAAAGTTATTTTATGGTGTGGACGAAGATAACAAAACGCTATTGCAGGTATTCAGAGAGCATAATGAACAAAGCCGTAAGCTAATCGGTAAGGACTTCGTTAGTAAAACCGTTCAACGGTATGAAACCACTACCCGATATTTGGAAGAATTCATTAAGAAAGAATATCAGCTATCGGATATTGCTCTGAATAACTTGGAAGCCAACTTCATTTCTAAGTTCGATGCTTTCTTGAAGATTGAAAAGGGTTGTGCACAGAACTCGGCTATCACTCGACTAAAGAACTTGAAGAAGATTATTCGTATTGCTTTAGAAAACGACTGGATAAAGAAAGATCCGTTTGCTTACTACCGTTTCAAACTGGAAGAAACAGATCCTGAATTTTTGACAATGGACGAGATTAAAATCATTCTCGCTAAAGAGTTCACAATTAAACGAGTTGAGCAGGTACGGGACGTTTTTGTCTTTTGCATTTTTACTGGCTTGGCATTCAGTGATGTAAAAGACTTATCACCTGAACACTTGGTAAAAGATAATAAAGGGGAACTTTGGATAAGGAAGAACCGCCAAAAGACAAAAATCATGTGTAACATTCCTGTGTTGCCTGTGGCAGCTTCTATACTTGAAAAATATAAAAATGTGGCAGAATGTACCGGAAAACTATTGCCAGTATTGAGCAATCAGCGCATGAATAGCTACTTGAAAGAGATTGCCGATGTATGCGGGTTGCAGAAAAATTTGTGCACACATTCAGCCCGGCACTCGTATGCCACCTCTATATGCCTTGCGAATGGTGTGAGTATGGAGAATGTTGCCAAGATGTTAGGTCATGCCGATACTAGTATAACAAAACACTATGCAAGGGTATTGGATCAGAATATTTTCAAGGATATGCAAAAAGTAAATAGCTGCCTGTCGGAATTGGCTATATAATAAAGATAGTAGCTAATATTGAAAAAGGATTGGGAAGAATGAATTTCATTTTCTCAATCCTTTTCTTTTATAGTAAGTTTTCCAGAACTCAATATGAAGCATTGACAAAGATAAGTTCCGTATTTAGCCTGTTCAAGTCCGAGCCTTCGGTTTAGATGAAAATCTTCCTCTCACTATGTTCGAGCGTATTTTCATCTAAAGACTTGCACAGACTAAATACTTCACTGGAAAAGTCAATGA
>ENA-ORSM01000651-ORSM01000651.1-human-gut-metagenome-genome-assembly--contig:-NODE-651-length-30216-cov-4.567587_pt1 | contig 30216 bp, 24 predicted proteins | sample MGYA00241903_ERZ509170 | MGnify/ENA primary metagenome ERZ509170 (study PRJEB26280, sample SAMEA2338784) | human gut metagenome | biome: human gut; feature: human-associated habitat; material: faeces...
AATTTTCTGTAATCGGCCGAACCTGTCAAAATAAATTGTCCCGGTTGATTATTGCCATCGACTCGGCGTTTGACCTCGGCTATTAAAGGCGGAGCTTTCTGAATTTCGTCAATGATTAAACAATTTTCTTGTGCTTGCCGAAGGAAAAAGTGAGGATCGGCTTTAGCTGCAGAAAGCGTTGCTTCGTCATCCAATGTTGTGTACCTAGCTTCAATAGGGCAGAGGTCTCGAACGAGAGTTGTTTTACCACTTTGCCTTGCGCCAATAACAAGCGCGGCACGTTGAAAAGACAAACCTTTGAGCAATAACGTGGAAGACCAGCGGGGAATAGATTGCATATTGATTTAAAATTAGAAAATATTCATACTGGAATTGAGAAAAATTATATATTAATAATTAGAAAATATTTATATTAATAATAGGAAAATTTTGATATTTTTAGGATTGATGACGTTTAGTCACAAGTCAATAGTTAAGTGACGGCCTCCTGTCAGGTATTTGATAGGAGGCCGTTGCAAAAAGATTATTTATCAATACTAAATTGTTGAATGGTTCATCACCATTTTGGCGATGAAGCCTGATCGTGTATCGCCGGAACTTTTCGCCAAAAAGTCAAGTCGTCTCAAGACTCTAGTCGATAAAGTGATATTTACCCGTTGAGCCTTATCAGATAAGAGTTCTTCAGGGACATCAACAATACCAAAAATCCAACCTTTAAATTCCGCCTGTTTTGCTATGTCTTCAATTTTTGATGGTAACGGGATAGGATGGCCTTCGTCGAGTTCCATTTCAACCCAACCTGCAATGGCTTCTTTTGCATTTTCATATGCTAGTTCTATAGTATCGCCTGCAGAAAAACATCCGGGTAAATCAGGCACAACAACTCCGTAGGCGTGAGACTTGTCACCAGGTTCAATAGCAATCGGGTATTTCATCAATGACCTCCAATGTTGGGCGGAGGTTAACACCTCCAGCCCAATTCAACATTACTTGAATTTAATACCTGTTTGTCTTTCAATGGCTTTCATAGTTCCAATCGGAAGGTCTTTTTTAGGATGAGGGACACAAGTCGGTCTCTGAAATCCTTCCTTACGATAGTACCAATGATCACCGTTACGAAAAACCTGGTCGATGTTGATCAGATATAGTCAAAATACCTGATCAACTTCCGGTTTCTCTTCCTCCATCATCGGGATGAGTTTCACTTCGAATCTCTCCGAAGCCGGCGCTCATCTCTCACCAAAACACCCTCTCGCGAGAGTCTTTCAGGCCTGCATTGGGTCACGTCCCGAGTTTTCTCCCTTCTCTGCAGGCAAAGGCGTTCACCACGTAACTCGCGGCACCGCCGGGCTCATCCAAATCAGCCCGGCCGCTCGGTATATCTCTTTAAATTCAGCGCCGCATTGAAATCCCGGTCTTTAATCTCCGCACCGCAATGCGCACACTTCCATCGCCTGTCCGATAGCCTCAACTCCTCATTTTTCTGACCGCAATAACCGCACGTCTTCGAGCTCGCGTAATAGCGATCCGCCACGACCACCTCACAGCCCCGTTGCTCGGCTTTGTACATCAACTGACGGCGAAACTCGTAAAAACCAACGTCGGCTATGCACCGCGCCAGTTTCCCATTCTTGAGCATCCCGCTCACGTTCAAGTCTTCTATCACGATCCGTGAAAAGTGTGTGGTCAGATAATTCGTCAGCTGATGCAAGGCATTCTGGCGATAGTTGAAAACCTTGCGATACAATTCGCCGATTTCCAGTACCAACTTAAGACGGTTTTTACCGCCTTTCTTACTTCGGGCTAACTTTCTTTGCAGACGGCGAAGTTTCGACAGACTTTTCTTTAAGGGCTGCAACGCCTCAAACTTCTTATGGTTCGAGAGCACCGCCAGTGACTTCACCCCCAGGTCCACTCCCACCGTGCCTTGGTTTTTAGCCGGTTTCAAGTGACTCAGATCGGTCAGTTCGCATGACACACTCACGTACCACCTTTTGCCGCGTCGCGACACCGTTGCCCAAAGCAGCTTCGCTCCCTTGAACCGCAACGGCTCACGCATCCGCACCCAACCTAACTTCGGTATACGGATGCGTGAACCTTTGACTTCAAAATGATCATTACTGATGGTAAAGCTATCGGAAACATACTTCTTTTTAAACTTCGGATATTTGAAGTGTTCGGGATTTTTCCAGAAATTCGAAAAAGCTTGACCTAACTGAATGATCGCCATCTGCACGGCGCACTTGGTCACTTCCATCATCCACGGAAATTGTTCCCGCTTTACGGCATTGAGCTTGCGACGGATGCTGTACTGACTCGGCTTCGGTAAACTAGGATCTTTCTTATAGGCCTCGTACTCTTGTTTCCATTCATTCAATGCCCAATTGAAAGCAAATCGGGCGCAGCCGACCGCTTTCTTCAAGTACAGCTCTTGCTGTTCATTCACAATGAGCTCAATCTGATGGGCACGGTGAATAGTCATCTTTTTGAACTTTCTGTCTATTGAGCCGCTTTAACGGCTTCTTTCATCCCATTAATTAATTTCTGATTTTTCTTACTGCGTGCACCATACAATCGTGCACTGAACACAGTAATGATTTCCAAAACATCCTCGGCTAAATCTTCTTCAAAAGAGGCCTCTTCCCCCTTGTTGATGATCACCACCTCTACCCCTTTCATTTCGCAGACTGAAAAAATCAGTTCAGCTCCAAAGCGCAGCAGTCGATCTTTGTGCGTGATGACCAGGCGCTCAATTTTACCGTTAAGCAGTTTTTCCAGTAAAGCCTGCAATCCTTTTTTGCGGTAATTCATTCCACTGCCGAGATCGCTGATGAGTTCAAAAGTCCAGCCTTGGGCCGCGCAGTACATCTCCAAAACCGTCTTTTGTCTCTCCAGATCTTGCTTTTGATCAGCGCTCGATACTCGGGCGTAGGCTAGAGTGACGCGTTCAGATTGAGACGGAAGTTTTCGTCCCATGCCCATAAGTTGTTCTGCTGAATACCTTCTCTGATTGCCCCGCGTGCGTTGTGGGATTAATTTGCCTTCATACTCCCAGCGTCTGAGGGTGGAAACGGCAACGCCCAATTGTTGTGCAGCTTGACTGATGCTATACAATGTACTCATTTTAATTAACATAAAGTAAGTTTGAGTAATTATAACATAACTGTTTCTAGCCCTTTGCTCTGATAAATTTCCAGCCATTAGCCTCAAGCTTGTTGATAATTGTGGAACTATTCATTATTCGCTCCGTTTATTATCAACAAGCTTAATTATACACATTGATACACATTTTCAAAATGGAAGTAATGGAAACTAGTTCGTGAGTTGACGATAATCGATACAAAAATGTTTTGCCTATACTCGTAAGGAAACTGGTTGTTAACCGCTTTGGGCGTAAAATCCTTTATGTTAATCGGTGTGTTGTAGGCTCTTTCTAAGGGCCTCAATACCTATTTCCTGACACGTTTAACTGGCACAGTTTGTACTTTATGAGCGCCACTAGAAAAATCAACATGCTTGAAGGCAGTTTATGGGACAAGCTGATTGTCTTTGCCTTGCCTTTGGCTTTTACCGGTTTGCTGCAGCAACTCTATAACGCAGCAGACGTGGCTGTTTTAGGGCGTTTTGTTTCTGACCTTGCTGTGGCGGCAGTTGGCAATAACGTGCCGGTTTTTGGCCTCATCATCAGCTTTTGCATGGGGTTGTCCATCGGCGTTAACGTGGTTGTCGCCCGCGCTTTAGGGATGAAAAATGACCGCAAGGCCAGTGACGCGGTAAGAACTTCTTTCATTACTGCGATTGTTTTTGGCATTTTTGCGTTATTGATCGGTCAAGCCTTTGCGAACTCTGCCATGGACTGGCTTGATGTGCCCGAGGAAGTGCGGGACTATGCGCTCATTTATTTACGTGTCTATTTATTAGGCATGCCATTTATCGCCGTCTATAACTTTTTGGCAGCGGTCTTTCGTAGTCAAGGGGATACTCAGACACCACTTTGGGCATTACTCATTGCAAGCCTTTTTAATATCGGCGGAAACTTATTCGCTGTTCTTGTTCTCGATTGGGGCGTCGCGGGGGTGGCCTTGGCAACGGCATTAGCCAATTTACTGTCTGCTGTGATTTTGTTTGTGAAGCTCACCCATTTGGATGGTCCGCTGAAGCTCGACGTGTCACAGTTATTGAAGGTGGACGGCGCATCACTAAAAAGCATTGTGCGAATTGGACTGCCCGCTGGAGTTCAGGGAGCCGTGTACGCTCTTTCTAATTTAGTCATTCAATCGGCAATAAACAGTTTGGGACCTGAGGCTATGGCAGGTTCTGTGGCAGCTTTTACGATAGAAAATAGCGTTTATTGCTTTATCAATGCCTTTGCCCTGTCAGCGACAACCTTTGTGAGCCAAAACTATGGCGCAAGAAATTTAGAGCGCTGTTCACGTGTCATGTGGGTGACCATGGGACTAAACATGTGCGCGACTGTTTTGTTGACGGCGGGCGTTTTGGTCTTTTGCCGGGATTTGCTGGGGATATTCTCCAGTAATGAAGAAGTTCTTGCTCTCGGCATGATTCGTATCTTATGGGTGCTGGTGCCGCAACCGTTGAGTGTTGTGATGGATACACTTTCAGGTAGTATGCGCGGTTACGGTTATTCAATGCCGCCCGCCATGGTTACACTGGTCGTGGTTTGTTCTGTTCGCTTGATTTGGGTGTACACCGTTTTTCCATTGACTCCGACCTATGAAACCCTCATGATGGTTTATCCGTTAAGTTGGGTGATCACCATGGCGGGCCTCATTATTCTTTATGTCCGTCTGCTGCGCAGAATCCGCAATCGCAAGCAGATGGTGGAGGAAGCGATTTAGGTGACTGTTAACCGATTGAGTTTTTTTGAAAATACTACAGATGAATTAATTTTTTGACGGTTGGAGGTTTCTATTTTGCTAAATACTCGGCAGTCTCTAAATTTAATGCAGCAATCGCATTCCTAGCCAAAAAGGTTGCACATGAAAATCGCGGTTATTGGTATTGGATACGTTGGCTTAAGTAACGCAATCGTTTTAGCGCAACACAATGAAGTGGTGCTGGTTGATGTTATTGAAGAAAAAGTTAAAAAGCTTAATTTAAAAAAGAGCCCCATTGTTGAACCACTGATTGAGGACTATCTTGAGCACCGCGCACTCAACCTTTCTGCGACCTTAAGTCTTGAGTCAGCTTGTTTAAAAGCGGACTTTGTTTTAGTGGCAACGCCCACGGACTACAACGATCAAACGAACAGTTTTGATACATCCTCAGTTAAGGAGGTTGTCAAAAAAGTCTCTGCCATTGCTCCTCAAGCGACCATTATTATCAAATCAACTGTTCCCTTGGGCTTTACAGAAAAATTAATTGCCCAAGGTTATAAAAATATTATTTTTGTACCGGAATTTCTAAGAGAGGGCCGAGCGCTTTATGACAATTTATATCCCTCAAGGCTAGTGATTGGGGACGTGTCTGAAAGAGGTAAGACATTTGCTCGATTAATGCTGCAAGGAGCTATTAAAAAGGATGTTCCGGTTTTGTATACCCAACCGACAGAAGCCGAAGCAATCAAATTATTTGCCAATACCTACTTGGCAATGCGGGTTGCATTTTTTAATGAATTGGATAGTTACGCTTGGGAAAATGGTTTGGATAGTCGAAAGATCATAGAGGGAGTCGGACTAGATCCACGCATTGGCAACCACTACTGTAATCCGTCGTTTGGTTATGGAGGCTATTGTTTGCCGAAAGACACCAAGCAACTGCTCGCTAATTATGAGAATATCCCGCAAGAGTTGATTTCCGCCATTGTTCAGTCCAATAAGACTCGAAAGCATTTCGTTGTCACGGAGATTCTGAAGCTCTCCCCGAAAACTGTCGGAGTGTTTAAATTGGCCATGAAGCGAGGCTCGGACAATTGTCGCTCGTCTGCGATTTTTGACATTATTGATGAACTTCAATCGGCCGGTATAAAAGTTATCGTGTACGATCCTAACTATAGTGAAAATACTGCCTTCGGTTTTTTAAACTTTGAAAATAGCCTCGAGAAATTTAAAGCGGAAAGTGATCTTATTGTTGCCAATCGTTTTGCCCCTGAATTAAAGGATGTAATATCCAAGGTGCTGACTCGAGATCTTTGCGTCAACGATTAATTTTTAAATGTTTGGCAGTTAAACTATCATGGGTAATGATCATTCTCAGTCCGTCATTTTATCGGTTGTCTCACCGGTCTATAACGGGGCAAAGTATTTAGAGCCGTTTCTACAATCGGTTTCACAGCAGTCATTTTCGCATTTTGAATTGATCATGGTCGATGATGGATCAACTGATTCATCTGTTGAAATTATTAAGAGCTATCAAAAGAAAGATTCACGGATACATTTGATTGGACAAAATCACAAGGGGGCGGGGAGCGCTCGAAATTTTGGTTTATCGCAGGCAAAAGGGCAGTACATAATTTTTTTAGATTCTGATGATTGGTTCAATGATGACTTTTTCAAAACGATGATTGATCGTATCGAAGTAGATCAATCTGACATCGCTGTTTGTGAATTTTTTATCTATAACCAACAAACCGGAGAAACACAAAAGTCAGTGATTTCGGAGACGGGGAATCAGAACATTGAGAGAACAGATCTCGTTTTTGATATCTTTGCGCCCAATCCATGGACGAAGCTTTATAGGATTTCTTTTTTAAAGCAAAATCAACTCTTATTTCAAGAGATCCCGTCATGCAATGATTGGAGTTTCGCCTATACGTCACTGGCTTGCGCAGAAAAAATATCGGTTATTCGGGAGCCTTTGGTGTACTACCGTACCAAAACGAATACTTCGATTTCTTCTCAACGATATAAACGTACAAAGGACATTGTAAGAGCTGTGCTGGACTTAAAAAGGCAGTTGCAGCTTAGGGGACTTTATGGACGTTTTAAGAGTGGATTTGCCAGAAGAAGTGTGAGGGATTTGGCCGGGGAGGCGTTTTCAAAAAGAAGGCTAATGGGCTTTTATATCCTCTCGCGCAATTTATTAATTGTTAATGATTTGGCTGTCTATAAGGCGTTTATTCAAAAAGTCATTCAGTTTTTAGGGAAACGAGTGAATAAATTAATAGCACGGTAATTTATATTTCGAGCTCTCCTAAAATGAAGTAGCTCTCAACAAAAATTATGCACATTAGCGTATCGATTTGTATCACAATAAAGGCATTTTAAAAACTCATATATTTCGAATAGATAGACCATCTGCTGATAGATTTGTTAAAAGTCTACTATATGATTTGTGCAAATCCTACTATGTAATTTGTTAAAGCCAATATTTATGAAACGCTTGAAAAAAGAGAGATGAAATTGGTTGCTGAACTAAAGATGGGTGAGCTAACTATTTTTGACTAAATGCATTTTCTTATTATGAAAGTAATTTTCCCTTGAAAACTCTAGAACGATCGTATCTTTGTCGCTAAAATCCACCTGTTCAAAACAAAAGGAGCCTCGCAAATGGCCAGCATTGATAAAGTCCTGCAAATGATTCAGGACAATGATGTTAAATTCGTCGATCTTCGCTTTACGGACATGAAAGGTAAGGAGCAGCACGTGAGTATTCCTGCTCGCGCGGTGGATGAAGACTGGTTCGAAGAAGGCCAGCCCTTTGACGGCTCCTCCATGGCAGGCTGGAAAGGTATTGAAGCAAGCGACATGATTTTGATCGCTGATCCTGATAGCGCCCGCTTGGATCCCTTCCGTGAAGAAAGCACCTTGATTTTGACGTGTGACGCAACCGATCCGGCTACGGGTAAAGGTTATAACCGCGACCCGCGCTCGATTGCCAAACGCGCAGAAGCCTACTTGAAGTCAACCGGCATCGGTGACATGGCTTTCTTCGGTCCGGAACCGGAATTTCATATTTTTGATTCCATTGTTTGGGGCACTGATCCCGAACATGCCTTCTTTAAGATCGGTTCGGATGAAGCCGGCTGGGCTTCAAAGATCGATTACGAACAGGGTAATCTCGGTCACCGTCCGGGGCATCAAGGCGGCTACTTCCCGGTGCCTCCGATTGACTCTTTCCAAGACATGCGCTCTGAGATGTGCCTTTTGATGGAACAACAAGGGGTTCCCATTGAAGTGCAGCACCACGAAGTGGGTGCCGGTCAGTGCGAAATCGGTACTCGTTTTAACACGCTCGTGAAGCGCGCCGACTGGACTCAAATCGTGAAGTACACGATTTGGAATGTGGCTGCCGCTTACGGCAAGACCGCAACTTTTATGCCCAAGCCCGTTGTGGGCAGCGCCGGTTCCGGCATGCACGTCCACCAATCTATCTGGAAAGACGGCAAGAACCTTTTTGCCGGCAATGGCTATGCGGGTTTAAGCGACATAGCGCTTTACTACATCGGCGGCGTTATCAAGCACGCGAAGGCCTTAAACGCCATTACCAACCCGTCAACCAACTCCTACAAGCGTCTGGTTCCGGGTTTTGAAGCTCCGGTGAAACTGGCCTATTCCGCCCGCAACCGTTCGGCTTCGATCCGTATTCCGCACACGGCAAGCGACAAGGCCCGCCGTATTGAAGTACGTTTCCCGGATCCGATGGCTAATCCCTACTTGTGCTTTGCCGCGCTTCTTATGGCAGGCCTTGACGGCATTATGAATAAGATTCATCCGGGTGAAGCCGCCGATAAGAATCTCTACGATTTGCCGCCTGAAGAAAATGCCAAGATCCCGACCGTTTGCGCTTCGCTCGATGAAGCGTTGAACGCGCTCGCCAACGATCACGAGTTCTTAACCCGTGGCGGTGTCTTCTCCGAAGACATGATTGAGGCTTATATTGGGCTCAAAGCGAAGGAAGTGGAACGTTTCCGCTTGGCCACCGCTCCGATTGAATTCGAAATGTACTACAAGCTCTAATTTCTGAAGCTTGCGGCAATTCCTATAAAATGGGCGTTGAAATAATTCAACGCCCATTTTTCACATGACGCTAGAGACACTGCATCAAGAGCTTATAGGGCTCGGTGCCAAACCTGTTCATTACGGACATCTTTACCGCGCCCTTTTCGGTGTGGTGCCTTGGCCTGCCGGGGAGGATCCGAAGTTTCCTAAAGAATTGCGTAAAGCATTGCCGGCAATCAGATCCAAGTTAGACAGTATTCTCACGGTTGTTGAAAGCCATCAGGCCCAAGAAGAGCAATCGCTGAAACTTCTTTTCCGTCTTCAGGATGGGCAGACGATTGAAAGTGTTCTTTTACCCAGAGAAGGGCTTTGCGTGTCTTCTCAAGTAGGCTGCGCTGTGGGGTGCGTGTTTTGCATGACAGGGCAGTCAGGCCTTATCCGACAACTTTCAGACTTGGAAATTGTCGCTCAGGTGATGGTTGCCAGACGGATGCGTCCTGATTTGCGCAAAGTGGTTTTTATGGGAATGGGTGAGCCTTCACACAATTTAAAAAATGTGCTCTCTGCCATTTACTTCTTGGGAACGTACAGTCAAATTCCACACAAAAATTTGGTGCTTTCCACTGTTGGTGATCAGCGTGTGTTTGACGCGTTAAAAGATTTTCCGGTTAAACCCGCTTTAGCTATTTCGCTGCACACGACTTTTGAGGATAAACGCAAAAAGTTGTTGCCGCGCGCAGGAAAAATTACGATTGAAGCGCTTGTTAATCAAGCAGAAGATTATGCGCGTGCAACGGGCTATCCCATTCAGTATCAATGGACTTTAATGAAAGGCGTCAATGATGGAGACGATGAGCTGGAGAATATCGCAAGGCTTTTGCAGGGAAAATACGCGCTGATGAACTTCATTCCGGTCAATGCCGTCAAAAACAGTCCTTTTCAAAGACCCGAATGGTCCCGTTGCCAAGAGATGGCTCGGTATCTGAAAAAGTCCCGAATTCTTGCGAAATTCAGGCACTCAGCCGCGCAAGACGTTGATGGGGGATGTGGGCAGTTGCGAAGCCGGTACTTGAAAGGCGAGGAATTGCGCCATGAATAAATTTATTGAATTGGGGTTGTCGGCTCTTTTAGCCAAAAAGGCCCACATACACGGTTGGCACGAGCCGACGATGATTCAGCAGAAAACGCTGCCTGCAATACTTCAAGGCCGAGATCTTCTGGCCATTGCCCAAACCGGAAGCGGGAAAACCGGAGCTTTTTTACTGCCTATTTTGGATTCGATCGGGAAAAAGGCTGCTTTGCAAAGTCCTGCCGCCTTAATTTTGGCGCCGACGCGAGAGCTGGCCCTGCAGCTATTCCAAAATGTTGAGATTTTCGCCCCGAGCCTTTCTTTATCTGGCGCGCTTTTAATCGGTGGCGTCAGTATCCTCAAGCAAAAAGAAAAACTCATGGATCGACCCGAAATTATCGTGGCAACGCCAGGCCGCCTTTTAGACCACGTCAAACAAAAGTCCGTTGATTTGTCCGGTGTCCGTTACCTCGTTTTGGATGAAGCTGACCGAATGCTTGATATGGGATTTTTACCCGATATCAAGAAGATTCTCTCATTATGTCCCACAAACCGTCAGTCTTTACTGTTTTCCGCAACGCTTTCTGACGAGATTCATCTTCTTGCGCAGAAGTTTTTATCAAAACCGGTGTTGGTGGAAATTAATGCCAATCGGGATGTGGCCAGTATCCGTCAAGTTGTCTACCGGGTGCCGGAGTCTGAAAAACCGCGCTTTCTTCGTGATTTGATTGTTGATAATGCGCTTGAACAAGTGCTTGTCTTTACCCGTCAAAAGCGAACAGCGGCTTTTTTAGCTGATAGTCTGAAAAAGGACGGATTTACGGTTGATGCGCTGCACGGCGATAAAACACAAGCGACCAGGCTTAAAATTTTCCAGTCCTTTAAAGACAGGCGATTAAGAGTGTTGGTGGCGACGGATCTGGCTTCACGCGGGCTTGATATAAAGGAGCTGCCAGTGGTAGTGAATTATGATCTGCCGCTTGATCCCCATGACTATATTCACCGCATTGGCCGCACGGGACGAGCGGGAGCCGATGGTTTAGCCTATTCGTTTGCAAGTGAAAAAGACGGCTACCGGTTAGGCGCCATCGAAAAACTTTTAAAAAAGAAATTGGAAGTGGTAACGCCTGAGACGTTTGAAGTTTTTTTTGAATCAATGGATGAAAAGAAAAAGTTAAAAGAGCGTTCCGCGCAACCGTTAAAAGTTAAAAAGCCTGCTTTGAAGTCAAGACGCGCGCCTATTAAACCTTTCGATAAAACCCACGATAAAGTTAAAGAAAAAAGAGGCCCCAAGAAGTCAACGGACATGGATTCGTTTGATTACATATTGCCTGAGTTTTAATAATTAAAAACTCTTTACAATAATCACGTTATTGAATTGAGTCTTTTTATGCGTAAAACACTTTCCATCATTGCATTATCACTGGCGTTAACCGGTTGTACAAACGGTCCTTCGGATCCTCTTTTGGATGCTTCCCTCGGAAATCGCACAGTCTGCACGGCGGTCAACCCTGTGCAGGGCAGTGATGTATTAAGTGTTGTTCCTTTTAACTGTCCCGATCTTGAGATCTCAGCCACGCTCAATGAACTGCGTGATGCGGGTTGGCGCCTGGAAAGTGTCCACATGGGTGAAGAGGTGAGAATTAACGATATGTTTGCCTCTGAGGTATCCATCACCGTCCGAAAGGCTTACTGATGTCTGAAATCAAAACTCGATTGTTATCGCTGCGCTCGGCTATAAAAGCGATGGGGGCGGATGCTTTTTATTGCGCGCTCTCTGATGCGCATCTATCCGAATATATTCAAAAAGCCGATCAGTTTTTGTCTTTTCTGTCCGGTTTTACGGGTTCGAATGCCGAGCTTCTCGTTACCGCCGATAAAGCTTTTTTGTGGACGGATTCTCGTTATTGGGAGCAGGCCGAGCGTCAGCTTTTAAATTCCGGTATCGCCTTAATGCGAGACGGAGAAAAAGATGTTCCAAGCGTTGCCGAGTGGCTTTCTGAAGTTAATGCTAAAAAGTCCACGGTATTGGCATTGCCCCTTGAGACATTGCCATTGAAGCGCTATAAAAAAATACGGGAAAGTGTCTCCAAGGTGACTGATTTTCCCGATGAGGCGATCACAAAAGAGTGGCCAGACAGACCTAAGCGCGAAATCTCCTCGCTTTACATACACCGCGCGAGTTCTGTTTCTGCCGCCGATAAGCTCAAACGGCTTCAAAAGTATATCGAGTCAATCGATACTCAAGCTTCGCCTTCTGCCCTTCTTTTAACCAAGCTCGATGACATCGCCTGGTTAACTAACTTACGGGGGTCGGATATCGCCTTTAATCCTGTGTTTTTAAGTTGGGCTTGGGTTTTGCCCGACAGCGCAACACTCTTTTTGCATGATGAGATTCTTGATGACCAAGTTGTCCAACACTTAAAAGAAGCCGGTTGGACGATTACGCCCTATGCGTCGCTTGAAAAAACGATTGAGAGCTTTACCAGTCAAGGAGGCAAGGTTCTTGCCTGGGAAAGCGATCTCAATGCCAAGCTCTATAGCCAAATTAATGACGCATGGGTGGCTGTTAAACATCCCGTTGCGTTATGGAAGTCTGTAAAGACCCGGGAAGAGATAGCGGGGCTAAAGGAAGTTATGAAGGCTGACGGTGAGGCTCTTCAAGCTTTTATTGATGAACTTAAAGCACGATTGGCTAAAGGGGAAAAACTCACCGAAAATGATGCCGTGGACATTTTGCATCAAAAGCGCTCGGCTATTGAGGGCTTTATCGGCGAGAGTTTTTCAACAATCGTCGCGGTCGATGCCAACGCGGCGCTTCCTCACTATGAACCCGAAGAGGGCAAAGGGGCGCTGATCGCGCCACCCTGCATACTGTTGGTGGATTCCGGAGCACACTATGATCGCGGGACAACGGATACGACGCGTGTTTGGTTTTTGGGCGATCCAAAAGACTATCCCCAAGAAAAACTGCGGCGCTTAAAGAGAGACTACACAGCTGTCTTTTTAGCGATGAAAACCCTTTCAGAGGCAACATTTAAACCCGGAACGAACGGCGTTCAATTGGATCGAATAGCGCGTACTCCGATACAGGCAATCGGCGCCGATTTCGGTCATGGAACAGGCCACGGTATTGGGTTGACGCTTAATGTCCATGAAACGCCTCCCAGCATTTCACCCCGTGAGCGTGAAGGAACGCTGACGCCTTTTGAGCCCGGTATGGTCACTAGCAATGAACCCGGTATTTACCGTCCCGGTGAGTGGGGCATTCGTATCGAAAACATGCTCGTTTGCGTGGAAAAAGAAGAGGGTATGTTGGGTTTTGAAACATTGACGCAGTGTGAGATTGATCAGACGCTTTTAAAGTAACAGTTGGTGGTTAAGTCGATAGCAAGTTCAGACTCTTTTCTTGATGTTATCCTGTAAACAAAACAAGTTTAAATAGGTCAGTAAGATCTGATCTTTTGAAGTTAACATTTATTAACTTGTTAATGAAGTGTTAGAATTATGTTAACATTGTGTTAGTGTTTTGCTCTAGAAAATAAGATGTTTAAAGAGCGGTGTTTTAAGTGAAAACATTGGAAAGATATAGACTCATCGCCGTTAACTGTTGAAATTTATAACCTGACGGTCGAAATAATTGTGCTTGAAATTCGCTATAAATCTTTTACTGTTAATAAGTAAATTGGATAATATGGTGTTAGCATAGTGTTAATTTAGTGTTAACATGTGTTAACTTAGTGTTAGTCGTTTGTTATGGGGAATAAGATGTTTGAAGGACATCGTCTTGAGTGGAAATCTAAGTTTGTTTCTGAGTTAAAAAAGACCTTTAATGCCTTTGCCAATTCAGATGGAGGAACTGTCATCATTGGAATAAACGATGACGGGCAGATCGTTGGGGTGGAAAATCCGGATGAGGTTCTTCAACAAGTGATTAATACCATCCGAGACAATATTCGTCCCGATTTGGCGCAGTTTTATCAGGCGTATGTGGATAAACGTGGTAACAAGGATGTGGTTGTAGTGGAAATACAGAGAGGTTCTTCCCGGCCGTACTATTTGGCCGGAAAAGGAGTGCGCCCCGAGGGTGTCTACGTTAGAAAAGGATCTGAAACCGTTCAAGCTTCAGATAACGAGATATTAGAACTGATTAAAACAACCAGTGGTAATGATTTTGAAAGGAACCGTTCTTTTATCCAAGATTTAACGTTTAAAAAAGCTCAGTCCTTTTTTCAGTCTAGGCATAAGCACCTCAGTAAGCCCGAAATGAAATCTTTGGGCTTAATAGGTTCAGATGATTTGTACACAAATTTGGCTTTGCTTTTCTCAGATCAATGCCCATATTCAGTTAAATTAGCGGTTTTTTCGGATGATCCCCGAACTGGCGAAGAAATTTTTGTTGATAGAGCAGAATTTTCAGGATCGATCTTTAATCAATTGGAAAAAAGTGATGAGTGGTTAGACATTCACAACAAAATGGGAGCGTCATTTCAAGGCCTTAATCGGATTGATTATCGTGACTATCCGAGTAAGGCATTAAGAGAAGTTTTAGTTAATGCCATTGCGCACAGAGATTATTCATTAAACGGCCCGATTCTGATCAATATTTTTGATGAAAAGATCGAATTTATTTCAATAGGGGGACTGGTTAAAGGTCTTAATTTTGACGATATGATGCTTGGCGTTTCCAGACCAAGGAATGTGAATTTATCGAGTGCATTCATTAAATTGAATTTGGCAGAAGGTTGGGGCTCTGGGATTAGAAATATTAGAAAACTATATAAAAATAATGCGTTAAAACCACAATTTTTAATATCGAGTCACGCAGTAAAAGTAGTGCTGCCCAAATTGCTAAGGGTGGAGACAAAGTCTGAGCCTACTTCTCAAGAGTCTAAGATCATCAAGTATTTAGAGACGCATGGAGAGGCCAGAAGAGCTCAATTGCAAGAGCTCTTGGGACTGTCTCAATCAAGAGTAATCAATATTTTGAGAAAGCTTGTTCAACAGCAAGTTCTAGTCACGTCAAAAAACGGAAGGAATGTTTTTTATCAATTAAAAGTCAGAAACTAGGAAGAGACTGTTTCTGCGGTGATTTTTAGACTGTGAAGAGCTTAAAAATTTTGCTTTAAACACTTAAGTACGTGGAGCCAGTCGTACGTATGTTTCGCTTAATTCTGAAAGCTTTATTGCGGGATTTTTGTATTGATTGAACATGAGTCCTTATCAGCATCCAAACGCAGGAGTATGCAAAAACCTATCCCTTGATACTTGTTAGATAGATTGGCCGTAAACAAAAAGGATCAAGGGAATAAGTTAGGCGCAGCCTTAGTCATGGAGACATTGAGAACCACTTTGGAACTTTCTCGTATGTCGGGATGTTGGGCACTGATTGTTCAGCCTAAGGGTGAAAGCCAAGTTAATTTTTATGAGCATTTAGGCTTTAGAAAGTGCAAAGGAGATGGCGTCCCTTTAATGTTTTTTGAAGTCTGCGCCATTGAAAAACTCTTTAGAGATTGAATTGGTAAACGTTTCCAAAGGTTGGGACGCAAAAACTGAGAATTTGATTCTTTTGTTTTGAGGTTGGTGCTGAACAGGTGCCGACCTCTTTTTTTGACATGAAAAATCTAACTTGAAGAACCGAATCTGATAATCTGATATTAGATTATTAGATTATTGTTAATAATTATTAGATTTATTGTTAGATAATTGTTTAACCTAAAAACGACCATTGAACTGAATGCTCAATATTAAGTCTATTTCGGAAAATTATCGTGCCATGCGCCTTCGACCGATGTGGTCGCTTCTGGCTTCAGATAACGCACCGGAAACAATTGGCTACCTTCAGCTGCTTTTGTACGATCAAAATCAATCCATTGCAATTTCGGTTTTTATCGAGCGGCTGAAGCTTTTGCTCAATGACATGAGCGCCGAAACGATTAACGACGCTCAGGCTCAGGCTCGAATGAATGCTTGGAGAAACGCCGGTTATATCGCTATTCGTTATGCCGAGGGTCAGGATGAACCGGTCGTGGAATTGACGGCGGCGGCGCACGAAGCTATTCGATTTATTGCAGGTCAAAGGGTCAATCGGGTTTCACCCACGGAAAGTCGTCTTGAATTGGTTATTCATGCCATTCGAAAACTGGTGATGGACACGGACATGAATGAAGCTGACCGCATTGCGAGACTGCAGGAAGATAAACGCCGTATTGATGAGCAAATACAGGCTGTTAAAGACGGTCGGATGGATACGATCACCGAGGTCGAGATTAAAGCCCAAATCTATGATCTTTTGCAGATGCTTGAAAATCTCAACGGTGACTTTTACAGAGTCCGGGACCGTTTTCGTGATTTGTCTGAAGAATTGCATGAAGACATTCTTCGCAATGACGGAACCGCCTCATCCATACTGAATGATTTTTTTGCGGGCTACGATCGTATTGGCGATAGCGAGGAAGGAAGGACTTTTAAAGCTTTTTACGCTTTTTTAAATGACCCCGAGGCCATTGCTCAGATTGAAGACGCACTTGAAGCGCTACAGACTCGCGATTTTTGGCATGGACAGGTCAACGATACTGATAAACGAGACATCCTCTATATGCGCAGGCGTCTAAACGACAGGGCGCGGGAAACTCAAAGTGTCATGAGGCTTCTGGCTTCATCCTTAAAGCACTTGGTTCAAAGTCGTGAATACCTTCAAAACAGACGTTTAATGCAGTTAATCGGTGAGGCCAAACGTGAGGCGCTGACAGTGCGCGAAGAACTGTCGCCCTTGACACGAGTCATGGCGGTGTCTCAGTCAAGCGCTGAACTGACGAGTTGCTCTGCGTTGCGGCTTCATGATCCGCAAAGCGACGCCACCGTTGTGCCCATGCAGAAGTCTGACAGTCCGGAGGTGAACTTTGAGGCGTTGTCTGCCCGTGTGCAGGCCGCTGAAATCAACTACCCGTGGTTAAAAAGTTGTATCAAAGACGTCCTTAAACACCGGGAAGTGGCAACAATAGCCGATGTGTTGTCCGCTCATCCCGCCACTCAAGGTTTGGCAAGCGTCGTGGGTTTAATCAGCTTGGCCGTTCGGTTTGGGGATGTGAACGCAGAGCTGAAAGAAAAAATTAGCTGGAAAAATCGATTGGGTGAGACAGTCTCGGCCACCATCCCGACTTTGATTTTCTCTGAGCAAACTTTGACAAAATTCGAGGCTAACTCATAATGACAGAAAAAGAAAATATGCAGCACGAAGCGATTTTGAGCGAACCTTTGTACCCTGGTGATACAGGGCGTCTTTCCTTTCAAGAGCGGCAGTTGCTGGTCTATTTACTAAAAGGCCCTTACTTGCTTCGCTCCGAGCGACCCAATTTATGGAACACGCTTTTAATGAGTCAAAAGGAGATAGAATCGTCTCTCAATGACTTATTCCTAACGCTCGTCATGAACGAGGACATGGGAGTGGCCTTTTGCAAACAGGCCGATCTTGGGGAGCTCGAGGCTCCGCAGTTTTTGCGTCAATTTGAACTGCGTTTCACGGATTCTGTTTTGCTTTTAGAGATGCGCGAAAGGCTGTACGCCTCCGAAGTCAAAGGTGAGCGCGCGTTAATATCGCTCGACAGTATCGAAGAGATTTTGAAAAGTTTTGATCCGGCCTCTAAAACCAATGAGAAAACGTTTAGGCAGCATGTCGGGGCCGTTGTCAAGCGCATGCTCGAGCGTAAACTTTTACTTAGGGTCAGTTCAAACACCAAACTTTATGAGATTAGTGTGGTTTTGAAATTGTTGTTTAACGCGGAAGAAATTCAGGCGCTCAAACAAGCCTACGTGGAAAAAGCGCGGCGAGAAGAATCGGTTGCTGATCGCTTGGGGCAAGTAGAGGAATCGGAGGAAGAAGATGCTTGATGACTTATTTGCGGGCGCTGAAGATAACCAATTTCGCATGGTGCGCTTTCAGCTTTTTAATTGGGGCACTTTTTCCGGTTTGCACGATATTGCTATTTCTCCTGAAGGGCACTTGTTCATTGGAGGATCGGGGTCGGGGAAATCCACGCTTTTAGACGCGATGAGTGTGCTTCTGACGCCTCCCAGCCAAACGAACTTTAACGCTGCCGCCCGCGAAGGGGAACGAAAGAGTGACCGAACGGTTATCTCTTATATGAGGGGCGCGTGGACGACTCAACAGGATGAGGAGGGGCGTTCAGTTGCTCAGTTTTTGAGAAAAGGGTCAACATGGTCAGCTCTAGCCCTGACATTTAAAAACGCTCATCGCACGGTGACTTTGATGTTTATCGGCATCATCCGCGGCAACGGCAATGAGGATTCAAAGGTCACCCGTTATTACTACGTTGTACCTCACGATTTGGATCTGCGGGTTTTGTCGGAATTTTCCGAGCTCAATTACAAGTAGGAATTTATTCGCAAGCAAGTGCCCGAGGCGAAAGTATTTCCACGATTCGCCCCCTATTGCGAATGCTTCAGAAAAGAATTCGGCATTGAGGAGGAAACCGTCTTAAAGCTGTTGCATAAGGCTCAAAGTGCCCGCAATCTTGGGGATTTGAATCAATTTTTGCGCAAATTCATGTTGGATGTGCCTCGCACCTATAAGGTGGCTGACCTTTTGGTCGATGAATTCACAGAACTGTACGACGCGCATGAGTCGGTTGTTAAGGCAAGGCTTCAATTGGATGTTTTAAGTCGCGCCAAGACGAACTATGACGCGGTCATTGAGGCCCGAAAACAAAAAGAGGAAATTGATGCGCAACAGGCCTCTATTGAGGGGTGGTATCAAACTGAGCGTCTGACGTTGATTGATGAAACACTGCCGGCTTTGAGGGACAGGGAAGCAAAAGCCAAGGCAAAATATGAAGATTGCGCGCAAAAGACCGAGCAAACAAAGGGCGAGATTGAGGAATTTAATCGTCGGTATTACGAAAACGGGGGCGATTCGCTGATAAGACTGAATGCGGAACTCGAGCAAATCGGCCGCTCGTATAAACAAGCTCAGGCAGCCAAACAGAAGTTTGAAAAAGCGCTTGAGGCGGCGCAGGAAACGGTGCCGGATAATCGGGAACAATTCGAGAGTCTTTGCTCGCAGCTAAAAACACGCATGGAAAACGCCGCCCAAGAAAGCGCCACCATTATGCAGGACTATAACGCGGCGGTTTACGAAAAAGAAAAAAAGAGCGTCGAATTTCGGGCAATGCTCGATGAAATCCACTCGATGGAAAAAAGTCCATCGAATATTACCGGATCTTTATCAAAAATTCGGGCCGAAGCCGCTCGGGCTTTGGGCTTAGTCCATGAGGATCTTCCTTTTGTGGGCGAACTCATTGAGGTCAAAGATGAGCAAAAGAGCTGGCAGGGCGCCATTGAGCGGGTGCTGCATAATTTTGCTGTCTCTATTTTGGTCGATGATTCTCATTACCTGGATTTTGCCCGCTGGGTCAATGAGCGGAACTTGGGGGCGCGGTTAGTGTATCAGCGCGTGGGAAAAGTTGAGCGCGTAAACGATTTCATCTCTGAAACGTCTCTGCCCGGAAAACTGACGGTGAAAGACAACCCCTGGGGTGATTGGATCCGAAAAGAATTGCGCGACCGATTCTCCTACGAATGCGTTCGATCGGTCGATGACTTCAGACGTTTTGATCGGGCGGTCACGCTTGCCGGCCAAGTCAAACACAATCGCTCCCGTCACGAAAAGGATGACCGCCGCGCCATCGCCGATCGCAGTCACTGGGTGCTGGGTTTCAGCAATGTGGAAAAACTTAATTTGTACCGCGCCCAAGCCGCCGATCTTGCCTCGGCGATCTCGGCCAGTGAAGGACAAATGCGAACATTGTCCGAAGAGCGCGACCGGATTCTCAAAAGCCTTGAGGCGGCTCGACACATTCTTCAATATCGCTATGAGGAAATTGACACGGCGGCGCTCGCCTCTGAGCTTACTCGTGTGACGCGGGAGCGAGACGCGCTTGTCGCTAAGAATGACACGCTTGAAGCGATCAAGGAACAATTGCGCTTGGCCAAAGAGGCATTGTCCAATTTGGAACGAGATAAAGAAAAGCTCTACAGCGCCTGGCACGAAGCACAAAGAGCACTGCAAGAGTTAATTGAAGAGAAAAAAGGTTGCGAGACAGCCTTAGCCACCCTTAGTGTTGATGAAAAGCGTTTTACCGCTTTGAGCCAGAGGGCGCAGAAAAGAAAGGACAAGAGAACCTTAAAACTCTTACCCTCGTTGAGGGAATTTCTCGTGACAAGTCTTGTCAGAGAAGAGGGAGAGAAAGTCGAGTCGGCCGCGGAAAATTTAGCGCAAACAATTGGCTGCTTTCATGAGTTTAAGAGCCGATGGCCTGAAGGCGTGTTGGACTTGGATGACTCAGAGGCGAGTGCTCCTGAGTATTTTGAAAAGCTAGATCGCTTGCAACAGGAGGGACTGCCGCAGTTTGAAGCGCGGTTTAAAGACCTCTTGAATAATCAAGCCCGCCAAAATCTTTCCGACCTTTATAACGAAATCAGTGAAGAGCGTCGCTCAATCAAGCTGCGTCTGGAAGAGGTCAATAAGAGCCTGTCGCAGGTGGCTTTCAATCGCAGCGTCGATGGGCAAACGCATTTGAAAATTGCGGTTTCGGATAAAAATCTTGCCGAGGTGGCGGAATTTAAAAAGATGCATCGAGCCATCATGGACGGATATACCGAAGAGATGGACAATGAGACCGCCGAGCGTTATTTCAAAGGCATTAATGATCTCGTGCAAAAACTCAACGTGCATAATCGAGACGCGGCCTCGCTTCGCTGGCGCGACAAAGTGCTTGATGTGCGCGAACACATGGAATTTCACGGCATCGAGTACGAAGAATCTGATGGCCGTGAACGCGTGGTTGAAGTTTATCAAAGCGGAGCGGGTAAATCGGGCGGGCAACGTCAAAAGCTGACGGTGATTTGTTTGGCCGCGGCGCTTCGCTATCAGTTGGGCGGCCGCGAGACAGACTATCCGACCTACGCGCCTGTCGTGCTCGATGAGGCTTTTGATAAGGCCGATAGCGAATTTACCGATATCGCCCTGAAGATCTTTAAGGATTTTCATTTCCAGATGATCATTGCCACGCCTGAGAAATCGGTGATGACGCTTGACCCCTATGTGGGCGGAACGACATTTGTGAGCTGCAAGAACCGTAACACATCAAGCGTTCTCAATGTTGTGTATGACTCAAAGACGGGAGAATTTCATCAAAAGGATTAAAGATGGCGAAAGGGACGTTCAAAAAGAGGGTGGATGTTGAATCCGCGCTAAAGGTGAAGTATGAACGCAATGCTTTGCGCTGGGTGCGTGAGGCGGCCTTGGAAATGCCTTTTGAACCGGTTGAGATTGTGCTGGGGGTGCCGAGCACACGGGAGGCGATCTCCGACGTTAAACGGTTGGAGGATTGGATCAGAGAATGGAAGGCGGTGCAAAACGAAGGCTTTGATATTGTCTGGCACGAGGCTCATTGGCCCTCTTTGGGAACGTTGAAAAAAGTGCCCGAGCGGATTTGCTTTTCGGGCGTCGATAGCCTCATAAATTTTATTGCCCGGCCGTCAACGCTTTTAAAACAATTCAGACAAGCGTTAGTCCGGGCCAACGACATTTTGAAAAACGACCGCGATGTATTTGAGGTGGCGGTCAAAAAGAAGTCCCTATTGTTTGAGTTTTCAGAAGAAGATTTTGAGCGGCTTTTTCGGCTTTTTCATTGGCTCTCTGATCATCGCCCGGTTCATCTGTTTATTCGCGAGTTGCCTGTCGAAGGCGTCGATACGAAATGGTTTGAAAGACATCGAGGACTTCTTGAGCAATTGCTTCGCGCCCGATTTTCCGATCTTGACTGGGAGCGAGACGGAATAGAAACGCATTGGGCTCTCAAGTCTCCTGAGCCCATGGTAAAAGTCAGGGGGCTTGAACAATTCATTGCCGCGATCGGCTCTCCCTCCTATGTGGCTTTAACCGCTTCGGTTTTAAATACTATTGAGCCAAAGTCGGTTGTGATTTTCGAAAATCTTCAAACCGCCTTGAGTGTCAAACCTTTGCCGGGCGTTCTCATTCTCATGGGAATGGGGATGGCTTGTGAAATACTCGATGAAATCTCTTGGATGAAGAGAATTCCGGTATTTTATTTTGGCGACTTGGATGTCCACGGCTTGGCTATTTTAGGACGCGTTCGATCCCATTTTCCTCAGGTCCGATCACTATTGATGAATCTTAAAACGTTCAAACAATGGGAACATTTGGCTGTGAAAGACCCCAACACACGTTTTCCCGATCCGATTTGCTTGACACAATCCGAACGGGATCTCTTTGAGTTTTTGTTGCAAAGAAGACTAAGATTGGAACAAGAGCGAATTCCCATCGCAGATGTTGATGTGGAACTCAAAAGTTATTTAGGAGTTTAATATCAGTGCCCAATATCGCCCCTACGACCTCTGGCAATGATGCCAACCGCACCTATCGAAAAATGACAGAGGAAGCGGTGGCGCCATTGGTTTTGAAGTTGGGTGTTCCAACGATGCTATCGATGCTCGTGACGGCACTCTACATGACGGCTTCCACTTACTATGTTTCTTATTTAGGAACGTCTGCCGTGGGGGCCATGGGGGTTATTTTTGCCCTTCAGACGATTATTCAAGCCATTGGTATCATGATCGGTCAAGGGTGCGCAGCACAAACCTCCCGCCTTTTGGGAGCCAAGGCTTACGTTCACGCCAATACACTTGCCTCTTCCGGTCTTTTCCTCTCCCTTCTTTTCTCTTCGTTTTTTGCGTTGACAGCTTGGGCGGTATTAGAGTGGCTTTTATCCTGGATGGGGGCGACTGCCACCATTTTGCCTTACGCGAGTACCTACGCTCAGATCATTTTGTTGGCCTGCCCCTTTATGGCCGCTTCCTACACACTCAATAATCTTTTGCGCTCTGAAGGCTTGGCTATCGTTGGCATGATGGGGTTGGGGGCCGGAGGAGTGCTCAATATTGGTGTTGCTCCCATTTTCATTTTTGTTTTTGATTGGGGGATTGCAGGCGCTGCCTGGGCCAACGCTCTGTGTCAAATCATTTCATTTACGATCCTTCTGTCGCATTACTTGAGGGGAAAAGGATCGCTTCAGATACATTTCTCTTTTATTTCTAAAGAGGCGGCCATTTACTTTTCTATTTTCAAAAACGGTTTGCCCTCTCTTACCCGAAACTCGTTGGGGGCTGTGGCCGCTTCCGTTTTAAATCTGATGGCAGGCCGCTATGGAGATGCCGGTGTTGCCGCAATGAGCATTGTGGGTCAGGTCATGATGATGACGAACGCTTTTTTGATCGGATTAGGGCAAGGGTTTCAGCCTGTATTGGGTTACAACTGGGGAGCAAAGCTTTTTGACCGCGTGAAACGGGCATTGGATGTCACCATTGCGATGGGCACGGTACTGATGGTGGCGCTTGGCCTTTTGGGTTTTATTTTCGCCCCTGAGGTGGTGGGCTTTTTTGAAGTAAACGACCCGGATGTGATGAATGTGGGTGTCTTAGCCCTGCGACTTCAGTGTTCGGTAGCAATCATTGTTCCTGTGAATGTGATCGGCAACATGGCTTTTCAGGTGATAGGTCGAACGGCCGTTGGCACATTATTGGCAGCCACCAGACAAGGTCTTTTTTTCCTGCCGCTTATTTTGATATTGCCCGGTCAGATCGGTTTGCTGGGTGTTCAATCAGCGCAACCCATTGCTGAAGTATTGTCCTTCTTTGTGTGCGGGTATTTCCTTTGGCATTTCAGAACGGAAGTGCAAAATCGGATAAAAATTCAAAAAGGCGGAGAGTTGAATTGAAAATAGCAGGTCTGTTTCGCTTTGAAATCAAGATCGTTAATCGTTAAAATATTAGCAGTAAACAATGATAACTAACGTTAACTACTAAAATGAGCTTAGTTAATAATCTCATTTCTCCTCTGGATATTCGTGTCAGCATTGCAGATCGATTCAAAAGAATTCGTCTGGACCAGAATGTGTCCCAAGAACAATTGGCAGAGCGCTCAGGCGTTTCGTTGGGATCACTCCGGCGTTTTGAGTCCAAAGGAGAAATTTCCTTAAAGAGTCTAGTGCGTTTAGCCATTAGTTTGAATCGTGCACAGGATTTTGATTTGTTGTTTCAGATTGAAGAAGAAATAGATCTTTTTAAACCAGAATCCAAGCCCAGACAAAGAGCGAGCAGGGGTACAAAATGAGAGAGAACGTATTCCTTAATTTGGAAGGAAATCGACAACTGACAGCTCCTAACGGCGTGAAAGAAATTTAACAAGCTTAGGAAGAAAAAATCTGTATTTAAGATATTTATTAATTATCTCTTTTTGCGATAATGTTAAAATATCGCAAATGGAGATATTTTTTCAATGCTAGAAACTCGGATCTATCTCACGAATCAATTAGGAAGTCTTTTAAAGGATTACCGGAAATCTCAAAACATTTCCCAGAAAGAGCTGGCTGAACGAACTCAAATTTGTCAGTCTAGGATTTCGTTTTTGGAAAACCATCCGGAAAATATCAGTATCGGACAGCTGATGCGTTGGCTCAGTGTTTTGGGTTTGGAAATCAAAATAGCAGTTAAAAAAGATGAGCCAATGACAACAGAGTGGTGATCTGAACAGAAGATTGTCCACGCCTCATCAGGATTTCTTCTAAGAGAAAGAATAATCAACGCTTAAGCCCGTTATACTTAGAAATTGATATTTCTTTTTCACCCCCGGAGGATCTCCATTATGCAAACCGCTGTTAAAGCTATGTTTGTCGCAGGCGCTTGTCTTATCGCGGCAAGTTTTTCGGCGCAAGCCGCTCAAACTATTCGCCTGGCGCATACAGCTGCCACCAGTCACGCCCATCATGCGGCCGCCCTTCAGTTTGCTCAGAATGTGGAAAGCCGAACCAAAGGGGAATTAAAGGTTGAGGTTTATCCTTCCGGGGAACTGGGCGATCAACCGGCTCTTGCCGAGCAGGTGACGATGAGCGCCTTGGATATGGCAGTGGTTTCGTTGGGCAACATGGCCATGTACGATAAAAAACTCAACGCGATGACGGCTCCTTTCTTGTTTAAGAGCTACAAACAGGCTCATCAGGTCATTGATGACTTTGTGATGCCTTGGATGAATAAAGGTTTGGCTTCCTACGATGCCATGGGTTTATCCATGTTTGATTATGGGTTCCGTCAGACAACCACCCAAAACGTTGTTGTCAATAAAGCCGAAGACCTTAAAGGTGTGAAGATTCGCGTGCCGCCAGCCACCGGTCTATTGGCCGCCTTTGACGCGATCGGCGCCAACACGCAAAGCATCGCCTACTCTGAACTCTACACGTCGCTCAAGCAAGGCGTGGTGGTCGGTGAAGAAAACCCGGTCTTCACCATTCTGGCCGATAGCCTCTATGAAACGCAGAATCAGCTTGCGATGACCAATCACTATTTTGATTGTCAGGTTCTTTTGATCAATAAGACCGTTTATGACGGTTTGCCCAAGGAACAGCAAACCATCCTGAAAGAAGAAGCGATTAATGCTCAAAATCTCACGCGCAAGCTGATTAGCGAAGGTGAAAGCGCCGTGGTTGAAGAGCTGAAGAAAAAAGGGATGAATGTCACCTATCCAGACCGTCAATCCTTTATTGAAAAGATGGCTCCCGCCTATGAAAAGGTGGCGGAACTGGCTGGTAAAGACGCTATGCAGGACGTCTTAAACGCCGTTAAAGCGACAGAATAAGAAAGGTATTTAAACCATGGTGATGTTTGCGATTTTTGCGGGCGTGCTGGTACTCCTTTTATTGGGGGTGACAACGGCCGTCACAATGGGTTTTGCTTCCATTGCTACTTTTTTAATGGCAGGAGGCGACATGGCTAGGCTCTTTCTTGTGCCTCAGCGCATGTTCTCCCAAGTCTCGGGCATCACCTTGATGTCTATTCCGTTTTTCCTGCTCATGGGTAACCTCATGAGTGTGGGCGGTATCTCCAAAAGCCTTTTCGGTTTCGGTCGCGTCTGTTTGGGTCATAAAGCGGGCGGTTTGTCCAATGCCGCCATTGTGGCCTGTATCGTGATGGCGGCGATGTCAGGTTCTGCCGCTGCTTGCGCGGCAGGCATCGGCATGATCGCCATTGCTGAGATGACCAAATCCGGTTACGATCGCGCCTTTAGCTGCGCCACCATTGCCGCGGGTGGCGCCCTGGGTCCGATTATTCCGCCATCCATTACACTCATCTTATTTGCGGGCCTTACGCAAACAAGTGTCAATGCCCTTTTTGCCGCGGGCGCCGTTCCGGGCGTTTTGTTGGGGTTAGCTTTTATGCTTTGGTCTTCCTATGTGTGTAAAAAGGAAGGCTATACGGTTACCCCAAAAGCCTCCTGGAGTGAGCGTTGGACGGGTTTTAAAGATGCGTTTTGGTCACTTTTGACACCGGTCATTGTGATCGGCGGTATGTTTGCCGGTCTTTTTACCGCCACCGAAGCTGCCGCTGTCGCTTCCTTTTATGTCTTTATTCTTGGACTTTTTGTTTTTAAGACGTTAAAGCTTTCAGACCTTCCTTCCATTCTTTGGAATACCGTTGAGCAAACCGCGAAGGTCATGTTTGTGATCGCGACAGCCGGATTTTTCCAGTATGTGCTCTTGTATACCCGCATTCCTCAGCAAACCATCGCTTTTGTTTCATCCACGTTCTCCTCATTTGCCCTTATCCTTTTGATCATTATTTTGATTTTGGTGATCATGGGTTGCTTTATGGAAGGCACGGCCATTTTGCTCATTACGGTGCCGATTTTTGTGCCGATTGCCAAGAGCTTTAACTACGATTTGATTCAATTGGGTATTGTGATGTGTATCGCATTGGCCGTTGGCGTACTTACGCCACCCGTGGGACTTAATCTATACGTCATGGCCTCGATCACCGGCGAGAAGGTCATGGAGATTGCCAAGAAGTCTGTGGGCTATGTGGTGATCATGATTTTGATGGCGATGGCTGCGGCCTTTATTCCGGGATTGTCTTTAGGCTTGGCCGGTATTGTGGGGTGATGAGATGCTGAGAATTTTAAAAACCATTGATCATTGGGTAAGCCGTATCACGCGTCTCATTTGCATCGTTGCCCTAGGGGCAATCGTTGTCATGTTTTTGGCAAACATTTTTGTGCGCTTTGTCCCCATCTACAACTTCACTCAGACGGATGATTGGATTCAGATTTGCCTGATTTGGATGATTTTTTTGGGTGCCCAGGAATTGGTGCGCACGAGAAACCATTTTGTGGTCGAAGTGATGACGGAGCGCTTAGAGGGAACGACCGGAAAAATCTGTCGCGTTGTTGTCTGTGCGATTGAACTCTTGACCTATGCGCTTATCTGTTACTACGGCTGGGTTTGGGTGATGCGTGCTCACGCTTACATGCAGTCCATTCCCTGGATGCAGGTGAAAGTGGCTTACGCCGCCATTCCCATCAGCGCGTTTTTCATGTCGTGCTATGCGTTAAGAGACTTCATTTTGGCTATTCAGGGGCGTTACGACGATTTTGAATCAATTTGATTTGCATAGGCTATCAATCGCTAATATTGATACTGCAGCTGTTAAACAAGTTTGCATTTTCAACAGTACGTCCGTGAAATGAAATTTTTATCGATAAGGCTACTTTGACTCATCGCCTTTCGCAGTTTGATTCTAAGAGTTTCCTTGCGCGCTTTATATTTCTTTTCCGTTAGGAAATGTGAAGGGGCTGGGTTCAAAAGCGTCTGCTCTTAATTTTTCTTTTAGCTCAATAAGTTGCGTACAATAACCACGTAGATGTCTAAAAGGTAGTAGTGACATGTCGGAGAGTTATTCCTTGATTTCGGCTCGAGAGCATTATTTGATGCAGCCCGTTGTGGATGCCTTTACAGATTATTTGGCGGACTATATCGCCGGTCGCGTTTTTGACCCGCCTTACCTTACTCAAACCTATCGCCCAAAGGCTCAGTACTGTTTTACGAGTCTGGAGGATGCATGGGAGCAGTATATTCAGGAAGCGCCAAACCGAGAATTTCAAAATCGGCTTATTCACTATGAAAAGCCGCTCAAAGAGGTCATTGATAAACGTGATGACTCGGCTTTTATTCAAATCGTGATTGACATGTTCGGTAAGGACAGTCTGGTTTTAAAAAGTAATCTTGAAGCATTACTGACATCAAAAAATCTATGTGAGTGCACGGCCTATGCGTGCAGTCAGCTAGCGGACGATTCTCCTGAATACACCGTATTCGGAAAAGATTTCGGTCCGCGCATGTCCTCATTTCATTCGCGCATTTACGCCACGCTCTTGCCCAATTTCATAACGTATGAAAGTCGTGTTTGTGCGGCTCTCTGCTACTTTATTCGCGAGTATTGCATCAGCCGCGACATAAAGCTTCCCAAAGAGCTTCAATTGGGCAGTCTTCAGGGATGGGGAAAAACAAAAAAGGACAAAGGCCGTGATGCTTCCTGGAATGGCAATGTGTTTCAAAGGCTCGATACGATGAAAAAGCGTCCTATGCGTGAGAGGACCTTTGCCAACAGCAATGTGCTTGCCTCATGGGCGGTGGCCGAGGCAATCAGAAAGGCTAAAGCGAACAAAAAGGGGAGCGCCTGGCTTGAAGGTCCCTATCCCATCCGTAAGGTTGAGGCCGCGCTTTTCATGTTGGGGGCTGAGTTGCCGCCAATAGAGTAGGGTTTTACCTTTGTCTCAAATAAAAGTGAAACCGGACGAGTTTTTGCTCGTCCGGTTTGTCTTGGAAGGTCTAATGAACTAGAACATTAGAAACTAGCGATTTGACCATCGGTGCGCTTTTCAGTACCGGCGCAGAGAATACCGGTCTTTTCATCGCGCAAAATCACTTGGCCGCGCCCCATGTGATAGGGGTCAGGTTGGACAACAATGTCGTGGCCCATGCGTTGTAACAAACGAACCAAGTGATTGGGCATGTCATGTTCTACTTCAACCTTCTTGCCACCGATCCATTGCCAACGCGGAGCGTCCAAGGCTTGTTGCGGGTTCAGGTGGAAGTCGATCATATTCATGATGACTTGCAGGTGAGCCTGAGGCTGCATCCAACCGCCCATGATGCCCATGGCCGAGATCGGTTGATCACCCTTGGAGATGAAGGCCGGAATAATCGTGTGATACGGACGCTTGCCGCCTTCGTAAGCATTCGGGTGCTTTTCATCGAAGCGGAAGTTTTGAGCACGGTCATTTAACGAAATACCTGTACCCGGAACCACGATACCGGAGCCGAAACCTCTGAAGTTACTTTGAATCATGCTCACCATGTTGCCTTCGGCGTCAGCCGTGGCAAAGTACACCGTGGAGCTGTAGCGGGGATCGCCCACTTCAGGCATCAAAGCAGAATCCGGTTTAATCAGTTTTCTGCGGTCATCGGCATACTTCTGGCTCAAGAGCTGTTCAGAAGTCACAATCATGTGAGAGGGTTCTGCCACGTATTCCATCGTATCCACGAAGGCAAGCTTCATGGCTTCAATTTGCTTGTGCAGCGTATCGATCGTGTCGCGTTCTCCGAACGTGAAGCCCTTCAGGATGTTAAGAGCCATCAAAACCGTGATGCCATGGCTGTTGGGCGGAATTTCCCAAACATCATAGCCGCGGTAGTCGGTCTTCAAGGGTTCAACCCATTCGGGGTGGTAGGCGGCCAAGTCTTCAGCCGACAAGAAGCCGTTATGTTCCTTCATGAAGGCATCGATCTTTTGAGCCAAAGCGCCGCGGTAGAAGGATTCACCCTTGGTGCGGGCGATTTCGCGAAGCGTTTCGGCCATGTCATGGCTCTTAAACACATCGCCTGGGCGCAACCACGTGTCGTTCGGTGCAAAGGTGTCAAACCAGCCCTTAAATTCCGGACGATCGCGGTACTTGCTGTAGTTCTTATAGGCTTCTTCCCACAAACGGCTGATGTTGGGGGAAACGGGGTAACCGTTTTCCGCATAATCAATAGCCGGTTGCATCACTTCTTCCAAGGGCAAACGGCCGAAACGCTCATGCATGGCCATCCAGCCGCCGACAGCACCGGGGACATCGATCGGCTCGACCCCATAGGGCGGGATGCTTTCAAAGCCGCGTTCTTTCAGTTTGGCAATGGAGGCGGCTTTGGGCAGAGGACCTGAACCATTGATACCGTAGAGTTTGCCCTTGTACCAGATAAGGGCGAAGCAGTCAGCGCCCAAACCGTTGCCGGTGGGTTCGACGACAGGCTGAGCTGCGGCTACGGCCACGGCCGCGTC
>ENA-ORSM01000652-ORSM01000652.1-human-gut-metagenome-genome-assembly--contig:-NODE-652-length-30197-cov-18.758410_pt1 | contig 30197 bp, 50 predicted proteins | sample MGYA00241903_ERZ509170 | MGnify/ENA primary metagenome ERZ509170 (study PRJEB26280, sample SAMEA2338784) | human gut metagenome | biome: human gut; feature: human-associated habitat; material: faeces...
TGACCGCCTTTGCCAGTTCATCTCGGCCACGTGCATCCCGCATGATCAGAGCAAATGGATAGATCACACTCATCATGCCGAGCAGAAAATCCGGTGTCGTACTGGGAAAGAAACCATGGAAGTCGAACTTGACCGCCCAATGATTCTGATAATTGACGACCTTTTTCATGCCGGTCGCCTCATCAACGACGGTTTTATTGTGACCTGCCTGATGCTTACGGACCGCATCGATAAAGCTGCGATTTGGAATACATGCGAAAGCATTCGTGTGATAATCTACGATCATAAAGCTCTTCAGTAGTTCCCGCAGCTCAATCAGTGCATCAGAAAGAGTTTCATCGGGCGCATCAATGGGTCGCCAGCCGCCAGATTTTTTTGGGATCTCAAAGTGAGAATAGTGACTCGGGATATCGCTGGATTCAAGCGCCGCATACTTCACGTTGTAGGCCGTCAGCTTCTCGATCATCTCGGGAACGTTGGTGATAGCGCGAAGTTTTGCGGTTAAATCGTTGCGACACACTGTCATTGTAGATGTGTTGCTGCCACCATAGTGCAGTGCTTCTACATTCTGGACACCGGCGAGGATCTCATCAAAAGTGATCTGCCGGGTCTTAGGAGGATTCAGATATGTAATGTACATTGTTTCTCCTTTATGATTTCATCGTGATCTAAATGGGTTTCTTGAGGCTAAAAACGCGTGCAGTAGGAGGTCCCGATCATGATTGGATGCTGAAATTGGCTATATAACCGCTTTCAGGTGACCCGAAAATGGTCGATTCGAGCTCTGTAGGAGCGCCGACGGCCGGTGTCATAAGCTTGTTTTGCAATGTTGACGCCTCCTGGGTCGCCCCTCCTCATCTTAACAATTCGATACACTTGGCTTGGCCTAAGTGCGCTGTTTATAAAAAAACAACTATTCATCACGATTTTTTTATTTACAATTTTATCAGAACGCCATGACGCTCTCTTCACCCAGAATGAACGGGGTTGCAACGATCTGCTTCTTCAGCTGGTTGCCTCCCACGAAATTGATAAAGTTCGTAACCGCCAGACAGCAGATAAAACGAACGGTCGGTGCAACACCCTGAACGATGCCACATGCAGACACCGGCGTACTTACCTTTGCTTCCTCGTGAGTGAAGTTCATGGAGTTCTTCAGATTGTCGATCTGCTTACGATCCTTCCAATCGGCCGACCAGCACTGTGCATCATACAGGCCAGTGCGGATATCGAACACACCGAGCAGCTCAGGATTGTATTTGTTCTTCTCCAGGAACTGCTTGCGAATCTCGATGCTATCCACGGCCAGGAACACATAACCCTTGACGGTTTCGCCCTGCCAGCCATTGGGCATCAGGACCAGATCCTCTTTGATATCAGGATTCACATTGCACAGGATGTTGCCCACAGCTTCCACCTTGGGATGAGCGATATCCTGCTGGAAAAACATCTGATTGACGATATTCTTGGGTTCGACAAAGTCCATATCCCACAGAGTGAACTTGGTCAGACCGTATCGTGCCAGCAGTTCAGCCACAGTAGAGCCGACCGAACCACAGCCGATGATATGAATGCGACCCTTAACAGACGCAGGGTCAAACACCATTTCGATTTTGCTCAGATCCATTGTTGTTTCCTTTCTTAGTCCTGAAATGCTTCAGCGTAGGGATAGCAGCTCGAATTCCAATTGTTCATCAGGTCATTCGGATTCTCCTGATAATACTTCATCAGATTGGATTCGCTTCCCTTGCTCTTGGCTGAATCGATCTTAGGGGCGGCTCCACCCGTGACAGTTTTCAGCGCCGGGTTCGTCGTGGCTGCCGGTTTCGTTTCTGCTTTTGTTTTCGTGGACGCGGCTGCGGTGTTTGTGTTACCAACGAACGCGCCTCCCCGACAAGCTGTTGTACCCGCGCTGTAGCTGCCGGAGTAAGCTGCACCATTGTAGTTGCCGCTGTAGCCACTGTATGTAGTTGTGACCGGCTTTTGGACGAGCGCTTCCGCCTGTTCGAGAAACCCTTTCGTATCGGCCTCTCCAATCGTCACTTTGACATCATCGCCGCTGTAGATGACATTGTCCGCCATGTCCACAACACGGACGTTATACTCCCGCCGCTTGTTCCAGATCATAAAGACGTAGTAATCCTCAGAGCTCAGAGTATCAATGAGATCCCACTGATTCTGCATATCCACACCGCTGGGAGAAGTGCTCATGTTCACATGACTGTGTCCCTGGAACCGCAGCGTATTAAAGGATTCATCGTCCAGCTCATACAGCCAGGTCGTATACTTTTCCTGGTCCGTATTCACTGTTGCGCCCGTGACCTGCTGCGGATAAACCAGGATCTTGGTGATTTGGAAGTGAGTCTTATCAATGCGATTCACCAGACCGTGCCAGGCGACCTCGGTACTGAAGTGATCGATCAGGGCACACATCTCGTGATAAGCTTCCAGAGTGAAATTCACCTCGACTGCGTCCTTGGCAGGCTTGGAAAAATTCTTGTTAAAGGAGAACTTATCCGCCTGCAGATTGCCCAACGCAGAAGCCTGTGCATAGAACTCCTGCAAAATCCCTTGGATCAGTTCGTCATTCATCTTAACCGGCTGCATACTTCAAACCTCCTTATGCCGTTTCTCTGCTTTCGTTTTCCAGAATCTCAACCACCTGTTTGATGGTGTAGAGATTGCCATCCTTATCTTCCAGACACTTCCGATTACTATAATCGCCGAACAGCTTTTCCATCATCCATTCGACGACCGTAGAATCCGTCCAGTTGATATAGGAAGAAGAAGTTACCAGAGTAGACAAAACGCCGATGTAATCACGACGAAGAGCCAAATCCTGAAGCATACCGCGATAGCCGCCGTAACAGGTAAACCGGTCGATATGCGGCTGAGGAAAACGATCCTTCATCAGGTCTTCTCGGTGATTCATGTTAGTGCTTCTGACGGCTTCGACGCGGCAGTCATCATAGACAATCCACTCGCAGTAGACACGCAGATTGAACCGGTGCTCTTTCCAGATAGCCAGGAACAACTTCTTGGTGAGATCCATATCATACGGGCTCTCCTCGTAGATGTAGCTGGACATCTTATCCTGCTTTTCGACATACTGCTTAAAAATATCTTCGTTGTAGTCATTCAGATAGCAGTTCACGCCGACCCACAGCTGATTGCCGGACTTATCCAGAGCGATAAGAGATTTGTTCGCCTTGAAGAAATCGACCAACTCCTTCTCATCGTCTCCAGAGTTGCAGGCACGATTCCGGAGCACCAGAAGCTTCATCTGCTCTTCATCCACCTGCTTCATGGCATTGCGGGCGCTGCTCATGTAATCATTGACGTTGTTCTCTGCCCGGCGGACACGTTCTTCCTGATCGTGGATCGAGCGGGTGAAGTTCTGACTGCAGAATCCCTTGAGCATGCTTTCGACTTTCTTGCCGTAGAAGTCATAAGCTGCACAGATCTTGTCGATTGCCGTATTGAACTTGTCATACTTCTGCTCAGCCAGCATCTTCAGCAGATCGAGTTCATCCCTGGTTGCCGGGTGATCCTTGAATGCCCACGGAAGCAGACGAGGCAGACAGCTCATCATCATCTGCATGACCTGGATTCTCTTGGGCGAAGGAGCGAACACCATGGTCGCCTGCTTGGTTTCGTTCTGGTAGACCAGAGCGTCACCGCTGCGATCGACATACAGAGAGACATCCTCAAGACGAACCCAGCCCGCCTTCTTGTAGTCCTCGTCGAACATTTTCACCTGCTTGATGTAATCGGCTGCTTTCTTGTTGGGGATGAAATGGAAATACAGACCGAGCTTGATCTTTGTGAACGGACCACGCTCACCAGCGTAATAGGCTGCTGTCAACTTCTCATCGTCCGGGAGCCGGATCTCGTTCTCGACTACCAGAGACTGCATGATGCCCTTGTTCTCGGGATCAGCGGTAAAAGTCGCCAGCCGCTCCTCGTTCATCACTGCCCGGAGAACGGTCAGGACGGTGTTATCTTCGGTTTCGAATTTGTTCCTGCTCTTGATGTCAGAGAAAAATTCGTTGCATTCGTTCGAGCCGAGCTTCGTCAGCAAACCAGTGAATGCCATAGTTACTTCCTCCTTAAATTCATATCTTGCATTTAAAAAGCCCAGATACTGGACACATATAAGGCAGACTTTAACCGGCCTGCCAGCGGCTGCAATGCTACTTATCTGTTGTAACCAGAACAGATTTATATTCGGACTTTATTCGAGATTCGCTCGAACAGATTCAGGATCAAGCTCCGTTAATCCCTTAACGGGCGTTGTCCATCTTCTGAACACAGACCAGATAAGCCTTCTCGGTAACGTGCATATCGGCAAAGGTCTTGTCCATGTCGCCAGGCTGCAGAACACAGCCATCCAGAGAAGTCTGACCAGCAGAGTAGTTGATATCGTTCTCCTCCAGGCACTGACGCAGGGTAGTGTCCTCAGTAGCCATGACAGTCTTACGGTTGGTGTTGGTACCCACAGTGATCTTCAGCATAATATGTACTCCTTTTTAATTTGAAAAATTTATTGTTGAAACGTCGGATTGACGAATCATTTAAAACGAATGCCGGACGTATTGCGCTGGAACATCCGGCGTGGAACCACAGTGGCGCTCTTACCAGGCGGCGCTCTTACTCAGCGGCGGCCTCAGGCTCAGCGTCGTTCTCGATGGTGATAGCAGCGTTCATAGCGGCCTCATCAGCAGCGATAGAGCTCATAGCCTCGGCGATCTGCTCCTCGATCTTAGTGCAGTTCACGATAGCCAGACCCAGCTTCTCACGAACGAACTCGTTGATCTCCTCGACAGTGGTCTTGCCGTTGGGCAGCTCGATGCTCATGGTAGCGACCTTGGGAGTGGTGACAGAATTCTTTGCGAAAGTCACGCCCATCTCATTGGCAGAAGCAGAACCGCTGACACCGATAGCGCAGACAGGCTCCTTCTCCTTGCCCTCGCCCTTGTACAGAACCAGAGCCTCGGGACGGAACTTCTTGACCTTCTTCAGGGTCTCGATGTCGTAAGCAGAAGTGACGAAAACGTTGTTGTACTTAACAGTTGCCTTCATAATGTTGATCTCCTTTATAATAAAAAAATGTTATGTAAACGAGCCGGTTTGCTCGTTATACCGTTGTTGTTAGCAGCTCTTTCATATCGTCAAGAGCCTCGTCCCATGTGTCGGCCGACTGAATGAACTGGCCATTATCCGCCGACACGATTTCATAATGGCCGTCCACATACTTGATATGCATCCGTTTTCTCCTTTCATTTGACAGTGTAAAGTGTGTTTGGATGGCGAAAAAATTAAAGCAGAGACTCGCAGCGGCATTCACTGGTTGACTCTACAGGTGCCCACCAATCATCATGCAGGTGCTCGATCAGGCGAAATTCTGGCTTGCTCCATGTGTACCCATCGCAGAGCTGCACTTGAAGACAATCGGTATCTTCTGTATACCCAACAACAATTCCCTCTTTACCCTCATTGGGACCATCAGGACCCCACGGAGACTCAAGCCTTACGCGATCACCGATACAGAATTTTCTCTCGTCCATGTCGCTCAGTCCTTTCTATCCATTTCTTTGACCTTGTCCACAGCATAATCGATCACATCAGTGACATACTCAGTGGCGTTGTTGATGTTGTCCTGTGTAAACATATCAGCGGCGAGCATCTTATAGCAGGTATCTTCAGAAGGAACCACACAAACCAGAACCGCGACAACAAAAGTTGCAATTGCAACCTTGATGCAGAGTTTTACTTCCTCGGCTACATCTTTGTCTTTAAAGCCCCGATCGTCTGCATCGCTCATAGTACACATGAACATAATCGCTCCTCCGATCATAAGCACGGTTAGAATGACGATTAGTAGTGTTCTGACACTATCTACGATGCCAATCCAGTAGAACACCCAAGGATTGATAATGGAGTTCATACGGCTGTTCCCTCCTTACTTGAGCCCTTTTAAGATATTTTCCTTTAGGACTTTGCACAAGGAATCAGTGTATGCTTTCTTGGCCTCTTTCGACATCTTCATGCTGTTGAGCCAATCAATGGTAGTGGTAATCATGCTGTTTCCAACCACTTCCATCACGTCGCCCTTGTCTTCTCCCGTGTCGAGAGTAATATCAGTCAGTACGCCGTTAAGAGGAGTTGTGCTAATAATCACTTTCATAATACTTCGTCCTTTCGGTTTTTTATTGTTGATATTCGAACATGGTGCGGCTAGAGGGACTTGAACCCTCACTCACTTGGAACTGGTACCTAAAACCAGCGTGTCTGCCTATTCCACCATAGCCGCTTATAAATTAGGTACACCTGTACTCCCGATTCTCCAGGCAGGACAACTTCCATTTCGGACCACAATATCCGAAACATTAGGGCGCAACAAGGAAGTCGTGGCTATTTTATTGATCGTACTTTTACCACCATGTACCTATTGGTGCCGCAAAGCTGAGTCGAACAGCTACTGTGCTCACACCATTCATCCTTCACCCTATCCTTGTCATGACTAAGAATTCGCTGTAAAAGAATCATCGTGATTATTGCATTACCTCTTACGGCATATAAAATGTTCAGGCCGGATCATTTTGCTGTTTAACCACTGTTTCGTATTCCCCGCTATCGTTCGTGAACTATCACCTTCGACAGTTTCGTGGCACCTGAACTCCCCATTTTGTTAGAGACCTAATGGGCAAAGCTGTCTTGCCTTGCGGCATGGAGCAGCGAATGGGAGTCGAACCCACATCTCCAGCTTGGAAGGCTGGCATATTAACCGTTATACGACCGCTGCATATAAACCCGGCTTACAAAGCCTTGTTGCTTTCGATACGATATAGACCGAAGCATCGTATCAAAAGAGCCGGGAATAACAAGAATGAGGTAAAAGGTCCCTGCTGAATAACATTCAAAAAAGACAGGAACCCTGGTGCGATTGGATGGACTTGAACCACCGACGCGCATTCAGCCTGCTGCTCTACCAACTGAGCTACAATCGCATAAGATACTCGGCTTACAAGGCCAATTGCACCCTTTCGAGCGAGCCGAGAATAATTGACAAGAGTTATTATGTTACCCCTTTCGGGGTGGTGCTACCGGCGGGATGTGAGCCCGCAATCCATCACTGGCATTCGCTCTTAAGGCGAACGTGTATGCTTTCCACCACGGTAGCATATCAAAGCTGTCTGTCCAGCAGTCAACCGTCTTTCCGATTTGCCAAACCGTTTCACCCAATAAGCTCCCGACTCGATCGAGCCGGTGGTAGCCCCACCCGGATTTGAACCGGGAACAATAAGCAAGGTTTGAACTTGCCGCGTGTGCCAATTTCGCCATGGGGCCATATATGCTCGTCTTTCCGAGCCGCCACTGCTTACGCAGGTCACTCCTCTACTTCAAACACCATGTAGTACATGTGATTATCTTCACCATCGCCGACCGATGCTCCGATAACATACTCAGGATATGGGTCCAACTCGCATCCGCAAAAATCAGCGTAGGATTCAGTGTCAACCTTCACTGCATCTTCGTACCGAGCGGCCTCATCTTCAGGCATCCCATTGAGAAAGCACTGAAAACTAACAGCGGCAAAAGCAATCGCATCGTCTCTTGATTTGAATGCTTTATCGATACTTACCGACTTGTAGATATCAGCTTTCTCGTTGGTGTAATCGCTTACGACGATGTACATCTGAATCACTCCTTATCAAAGATATCAGTATACTTGGTATACAGCTTACCGTTATGGAAGTAGGTATTGTAATCGCACTGGGTGACATACCACCAGCGTTTCTGATGACCAGCCAGTAGGAAGTCGTGCAGATGGTAAGTTTCTTTGTAGTGCTCGTCCACACGCTGCCGGAAGGTAAGCTCGTCGATCTCGTTAGACGTTTCGACATAATCAGCGATTCCATTGATTTCGTCCTCAGTCATATCGTCGTCCACAACAAAGACCACACGAACGATTTCACCGCCAACACGATGAATCTTGTCCAGTTCGTCCATATGATGCAGATGATAAACAACCCGATCAAATCTTTCAAACGGGAAAAGCATGATGTCTGGATCATTCTTAACATCATAATAACTGGTGTGCAATTCAGTCTGACGACCAAGCTTTCTGCAAGTATCGAAAAAGTGTGCCCACCACTTCTGATGATGAGACCACTGCCATAATGGATCACCGCCGCCTGATACGGACACCCAGTTGCAATCAGCACAATCATTATAAAGGGCGCTCCATAATTCATCACGAGAAGAATACTCCCCTGTCGGCGTCATCTTGAGCTTGTTATTGCGGACGATACACTCAGGGCAGCTGTAGTGGCACCCGAAGTTCGTGATAATACTGAGATACTTATCGGCCATCTTGATTTACCTCTTTCTTATCTATTGTTTTGTGAATTCACGATTGAACATCGTTTCGATTTTTTCGGAGATTCTTATTTTTAATCTCCTCATTAACCAAAAACGACTTCGCCAAACAGTGCGTACTGGACAATTTCGTCGGCGCAGGTGGCATCAATCTGCCCGCAGTCAACGGAGCCATCGGAGTAGTCGATCGCGTCATAGCTGTCTCCGCCTTTTTCCAACCACAGCTTGAAGCCGGCAAGGAATTTGTCGCGGTCGAGCATATAGCAGGTCTTGTCATCCTCAAACGGCTCATCGATCCAGACGGCGAGCTTTCCGCCGCGCGAAATCTGCTCGCTGGCGTACTCACCGAGGTAGTCACCCTGCACGACAACGCGCCAGCACCAGTAGTTGATGCCACCTTCAAAAGCGGACAACATGATGTCGTCAATGTCCTGCTGGGTCAAATAAACAGTAGTCTTAGTGCAGATTTCAAACTTTTTTTCTGTTTCCATTTTCGCAGCCTCATTTTACTTGTTGATATTCGTGCACATTTGGTGGGACGTGAGGGATTCGAACCCCCGTGAAGAATTAACCTCATCACCCGGTTATGAGCCAGGAGCTTTAACCAACTAAGCTAACGTCCCAGAGAGGAGGATTTAACCATGTAACGGCATCGACGAGGAGCAAGCGGCTTACAAAGTTTGCGCAATACTCAGTCGCGTCAGCGGATACAACACATAAGCGAATTGGTCTCTTATGGTGTCCATCCTCAAAGGCTGCCCTTTTCAAATTCACTCTCCGATACTCTGGGCACCGAGCATCTATGCCACTTTCGCAGGCAGTGCCAAATTCGCCTACTCATAATAGAGCCATGCACATCCACTGTGGCGGGTAGCTACTCCCGTTGCATCATGGATATTATTTTCGGTCAGAGCGTTATGGGTGTGTCAGAGGGGGAGTATGATCACCCACGGTGGAATTGCGCCACCCCAGCAGCTTTGTACTACACTACGCCGCTGCATCGAACCTAGCTGGAGCCCAACAGAATCGAACTGTTGTACGACCATCAACTCCATATCAAAGCAGGGTTATCGTACCTGCTCGGCATTTTCAGCCACGAGCGAAGAAAAAGGAAAAGTGAAAGAGAAAAAACTTCGCTTTTTTTTGCACAGGGAGAAAGGATAAAGCCCTATGCTATGGTCCGGGTGACCCGACTCGAACGGGCGAAAATCTCTAGGTCCCAAACCTAGCGCGATACCACCTTCGCCACACCCGGTTATATGCCGGTCTTTCCCGGCTGCCAGCCTCAAAGGCTAATGGAGGAAGTAGATAGCTTAGATAGCTGCCGCCACGATCTTTGCAGCCTCCTTAAACACTTTCATGTTCTTATCAGAATTCTGGAAGATATCAGGAGTAGACTTAGGCGGCTTATTGTGAGAACGTACATACGCTTTACGCATTCGGTCCATCTTTGCAGTGCCGATCGCGTCATAGATCTTTGCATAGGTAACCCAATACCCAAGCGTCTTATCGCCCAGCTTTTTTGCAATGGGTTCAACGATCGGAAGCGTGATACTCGGCTTATAGTAATAATATTTCTTTTTCGGCTCTTCAGCCGCAGGAGTTTCGACTGCCGGTGTTTCAGCCGCCGGTGTTTCAATTTCGACTGCGTGAGCCTCAGCCACAACGACCGGTGCGGGTTCTTCAGCAACGACCTCAGGAGCGGGTTCTGCCCTATGGCGAGTAGGGATCATATCAGCAGGGATCATAGGCGGCTTCTTGGTGAGTGCCGACTTAATCCCCTTTCTGACCTCAGCGTCGTGCTTTTCGTTATCATACCGATCCTTCATGATCGACATAAAGATCGACTTCCACGTTTCGCTGTCCTCGATGATATCCAAGCCGCTGAGGTTCTTGATGTCACCCATGTAACCGACCCGCTCAACATACGCCTTGCGTTCGTCTTTGAAATACCAGCCATAGTTGCGGCCGATATAATCATAAGCCTGTTTCAGAACCGCATTCAGCGTCAGACCAGTCATGCGAGCGATGGAATTGCCGAGCTTGTAGATCTCAGTCCGCCATTCGCTGCGTCCTTTGTATGTAGTGCTATGGGTTTCCTTTGCGGCGGCTGTGGCAGTCTGCTCAGGCTGCTTCTGCGGCTGACCCATCGAGATAAGCTTTCGTTCCAGCTGCTTACAGACGAACAACACATTGTCGAGAGCGTTGCGGTCCTGCTGTCGTGCTGCTTCGAGAGCGTCCATCTTTGAATGAATCTCCGCCAGCGCCTGAGTCATCCGGTCGAATCGCTCCTGCCGCTTGAGCTCAGTCTGATTGGCATTCAGCGATACGGTTTCACCCCGCATCAGAGCGGCGATCACATCCCAGCAGAAATCAATGAAAGCATTCGCTTTGGGTTGAGTGCTGTAACGGCAGATCTCCATGACACCACGCATATTATATACGTAGGTCTGCTGTTTTCCACCAGGGGTAATCAAATTGATTAACCCTGAAAGCGGGTCGAGACGAGCCGCATTGCGCTTGTGAATCGTTCCAATCGAAATTGAAGGATTCTTATATCCCAACGCCGTGCCAATCTGCTCACGGGTCATATAGAAATCATCCTGAGCTCTGGTGTGATCGACCGCCGGATTCTCATAGACCTGAATCTCCATGTCACCGAACTGCTTGGTGGTGGCTACTTGCATTACTACATTCGCATTCATTTTTTACCTCATCCTTTTCGTTTGGCATTGTAAAGTGTGTTTCGCTTGAAACAAGTATTACACAAAAACGTATCGTTGTCAATTGGAAAATATTCACAAATGACAGCATTACATTTTGTTTGTATTTGTCGCTCTTATCACAACCTTCATTATTATAATATAGGCGATTTGTGATCTAAATCTATCTGAAGCTACTAGCTGGAGATGGTGATCTTTCATGAACCAGGGGTTGTGGCCCAAATGTGGTTGTTGGATGCGTCGGTTGAGGTGTCATAAGGCTCTTTCAATTCCCCTGATGACACCGTTTGGTGTGGCCAGCGATGTCTGGTACCTGCAGTCGACGCGTCTTCCGCCTTCCTCGGGGGTGTCCCCTCATTCTAACAATTCGTTCCGTTCGGCTTGGCCTAAACGTGCTATCGTGGTAAAACCAGATAACAATTCATCACAAATCTGCTCGTAAAATACGGGATTCCTCACATGGGAGGACCGGTTTTCAACATAGTTTTCAACCCGCTTTCTTATTTTATTATGTACTTTTGTTTCAAATTGAGATCTAAATATCTGTGGAGTCCTGTGCCTCACATGCGATCGCTGCAGCCGGCAGCAAGTAGATGAGCTGCGGATGAGCTGCGAGCACGTTTTGGATTTCAGAGTGACGCATTTTCGCTGTATTCCATTCTGGCACGACCGTGAGTTCCTCCCGGTAGGGTCACCTGATGAGCTCCTCGGTCCTCTAGTGGCAGCCACGGGTGGGGTATCTCACTCTAACAATTCGTTCCGTTTGGCTTGGCCTAAACGTGCAAACCTTTCGACTTGCTATTCATCTCAATCTGTTTCGCGGCGACTCTGCTTGCGCTATGCGGAATCGTCGAAGGGCATTGCGTTCATCTCATTCACCTCCTGATTCAAACCTTGCTGTTTTCTCTAATAGAATTACAAGGCAAAAACACCTAACACATCTCAGTAGAGTAATTTCATTACCGAACAATGATGTATGTTTAGAATACAGTCAAACTCTTTATGAATTCGGCTGAGAATCGATGCTGGCCTTATTCTGTCGAGCCGCTTGTACCTTTTTCATTCGCTCACGAAGTTCTGCACGCTGTTCATCGGTCAGTTCGCGAGGCGCTGTCGGCGTTCCGAATCGAACCAGCTTACGCGGCACCGAATACCACTTGCACAGGATCAACCCGTCTTTCGTGCGGTGGATCTTGGCGAGCTTGTACTCGTCAGGATGTTTCTCGCACATGGCATCAAGCTTGCGCCAGTAAACAGGATCGTTGGTGCACACATCGGCCGTCTTATCCAGAGCGCCAATGGTGATAATGGTCTCCTGCTCAGCCCGGGACATCGAAACGCCGCCATGCTCAGGAATGGCTTTCATTATGATTTCTTCCACGATTTATCGCTCCTTTCTTCTGTTGGGCTTACTCATACCACCACATCGTGACGACATTGACATAGGCGGTTTGATACTCGACACCGTTGATTTCAATCGTAACGACCTGGTTGCCGTAGTAGCAGGATTCATACTCTCCTTCAGTCAACAGCGTGCCATCAGGATTGTAGATCTTGGCATACTTGACCCGGTGAAGATTTTCGTCCGGCTCAGATTTTCCGCCGCATCCAGTCAGCATCAGTGCAGCAGCCAGTACAATTGCCATGAAAAACTTACGAAATCGCATTGAATTCTCCTTACTCGTCATCGTCCGTAGGGACATCGGTGCTGCCCCACATGACAACGTAATAATCGGCCTCATCGAGATCCGTCTTGAGGTGGCCGCTCAGTCGCCCGCTGTTATGGTCAACGTCGAAAACGAACTTATTACCGTAGATTTCGAACAGATGACCGTCCCGCTTGCGCTTATTGCGGCAGGTAATGTAGCTTACGCCATCGGTTCCCATCTCCAGTTTGACCCACCTGGATGGCACCCGGATCTGTAAAAACGACTTGCCGCCTTGCGAGATCATAAAGCAATCGTACTGTTTGATCAGCTTGACCAGCTCGCTCGGTTTGAACTCGTGAACACCCATAGTCAGATTAGCCATTAAAATTTTCTCCTCTCGTTTTGAGCATCTTCGCCGCCAAGACTTCCTTCTACTTCTTTCCCGGAATGGTCTTCTCTCTCCTTACAAACTACTCTTATCCCTATAATCCCTTACTACATAACCATCAATTTTATTTTCGCGTCGCTTGTTAATTGGCGATTGCGTAATTGAGCTTGAGTTCGAAATAGGAATGAATTATTGTTGCAAGCGAAAGAATGAATTAGCGATTAAGTTTTCAACATTTTGAACAAGTGAGTTTTCAACATCGCTATCGTATCACTCGTTCTTTTGTGACTTAATTCGGAATCTCAGCAACGACCTGAATCATCTTGATTGAAGTCGGAATGAAGATTCGTCCTTGCAGCATGTTCATAAAAGTAAGCGTCTGAAGCAGATCGAACCAGTGTGAACTCTGTTCAGCAGGTGCCGCATTCAAATCAGCGATCAGGCTCTCCATAACCTTATCGTCAAGGAAATCGAGCTGCGTACATGCTTCGCCGCGCTCATAGCTGGTTCCGATCTTAACTTTTGCATCGTATGTAATCTGTACTGACTTCATACTGTTACGCTCCTTTTTATTATACAACCATTTGGGGTTTTGCTCAACAACTAACAGGCGTTGATTAGTCGCCATTTGCGGACTGTTCGTCAACGATCTCAACGCTCTCGATGGAGTTTGGCACGTACATGCGCCTTCTGAATCGCTCCATGGTCTCAAGCGCCGCCTCAAGGTGAATTATCACAATATGCTGCTCTTTTGATCGCTTCTTATACTCTGTATCAATGGCAGCACGCAGCGTATCGACTACATCATTCGGCACAGATTCGAACTGGTAAGTAGCCTTCTTATAATCGAGCCGCGTGCTTGTTGCGATTGCCGCACGATATGTTACTTTGATCGTATACAAATTAACACTCCTCTTATTGCGCCGCTCGTTCACACAGAATCGCGGCCGCTTCTTTCAAAATACAGACACCGGTTGCACAACTTGCTGTATTGATTCCATGCCGGCGATACAGGTTCCAGAGTCCGCTATATGTAGGAATTGCATCGGACCCGAGACGACGAAATCCAGCCGCATTGTCCCAGGCTGACATCGGTGTGTTATTGAACAGGCGATCATTTTTGAATTTCGAAATCAAATAGTCAAGCTCGAACGGGATGTACGGTTTGACTGCATCCAGACCGCCCAGATAATCGATGTAGCGAGTGAAGCGCTCACGATGACTGAGTGTTTTGCCAGTGGCCTTATCGATGTTGCATTGATGGATTCCTGTTGCTTCACTGATGGTCATCGCTGCGTTGCCTCCTTACTTGTTACTCTTCGAGTGTGATATCATCGTGGCCAGCGTCTTCAAGCGGCTCATCTGTTGCCAGCGCAATGATTTCTTCCATGTTATTTTCGATCAGATATTTCCAATCTTCCAGCCGCTGATTGATAATCTGTGTTGCCTGAACAATGACTGCATCTGGTGTGATGCACTCACAGTTGCATTTCAGAGCTAAGATCAGGTCATCAAATGTGACAGGATCGAGAATCGTATCGCTGGGAATCATGTCCTTACCGAGTTTCCAGTCAGCCATAATCAGAACCTCCTGAACTGTACGAACTTACCATCGGCGTAGCAAGGAGAGTAACACTGAATTCTTGTACCGTATCGCTCAAGGAATGCGTTTACAAAAACAGGTTCGCCCTGAAGAATTACAGCTTCCGGTTTCATGGTCATAACTGTATCAGCCGTATCCCATGCAAGAACTCTGACTCGGACAGAGGAATCAGTCGGCACGATAATAGGTAGCGCACAATCATGAAGAGTGCCATCTGTACACAACTTGCGAGCTGCATCGAGCTGGGCATTGGACCATTGGGCGATAGAAAGTTCAGTCATGTTGAGAACCATTGCTACGTTTGCCCCCTTATTCTTTTACTGATAGTTCTTTTGCCATGATTCTTTCGCGCATCTCGGCTCCAGTTGAGGAAATGTAATCGCGAGTAAGAACCCATACATCTTCTTCGCCGCAGATTTCGGCAGGCTCTTTGAATAAGCGAATGGATTCGTCTGGCTTTTTACCACCAAAGATTTCCTTCTTAGCCGCATCTGTGATACAAGGATCATTGTAGATGTCACGCCACCATTTTTCCTGACTTTTAAGATATTCAAGTGCTCGTTCTTCAGTAGCGAAGAGTTCGTAATGGAAGTTATCGTCATGAATCGTTTCGTCGCGGGCTTCGTGAGACATGAAAATTCCCCAGATAAACATACTGTGCAGCTCCTTTCATTCCATTTCGATCGTGACACTGTTATATTCAGGGGTTCGATACATCACATCAGCTTCCCACATTTTGGCACAATCATAGCTGGCGAATGCACGGCGGACCACTTTGAGCGGGATCTTGCCATTGTTATCGGCATAGAATGTAATCTTGTAATGCTGGAGCTGATAGCCAGCGTCTGCATAATCGCCCATATTCGGCGGCCTCCTCGTAATGCTTATTTCACTTCTCTCGATTCGATCTGAACAATACGCTCAATCTCATCACCATACCAGTTTTTCCAACGATAACGAAGATTGCGTCCATTGGCATCGAACACGACGTCATAACACTCTGGGTCTGCACTCACCGATTTTGCCATTTCGGTCAACATTTTCATAGCACACTCGAGACTGCTATAGACATCCCCATTGTAATGACTGAACATCACCCACGACTGTCCCTTAACTCGCTTGGAATAGAAATTATCTAAGATATGTACCGTCATGGTTACAACTTCCCCCTTTTTACCCGCTGCGTTCTCCGTGGATTATACATAGCGACGCTCATACCATATAGAAGTAAGAATGCTTGATTTCTGGGGCATATTTGTCCTGAGCGACACACTCCAGCCCAATGATATGTTTGTTATTCTGTAGGAGCGCCTTCTGACCTGGCGACAAAGTACAATCAAGCAGTACCCGCATTGCCGACTGACCACCCTTCAAGATAACATTCTGATACTCGATCACATGGTCTTTGATTCTTGGCGGGATGGATTCAATCAGTTTCGCGGTGTTCATGTTGATTTCCTCTTTTCTTTTTGCGTGTGTATGCTATCGCGTTTACTACGCATGTAGTGGATGTGGTTACGTCTGCCTCGGTACCACCAGTCGCCCGACATGGGCTCCGCAGTTTGTTGCTCCGATTTTTACCAGAGCGCCACTGCAAAGCGTTATTTTGAATCACACCAAAATTTCATAGATTATATCATCTGTGGTCCTGTCTTTGATGCGATTGGAAATTATTGTATGTAGGTTATTTTTACCAGTAGTGCGCCGCTTATGTGCGCCGCCTGTGCCGCCGGATTATTTCTCTGCCACGCTCGACTGTGCGCCACTTAATTTTGCAGCGCCGACCTGCTTCGGGGTTGGCACCTTGAACCGAACCATAATGGTGGCGGGACGGGCATCGGGAATCTGATTGGTGCGGGCCTTATAAAGCTCTCGGTCTTTCATCTTCTTCACCAACTCCCGCGTGGCTTCCTTGGACAGCGGCTCGACCAGGGGCTTCTCTTCCACCTTGGTGATGGTGGCATCGAAATTCGCAACACGGAAACAGCCCTGCTTGTGAGTCTGAAGACGCGGAATTTCAACCGGCTCCAGGTAATCCATATTCAGATTCAACCTGCACACTTCTTTCTCAGTGAACAGTTCATCTGCGATATAGATCGACCACTTCTCTTCGCGGTCCCGCCTCTTTCCCATATACATGGGCTTGTTGTTGGCTTCCTTTTTGGTACGATAGTACAGCATTTTTATTACCTCTTTCACTTTTTTGCGTTTATGTATTACTGCGTGCCGCTTAGACGACCACAGCAATCAACAGAGTCAGGGCGATCGAGATGAGGAAAAAATCGCGAATCGTTTCCGTCATTTTGATCGGATCTACGGTATCAAACCAGCGTGCCAGGGTGTCGATCACCTGATTGTAGCGGCGGAAACATCCCAGATAATACAGGCCGGTTCCGATTTGCTGGAGTGCGCCAACCAGAAACAACATGGCGGCGAACACCCAGATAATAGGATGCTCAAACAATCAAATCACCCTCCTTTACTGTGAATGGCAGAGTCAGAATGTGAAACTGCAATTCAATTTGAACACGCGGCCGGAGTCTGCTATAGGGCAGGAAGTACGGGTCAGCCAATTCGATGCGGCGCTTATGACGGCGCTCTTGCATCCAGATGGAATCCGTGTCACTAAGGTATGTTGCGAACATAATTCATATTGCTCCTTTCAATTGCTGCGCTGCGGCGCTTCTTACGGCTGCTGCGGCACTTATACTCTTGTAAATTCGTCCAAATAATAACGAGAGCCATGCATAATGAAGTACGCATGGCCCTTGTTCGTCTGATAGATTTTGTGGCGGCCGGCCTGTTTGCGGCGCTCACCATTGTTGATTGCGACTTCAACACACGCCTCTTCAATCGCTGTGATCTCAAGCCCGCCCCAGTTGTTAAGCGGATACACGGCGATTGCATGTTTCTCTGGAGGAAAAACGTCTCTCATAATTCAATCTCGCTTTCTTGCTGAATAGAGATTTTGTTAGAGGAATCATATCAGGACTTTCAAACACGATAAATCCGCCCCGATTATTGATAGATGCAACCAGCAGACCATATTTTTCAATGATAAGCCAGTTCAGGCTGCTCGGATTGTACGGTCGGAATGGTTTCGCATCAGGAAATCCTGCCCTCGCATCACTGAAAAACTGCGGGGTCAGCTCTTTCGTATCCAAATTTACAACACGAATCGGCGTGAGGGTTTCGCTTTCCGGGTCCAGCACAACGGCGCACAATCTGTCATGCATCTGATAGATCTCTGACAAAATCATTAGAAAGTGTCCTCCCCTTCCCAGGCGGCTTACAGCTTGCCACTCAAAATGCCCATCACGGGAACACGCTGACCTTCGCTCTGTTCGTACATATGGGCTTCGGTTACATTGCCATTGTGAACTTCACGCTTGGCGACCTCAAAGCTCTTCTCAGCCTCGGCGTAACTCTTGCAGGGGTATTCCATTTCGCCCATGATAGGATTATTCCACTTGACAACGAGGACGTAGGGAGCTTCTTTGATGGCTTGTTTCATGCGCTGGGCCCCGGTCTGCGGTGCTTTGGGAGTCTGCTGCGGCTTGACCTGCTCTTTGACCAGATTCTTCAGCTCTGCAATCACATCGGCATTCAGACGCCGCTTGGCTTCTTCGGCGCGAATCATCTCGGCGATTGCATTCACATCCGCCTTTGCTTCATCAGCCAGCTTACGAGCCAGGCTTTCAGCGCGATGACCTGCATACTGAGTGGCAATCTTGTCATAGCACCACCACTTGTCGACGGCAGCGGCGCGGGCGTATCTGAGCAGTTTCATGTTATCCATTTTGTTTTACCTCTCTTTTTTTGTTTTATTAAATGGCAGCAAATGCCGCCAGATCATCATATTTAATCTTTCTCAGCAGTGCAGTCGCACCATAAAATGTCTTCGATGATATCATCGTCGATATCATCAGGAGTATCATTGCAATTCATAATGAGGGTCAAGTTTTGATTCACAGGCGGCACTTCACTGCCCAGTTCATAGGCATAACACCAGGCATCACCGTTTTCGTCCTCAATTGTACAGTACAACAGTGTGCTTTCGTTGTCGTTCAAGTCAAGACCGGTAATCACATCATATCGAGTGGCCATACCAGTCAGGATGTAATGACCATTCAGACCAGGCTTGTGATCAGCGGCGCTTGCAGTGGCGGCGCTTGCAGTGGGAACCGGCAGAGCAAAGATTGCGGCCATCAGAAAGACAGCGGCGATTGTCACCGCCATGGAACGGGCGGATTGTTTCAGCGATTTCAGAATGGATTTCATAACGATATACCTCTTTCTTTTTTTAGATTTAGATTCGAACGGTGACGCTTGCTGTGGCTGCATCGCTTAGTGACAGCGGCGCTTAGTGATGACGTGCTGCCCGGAGAAAATCATGCCAGATAGACTGCGCTACGATTGCCAGAGCGACACCAACGATGATGCCGCAAGCGAAAATGAATTCAGTGCTAAAGTAATCCATGATGATTCTCCTTTTCGTTTGATACTCAAATCTGGTTTACGGTTTCGATGACATAATCATCGTAATTATTGCCGAACGTAACGTATGCGTCCGGACTGCACTTGGACAGAGCTTCCATCAGCTCTGCAACAGTCATGCTCGTGGTTTTGTGCTCGACGATATCAAGCAGAGCGTAACCGGCGTGGTTTTCGCCGTTGATTCTGACGAATTTCATTTTGCTAAGCTCCTTTCAATTTTTGTTTTGTTGTGGTCACGGTTTCGTCTGCCCTGGTACCGTAAATCGCCCAGCATTTTGAACAAGGAAAAGAGGTAAAAAGAAAACGCCGAACGAATTCGCTCCGATACCGCCAGAGGAATTCATCGACGTTTTGGCATAAGAAAAAGCCCTACGAGCTGTGATGCTCATAGGGCTTGCGTTTGGAATCCGGATTTATTTTACTTCGATATAGAAATTCTCGATAACCATTGTAATAGAAACACCATCGTATTTGTTTGCTGAAAACGTTATTCCGTTTATATTTTCAGAACAAATTTCGTCAAACTTCTTTTGCTCCTCTTTTGAAAACGAAATACCATCTTCATCTGTCGCAATGTAATACGTTTCAAAACCAAACCAAGGACTTGATTCGTTCCCCATAGCTAGTTTTATTAAGTATGGTTGACATTCAATTCCTACAGATTTGCATTTTTGAATATGCTCATCTGATTTCGTCTTGAAAAAAGCGTTTAATTTCATAATGGTTTGTATGGCTTTCGGATTCACCATAAAGGATTTACCATTGGCGCACACTTTTTCGAGCTTTCCTATATCTTGGAGCCATTTACAGAAATCATCATTCTGCTTTTCGATCCAATCCATAACATAATACCCCTTTCATTGGACTTAGGTTTCGTTGGGGCTATTATATCATGGATTCATCCCGGATTCCAGCTCAGATTTGTTGGTTATCCACCCTCGCCGCGTGGAGGCTCTGATATTGAGGGCAAAGCAGTTTAACGTCATGCTCAGGACATCGGTTATTATTTTTGATTTCATACCTGACGGGTTCTCCTTTTCGATTTCATTAGGCGATTGCATTTAGAATGCGAAATTGAACGAACCTTCCATATTGAACTGACCATTTTTATTGGAGAAGAATCTTGCTGTCAAGATTCGCTTGGTTCTGGTCCAGTCCGAGTGCTTGTTGGCAACCATGGTCTCAACGTCTTTCGTTGCGTTCTTGAAACCGGTTGCATCCAGCTCATAATAAAGGGTTTCATACTGGTCGGTCTCCTTGTTGTGCACTTTCGCTTCCAGAACAAAAGGCGCTTTGAATCCGACTTCATCAATGGTTGCATTCGTCACGGTGGGATTAGGATACGTCCAGCGTCCGCTTTTATCGGGAGCGGTTTCGCAGGGCTTTTCACCCCACAGAATCTCTTCCATTCCGTTGTAGTTCACGGCAGTCACAGCGGCCACACGATCAGGCATGTCACACGCTTTGAAAGCGGTTTTCATGTCCTCAGTGGGAAGTATGACACCATCATCAAAATAGATATTGAACTTCATACAGCTTTCATCCTTTCTTTCGCACTACTTCCGTTCATTTCTGTAATGCGACCGGGACCCCGAAGGGCCCCACGCACTGAGCCTAACGCCTTTTTATAGCCGCTCAGTCGGCTTTTCATAGCGATTGCGATTACTTGCCAAAGCTGAAAGTGTAGTCGGCATGATAATCATGTTCGCCCTTTTCATCGACATGGCTTGCGATGTTCCACATCATGTTCATAATTGCTTGAGTCATTTCCGTTCCGCCCATCACATGAGTGTCACGAGCGTTCTTACCAGCTCCGGACTTACGGTTCATAATGAACTTAAGCTCATGGCTGGTTGCCTTGATGGCATTAACGGTTTCGCCCTTCTTGTTTTCAACAGGGATCATCAGAATGGCATCGAAAATGCTCTGGATATCAGTGATGAGGTCATTGTTGCTTACAGTTGCGCCGGCCTTCATCTTTTCAACAGACTTCAGGACGAGCTGCCCGCTTTCCTTCTTTTCAGCATACGCCTCATTAAACTCTTTCTGCTCTTCGGCGCTCATGGTATGCTCTGCCATAGTATCCATGCTGATTACACGGGCAAACTCATTGCAGGCGAAGGGCCAGCTTGTGTTATTGAACTTTGCGGTCGTAAAGCGGGTAAATTCAATGAGATTCAGAACGTTGCGCTTATCAACGGTTGCATCATTGATTTCAACACCAATCATGCCAGTGTCGCGATCAACGACTTCTTTCACACGCTTACACTTGAGATAGCCGTATTCGACGGCCGCTTTCATGGGGTTTTCGCTTTCAGCCAGCTCAGCGTAAACGGCCATCTTGTACGAACCATTGTAGCCAGCCAGTGCCAGGTTGACGCGTCCCAGCTTATCTTTGATTGCGTCGTAGTCTTTCGTGTTGACTACGGCCTTGTATTCATCGACAGCCAGCTCCAGAGCCAGCAGCTTGCGACTTGCGTCAGCCTTCCACTCTTCAGCGGTCTGAGGAGCTTTCGTTTCGACTTTGGTCTCAGTTTCGGGCGTGGTGTTCATAGTAGTAGTGGTTTCCATAAGTTTTACCTCTCGTTTGATATGTTTTGCGCCACCTTGCAGAATCGAACTGCAATCATTTGAACCACTTCAGTGACATATAAAAAGCCCTCTGACGTTGCCGCCGGAGGGCTATATATCAAACAAGGCCAGCTTGCGCCAGTCTTATGTAATATCGCTAAAATCACCACACAATCAATTTCGATATCATTTCAATCATTGCTTGCGAATACTTTGAATCCATAGTCCCGGAGGGGCCATGGAGCAACGATTTTCATTGACGGAGCCAATTCAGTCAATCACTTGCATTGATTTCAATTCTATCTCCATTCATTGCGTTTGCAGTACGCTCTCTTGCACCTTTAATACCAGCGCCGACTAAAGCACTATCGGCCGCAGGTGTAGTTAGATGCCCCCAGTCAGGGCTTGCGTTTAGGCTTGCATTCCTGTTGGAGCTTACGATTACATCCATTGGTAGCCGTTTTTCAGGTCACTTTCATGGTGCCATTTCCTGCATCACATAGTCGGTCGCTTTCACATTCTCGCAACTTTTGCGAATGTGTTCATGTGGGCGGCGATTCCCGACACCAACGGCCCATAATTTCTTTTGGGCCAACATCGTCCAGCGCATTATAGGATTCACTGGATTTTCCTGTTCTGGGCATCCGTTCCGTTTTGTCCGGTGCTGTTGAACTTGTTGCCGCCGCTGTTGTGCGGCGTTTCTGTTGTTACCCCGTGGGGAACGGCGTTTGTAACAAGTTTTGAAAATTTTCTTTTGGAATTTTTTCGGCGCTTGTTGTTGTGCCGTGTCCCCGTGTCGCTGTTGTGCGGCGGGGTTTTTGTCGTGCGGCGTTTGTTGTTGTGCCGTGCGGCGTTTATACCCCGTGGGGAAACACGTTTGTAACAAAATCAGAAAAATTTTTTTGAAAAAATTTTCGGCGCTTTATTATAGGTGTATTTTTTGGCGATACACTGTTGAAAAGTGCGCATTGTAGGGCGGCTGTAAAGCCCTGTAAAGCGTGTAAAAGCGGCTGGAATGGTAGGATATAGGGCAAAAGAAAAGCCGCATAAAGCCCCAAAACGGGCGATATACGGCGGGCAAAAGAAAAGCCGCCCACGGCGGGCGGCTGGAGATCCTTATTTGATACGGGCGGCGATTGCATCCAGATATGCGGCACACTGTACCGTGTCCCGGTATCCATCAGCGGCGGCAATATCGGCACGGGCGGCGGCAATGAGACGGGACACACGCATTTTATACCATTTTTCGGCGGGGTACAGTTGAGCGAGACGGGCGGCGGTCTGGTCCATGGTATACCCATCAATGATACAAGCAACGGCGGCACGGGCACGGGCATCCTGTACAGTGTTGAGAATATCGGCACGGGCGGCGGTATAGTGCTCATCATATACAGCGGCATTATCCACGGCCTTGTAAAGGGCGGCATTTTCGGCGCTTTGAACGTTTTTTGCACGGCGTGCGGCCCCGTCAATATCGGCGGCGTGGACGTTGCCGCCGTGGTCAACACCACCAATATAAGTGCGGGCGGCACTGCTCATTACAATTACCAGATTGCGGCGGCGGTATTTTTTCAGCTGTTCTTTTGCATCACGGTACGGGGCAAAATCCATCAAACGGGCATACCCCGCACGGCGGGCGGCATCTTTTGCGGCATCAACAGCGGCACGGGCGGCCTTTAAGTCCTCTTTTTCGGACTTGTTGCGGGCAATTAGGGTATTGATTAAGTCGTCACAATCAATATTTTCGGGCGCTTTACCGCCGTTTTTTACAGTCCAGCGGGCAAATTGTGTAAGTAACTCATACCCGGCAATATAGGCGGCACTCTTGATATCAGCAAAGTCAGAAATAGTCGTATTATCGCACTTTTCAGCGGCGGCAATACTGTCCTTTATGGACTGCAAAGCGGCCTTTTCGGCGGCGGTATTTTCGGCGATATAGCGCGTTTTGACGTGTCCAGTCAAGCCCAAAATTTTCGCGTCTCTTTTAGCAAGGGTTTGGGCGGCATCCAGTGCGGCGGCGGCGTGCTCATACTGAACAGCGAGATTTTCCATATTTTGGGCGGCTGTATTCCGCTTTGCATCCCGCACGTTGTCCCATTGCAAGGTCAAAAAACGGGGGGCGGCACTGTCCTCAAAACGGCGCTTGACCACGTTGCACGCAACGGCACCCGCCAAACCCATCAAAGGCGATACAGCCCCCGTGTGCATGGTATGTTGTGCCGCATAGCTGGACTTATACAAGGGTGCGGGGGCCGCTGTTGGGGCGGCGGCTTTGATACCGGGATGATACGATACAGGCACACTTTCGGCCGTACCGCCCGTATAAGGCACGGCGGGGCGGCGGTATGCGGGGGCATTATCCACGGGGGCAAGGTATGCGGGGCCGTCGGGCTGGATATAGCAGTATCCCCCATTGGTACGGGTCAAAACGGGGCGGGGATAGACACGGGCAACGGCAACGGCGGCGGCGTGCCGGGTGAAACGTCCTGTAATATCATCAGTAATGAGCATTGCCGCAACACGGGCGGCGGGGGTAATGGGTGTAATGAGCACGGCGGCGGGGGCGGTATGAGTGTCTGCAATACGGGCGGCACGGTAGACACGGGCGGCGGCACGGCGGGCAATACGGCGGGCACGGGCGGCAATACGGGCAGAAGTGGAACGGCGTACAGTTGCGGGGGCGCTGGATTTTTCGGTCAAGTACAGCATTTTTATAAACCTCATTTCTAAAAGTGTGATACTAGCCCACCACGGCGGCGGGCCTGTCTATATAGTACAGCCACAAAAATACATGGTAACACAATACAACAAAAAACAGCAAAGAAATTTTCAGGCACAACAGGCAGTTGTAAAAATCCAGACAGAATTTCAGATTTCCAGCACTCGAATACTACCTAATAACGGAAGGTAGCATTCACCGAAAACCCGCATGATTCCTAGACTTTTCAGGCCATACCGGGGGGATGTTAAAAATTGGAAAGGTGGTCGAGTTTGGGTTGTGCGTACCAGTTATTCCATCTCCCCAGCCCGTACCAAATCACCCGGTTTTCACACCTCACCTGCCTCCCACTCGCCTCCTCCACGCAACAATCATCCATCCGCATTTGCTCCTAATTCGCAGTCACCAGCACCCAAAATCACCTGTTGATCGCCCCAAAACCATCCATCATCTCCCCTATCTGCGCATCCGTAAAACACCCATATTTAGCCCCCGATTTCGTCTCCGGTAAATAACGTAATATCGTTATAAAATGTTCCGCATCAATCGTGATTTTCATTCCAATCTTCACGCAGTTGTATCTCGATCACCGCGTAATAGCGTCCCAAAAGCGCCGTAGAAACGCTTAAAATGCATTATTTTTGCTCATTTTTGCTTAATTTTAATAATTTTTCTGCTATTTTTACTATATTTTATTTGCTTTTACAACAGATTATTTTATTCCGGTATTTTGCACAAAACTATTGCTTTTACCACGCCATAGGTGTATAATAAGGTATAAAGAAAAAGCCCGCAGTTCTCTCCACAGCTGCGAGCTTATATTTTCAGTAACCAATCACACTTTACAATATCATTATAAAAGGAGGATAACCCGTTAATGAAGTTTTATGACACCTCCGCGCTTCTTGATTTGGGAGCTGCCGCCTTCGAAACTGCTAGTGCAACCGCTTCTGGTGCAACAGAGCCGTTTCTGATTGCCGATATGACGCTGCACGAGTTGGAAGAGATCAAGACAAGCGGCAAGAAAAGCGAAGAGATACGCTATAAGGCACGTACTGTAACTCGCCTGCTGGCCGAGCATCACGACGACAACACCTTTATGGTAGTGGCAGTCCCCATGTCTTCCCTGTTCTACATTCTCGATGGCAAACCGATCAGTGATAACAACGACGCGACAATCATGGCAACCGCCCGCTGGTATCTGGATGAGATGAAGCGCAATCTGGATGACGCGATTGAAGCCGGACTCCCGGAAGCACAGCGACAGATCCAGGCCAACATTGATTCTTTCAAGTTCGTCACCAGCGACCTGAGCTGCGCCAATATCGCCAGCGGCATTCTTTATCTGCCGATCGAATTCACCTATCCCGATGCAGCAGCAAGCGCCAACAATAACTACACTGGCTAGACCGAAGTCACTCTTGATGAAGGCGGCGAGGAAGCCATGGCGATGGCATATCAGACCCACGATGAAGGCTATACATATCAGAATCTGTTTGACACTCCAGTGAATGGCTATCTGATTGTTCGTGATCCAGACACAGTAGACGATGATATACCGGCAGGCAATGCGGTAGGCTGGCTACGATGGAATGGCAAGAAATATGTACCACTCAAATACAAAAAGATCAGTAATCGCTTCACTGGTGATGTGAAACCACTCAATGACCAACAGAAGCTCGCATTTGATATGCTGCAGAACGACGATATTACAGTTAAAATGCTGGCTGGAACATTCGGCAGCGGCAAGACAATGCTCATGGTGTCCTCTGCCATTGATATGATCGAGAAGCACAAAGTTGAGAAGCTGATCTGGATTCGCAATAACATCGAAGTCAAGAATACCAAGGAGCTGGGCGCACTACCTGGCACTCTACTAGAGAAGCTCGGCGCTGCTTCTTTTGCTGGACCTCTGGCTGATCACTTGGGCGGCGAAGCTGGTTTGGAATACTGGATCAATAATGGGCAGGTAGAAGTAGCTCACCTTGGATTTATTCGTGGCCGCGACTACAAGAACGCAATTATTATGGTTTCAGAGGCTGAGAATCTGACCAAAGAGCATGTACAGCTGCTACTCGGCCGTGTTGGTGAAGGATCTATGCTGTGGCTTGATGGCGATCTGAAGCAGACTGACGAGGCCGTGTTTGAAAATAACAGCGGTATGCGTAAGGCAATTCAGTGTCTGGCTGGCAACCCGCACTTTGGATATGTCTACCTGAACAAGACAGAACGCAGCGAGACCGCACAACTGGCTGACCTGTTAGACTAAGGGGGCACAGCAGAATGATAGAAGTAAGAATAGACGGATTACGACCAATGGATTACATCTCTCCTACTGGCGACTGGAACTATGAAGCGATTGACGGTTTAGCGAAAGAGTTGTGTGACCGACTTCGAGAAGTTGAGACAGAACAGATACTGGAGGAATTCAAAAAATATATAGAAAACCAACATTCTGACAATATAGTTATATTAAACCAATTGCAAGCTCAATTGAATAATATAGCTACACACCGATATCTGATTACACCATTTAACAGAGGCATAGTAGCATGGGACAGATGAGTAAAGCTAGTGAAGAAATATTTTATACAACCAATGAGTATCTGACCTATAAGATGTCTCGATATTTTGACACTTATGTTCTGTTGCTTGGCTTAAAAGACAACTCAGGATTCTTCATGGATTTTGTCGGTGGAGCAGGAGTCTATTATCATCTATATAAGCAAACGGGACCTGCTGTATTTGCGTTTATCGATGATAATTATAAGGTACTTCATGGAGACGACGCAGAATGGATTACTAATCTTGCTTTGAAAATATGCCAACAATATGACAAACAGCTGTTCAACGAACAATGTGTCTGTGAGACTTTGCTATAACAGGAGAAGAAATAATGCGCGTTTTATTCGTAAGACCATCGATCTATGACACAGTGTGTGACTGGTATGAACGCATGGATACTGTGCAAAAGCATCGCAAGGAGACCGCAATCTGTAAATCACCCGAAGATTTTTGGAATATATTCAATAAAGATAAATTCGGCGCACAATATACGACATTCTATTTTGACGATAGGCTGGCGCTGACCGATACTTTTGAATTTTTCAAGGAGATCGCGCGGCTGTATGGTGAAGAGGATGCGAAGTATATTTCAGAGAATAAAATGCGGCGGATCACCATGAACTATTTGATGAACAACAATCAATTTGACTTGTTCCAGCAGTTCTCCATCACACCCGAATGTCTGGACGATGTAATCCATGATGCTCTGGCTGATCAACAGTGCGAATGTGTGTGCAAACCGCTATTGTAAGGAGGGGTGAAATATGAAAAGAATATTAACGCCACGAGGCGGTGGACGTACATATGCGATCTGCGAATACGCTGTCAAGAACAACTGTAACATCTTGGTGCCGATGGGCGGGACGGCTATATTATGTGCACAGGACTATATCAAGGAAATCGCAAGGAACCTTGATATTCAATATTAGGGGTATAGGGTTGATCATCAATGCCTTATAGTAGATTTACAAAGCAGAGCTCGCGGAGAATACAGTATTCACGTGATAACAACTACTTGTCCTCCCGATAATTATCGTGGATTGCACTTAGAGGATAAGCCACTTGTTGTTGATGATATTGACCGATGCTTTAAGTTCATGTGCTTCCCGAATGTGCGAATCGATGCCTGTTCTTTGATGACATACGATCCGAGCGAGGTTGCGTTTACACCGCCAACTACGCCTCAAGAAGTGCAGCGGGATGAATGCGTGTGTAACAGTTTGGTATAACAGAGGTGCCAGCAATGAACAAATTTGATGCGCTACATGATGATCGCACGCTGCGATGGTGTAAATACAGATATCCCGATGATGTCAACAGTGGCGAGTTTACTTTTGACTGGTCGAAAGATGGATTTACATGGTCTCTGCCAAGCGATAAACCACTGCGAACCACAAACGAAATTGTATCTTACATTGACGCAAATGGTAACCAGCGTGAAGTTCAAGCGGAAGTAAAATACTATGGAATGGGACACGACACGCTGTGGACGATTGCGATTCCTAATGTTGTCGAGGCAGAGAACGAGTGTGTCTGTGAATCACTATTATGAGGCACGATATGAACAATCAATTATTGATACCTGATGATAAGATATACATGTATCCATCGGATTGGAAGCAACCTGTGCGAATTCAATTTGAAAATGGATCGACTATCAACACTGTAAATTATGGCGATTCACATCACACTATTCAATTCGACAAATGGGTTGATTATGACACCATAGTTACTGATGAAACTTTACAAAAGTTTATCAAAGACTATGTATCGAAAAAATTTCTAAAAGAAGAATACAGTGCATCTATTCACAATGAGTGTTACTGTGAGAGTCTATTATGAAAAAATATATCAGTGAAGAAGTACAACAACAAGCAGCCCTACAATTACATATCGAAATTGAAAATGATTGTAAAATAGAATTTGATAATTTTAGATTTCAAATAGACGAAGACGATATGACGGTTTGCCGCTATGGAGAACCAGATGAAACGTTTGTAGTTAAAAGGAAAGTAAGACTTTTCTTATTAAATAACGGATTTGAATTCGAAATTGCTGGGCCTTATGCTGAACAGATGTACAGACGATATCTTAAACTGATAAATGGAGATATCAATACAAATAGTGAATATTATTGTGAAAGTCTATTGTAAAGGAGATGAAAATATTGGACGAACAAGAGCTAACTGTAAGAGTTGAAGAAATAGATAATCATTTATTTTCTATGCACGATACAGTGAACCATGCGATTATTAAAGCCGATGAAGCAAATAATCTGTCGCATTTTGCAGTAGAACGTATAGATACTATAAAAGCAACAACAATTTCGTATCAAACTGCGATTGATCAATTACAAGCTCGAATCGCAGAACTTGAACATAAAATCGATTTACTGACAGGGCCATGTATTTGTGAGCCGCTGCTATAAGGAGGAACTATATGAAAGAAAACGACTTTTCAAAACAGGATATTTATAATATCGGATTTGCCGTAGCTGATGCTGTGCGCGATTATGATGTAACTTACGAGGATATCCTTGACGCGATTCAGGTATATGCAGAATAGCAGGAACTGATCGGCAATGCATCGCTCTATGATACGTTGTGGATGGAAGATGGTACGCCTATGTCCCCTTCTTTGACACGATATTTATTTCACGAGATGTACTGCCCAGATGATTATGGTTATGATGAGGAGGACGGCGACGATGAGTGATCGCAAGCGTGATAAGGTGTCTAAGAGCAGCTATATGCGTAACGCCCGCAAACAGCGTATGATTGAGAATCAGTTTTTGCAGGAAGTTGAGAAGGCTCAGGAAAGCGGCGAACGCCAGCGGCAATCAGAGCGGCGAAAGCGGCGCACAATGTGGGACGACGACGAAGACTAAGGAGGTACGCAGTAGTATGGACAAAGAGCCTAAGAAGCCGGGCGGAGAGAATGATACAGAGCGAGACGATATTCAGGAGATCCGCGTTAACTCTATTCCGCTGATGGTACTTATCGCTGGTGTTTTAAGTTCCGTTGACTTTGTTGATTGGATGTTTACTATCGCAGAAATGCTTGTTGTATTTGTGCTTACATATCAGATTCTAGGACGTGT
>ENA-ORSM01000666-ORSM01000666.1-human-gut-metagenome-genome-assembly--contig:-NODE-666-length-29871-cov-4.084787_pt1 | contig 29871 bp, 34 predicted proteins | sample MGYA00241903_ERZ509170 | MGnify/ENA primary metagenome ERZ509170 (study PRJEB26280, sample SAMEA2338784) | human gut metagenome | biome: human gut; feature: human-associated habitat; material: faeces...
GGCATCTGCCGCGCCTCGCTCGCCGTATCGGCACTTAGAATTATGCGGTATTGCCTTAATGCCCGATTGGATAAAGATAGCCGTTCTAATTGGTTAAAATATCGGATTTGTTCGATTGCGCTTTTATTATACACATTTTAAGCTTTGCTGTTGGCAGAGCTTTTTTGCTTCCATCATAGGGGAAACCTGCAATTTTGAAAAACATTGTCTGTTTTTTGCTTATTTGAATACAAAATTTATATAAAAACATGCAAAATTTATGTTGAAATTGTTGCAGAAAGAGTTTATACTAGAATCATCGCGGATACAAAGCGAAAGAATGGGAACAGTAAATCATATGAAGGATCTTTATGATGCCGCACGGCACCTTGTCTGGCTGACACAGTTTGGTTTATCGGTTGTGCTTCCGCCGGTGCTGTTTCTTTTGGGGGCTGTCTGGCTACGCAAACAATTCGGCCTTGGCGGCTGGGTCATCTTGGTTGGGTTCGCGCTCGGCATGGTGGCTGCCATCGGCAGCCTGCGCAGTTCATTAAAGGCAATTGAGCGGCAGGGCAGGGCCCCGAAAAAAAAGCAGGAGCCGCCGCCTATCTCGTTCAATCAACACTAATTGTTATGGAAGGAGCCTGTATCCATGCAAAAGCATCAGGACATTCTGCAGCAGGTTGGGCGCATGGCTTTGGCAACCGCCGGTTGTTCCGCCATTATGCTGGCCATCTATGCAGTGGTTGGGCGGTTTACCACAGCGGTATTGCTGGGTGGCCTGCTGGGCACTGTGATTGCTGTAGGCAACTTTCTGGCATTAAGCATTACCGTTTCTAACGCGTTGGACCGTGCCGCGGCAGGGGATAATTCCGTAAAAGCGTGCATGAGCATTCAAAGTTCCAGCGTTGTGCGCACGGCAATTCTGGCAGTCATTTATGTTCTGCTGTTCCATGCCAAAGTTTGTGATCCGCTGGCAGCATTGTTGCCGCTGCTGTTTGCACAGGCTGCCATTAAGCTGATTGAATTCTTCCGCAAAGATTCCAAAGGCGGTGATGCAGTGCCATGAACGGGCCTAAGATTTATTTCGCGATTCCTTTGTTTGGTGGAATTCCCATCACGCAGACAACGGTTTCTTCGTTTGCGGTTATGTTGCTGCTTTGTATTGCCGGTATTGTGCTGGGCAGCAACCTGCAAAAGCGTCCCAGCCGCCGCCAGGTACTGGTAGAAAAAGGTGTTACTATGCTGTACGGCATGGTAGAAGACACCATGGGCAAGCATAATTCCTATTGGACACCTTATATCGGGGCATTGTTCCTGTCTTCCATTTTCGGTTCCTACATCGGAATGACCGGTATTTTCCGCTCTTCCACAGCGGATCTTTCCACCACCGTTACCTGGGCCTTAATGACAAGCGTGATCTGCTGGGCTTGCTCCATTAAAGCAAACGGTGTGCTCGGTTGGCTGAAAGGCTTTACTGAACCGGTTGTCGTTATGACGCCGATGAACCTTGTTTCCGAAATCGCGCAGCCCATCTCAATGGCATTCCGTCACTTTGGCAACATTGCGGGCGGCAACGTTCTGACCAGCCTGGTTTATTCCGCTCTGGCAACGGCTTCCGCCGCTCTTTTGGGCCTGATTGGCAAAAGCATTGCGGTCGGAATCTTGATTCTTTTGGGTGGTGTGGCGCTGCTGGTTTTGGGTGTGCGCAAGAAAAAGTTGGCTTACAAAATTTTTGGTGCGGTGTTTGCCGCAACCGGAATTTTGTCCCTGCTGGGCTTGGCAGGGGTGCCGTATCTGGAAGTCGGCATTCCCGGCATCATGAGCCTTTATTTCGATGTATTTTCTGGTGGGGTGCAGGCCCTGGTGTTTAGCCTGTTGACGATGGTTTATGTCAGCAATGCCTGCCCGCCGCCTGAAGAAGGTTAACGTAAAATTTTATTTATTTAGGAGGATACCTCGTATGGAAACAGCAATCGTAAAAGCCGCCTGTGCAATCGGTGCAGGTATCGCAATGGGGTTTGGCGCTATCGGCCCTGCAGTTGGCGAAGGTAATGCCGTTGGCAAAGCGCTGGAAGGCATGGCCCGCCAGCCGGAAATGGCAAACCTGCTGCGTACCAACATGATCCTTGGCTGCGCCATTACCGAATCCACCGGCATTTATTCGCTGGTTATCGCCCTGTTGTTACTGTTCGTCTTCTGATGGATACGATAGCCGAAAAGGAAAGGAGGAATGGCTCGTGACGGGCTTTGAAAGCTTTGTTGGCATCGACCCGTGGACAGCGCTGTTCACTTTCTGCAATATGATGATCACCTTTGCGGTGCTCAAAAAGTTCCTGTTCAAACCGATCAAAAAGATGATCGACGACCGCCAGGCGGAAATTGATACCATGTACGCCGATGCGGATGCAGCCAAACAGAAGGCTGCCGAGTTGGAACAGGAATACCAGCAGCACCTGCAAAGCATCCGGGATGAACGCGATACGCTTTTGCGTGAGGCAACCGCCCGCGCCCAGAAGCGCGAAGAAGAAATTGTTGGCGAGGCCCGTGCCGAAGCAGCCGCCCTGCGCGCCGCTGCTGAAGCTGATATTGCACAGGAACGCAAGAAAGCAGTCAACGACCTAAAAAATGAAATTGGCGGCATTGCTGTTGATATTGCAGGCAAGGTAGTTGAGCGCGAAATCAACGAGACGGACCACAAGGCCCTGATCGATGAATTTATCCGGAATGTGGGGGATGCCTCATGACCGAAACCGGAAAGCGTTATGGCACAAGTTTGTATGAACTGGCTGCGGAAGAGGGCCTGACCGAACGGATTCTGGCGGAGCTGGATGTTGCTGTCAACGCAATGCAGGAGCCTGGCTATCTGCGCTTGTTGATGACGCCCAGTGTCCCCAAAAAAGAGCGCTGTGCGTTGCTGGATCAGGCGTTTGCGCAGGCGCATCCGTATCTTGTCAACTTCTTAAAGATTTTGTGCGAAGCAGGCATTCTGCCAGAACTGCCTGCCTGCGCAAGAGCTTACCGTGACCGATACAACCAGGACCATAACATTTTGGAAGTTACGGCAGTATCTGCTGTTGCACTGGACGAAAGTGCCCGCAGCAGACTGCAGGAAAAATTGCAGCATGTAACCGGCAAAACCATTACCCTGACGGAAAAAGTGGACCCCAGTGTTCTGGGCGGTCTGCGGCTGGATCTTGGCGGAACCCGCCTGGACGGCACTGTGCAGGGCCGGCTGGAACGTCTGCGCAATGAAATCAGCGGTGTGGTGATTTGATTTGCACCTGCCGCCGGATTCCACCTTCATTTTATAGATTGTGTGGTGAACCAAACAGTGCAACTGGAACCTGAACAGATTTCCCGCATTATTCGTTCCCAGATCAAATACTACCAGAATGCCATTGAGCAGACGGAGACCGGTACTGTTACGATGGTAGGCGATGGCATTGCCCGCGCCGCCGGCCTTGATAACTGTATGGCCGGTGAGCTGGTGCAGTTTGATAGCGGAACCTATGGTATGGCGCAGAATCTGGAAGAAAACAGCGTATCAATCGTTTTGCTTGGCGATGACAGCGGCATCAAAGAAGGCGGTACCATCCGCCGCACCGGAAAAGTTGTGTCGGTTCCGGTCGGTGATGCTCTGATTGGCCGCGTTGTCAACGCCCTGGGCCAGCCTATTGATGACAAAGGCCCGATTGATGCTGCCGACTATCGCGCCATTGAATCCCCGGCACCCGGCATCCTGGACCGTCAGCCCGTCAAGCAGCCTTTGCAGACCGGCATCAAGGCCATTGACTCAATGATTCCCATTGGCCGCGGCCAGCGTGAGCTGATTATCGGCGACCGCCAGACCGGTAAGACCGTGATTGCTACGGATACGATCATCAACCAAAAAGGCAAAGATGTCCTTTGCATCTATGTTGCTATTGGCCAAAAGCGTTCTACTGTGGCCTCTCTGGTTGAAAACCTCGAGAAAAACGGAGCCATGGCTTACACCACTGTAGTGTGCGCCACAGCTTCGGAGCTTTCGCCCCTGCAGTATATTGCGCCTTATGCCGGCTGCGCCATGGGCGAATACTTTATGTATCAGGGTAAGCATGTGCTTATTATCTATGATGACCTTTCCAAACATGCGGTTGCCTACCGTGCTCTGTCGCTGCTGATTCGTCGTCCGCCGGGACGCGAAGCATACCCCGGCGATGTTTTCTACCTGCACAGCCGTTTGTTGGAACGTGCCGCCAAATTGAGCGATGCAAAGGGCGGCGGCTCGCTGACAGCTCTGCCCATTATTGAAACGCAGGCTGGTGACGTTTCTGCTTATATTCCAACCAACGTCATCTCCATTACCGACGGCCAGATCTTCCTGGAAACCGAGCTGTTCCATTCCGGCATCCGCCCGGCTGTCAATCCCGGCATTTCTGTTTCCCGTGTCGGCGGCAATGCGCAGATCAAGGCGATGAAAAAGGTTGCCGGTACCTTAAAACTGGTTTACTCCCAGTACCGCGAGCTGCAGGGCTTTGCCCAGTTTGGCTCCGACCTGGATGCCGACACCAAATCTCGTCTGGCACAGGGTGAGCGCATTGTGGAAATCCTGAAGCAGGACCGCAACAGCCCAATCCCGGTAGAAAAGCAGGTTGCCATTTTGTATGCAACAGTCCACGGCTACCTGAAAGACATTGCCGTAAAGGATATCGCCGCGTACGAAAGCGCGCTGTATCAGTACCTTGATGAAAATGTAACCGCTGGCGGTGTGATGGAAGCCATCCGCACCACAGGCGATATGAAGCAGGATACCGAACAGCAGATGAAAGATGTGCTCGCCGCATTCACGGCAGACTTTATCAAAAATGCCGGATAATCACAAAATACGCCAAAGGGGGTGCTGCCGGTGGCTGGTTCCATGAAAGAAATCAAACTGCGCATCAAAAGCGTGGAAAGCACCATGCAGATTACCAAAGCCATGGAGCTGGTAGCGTCCAGCAAGCTGCGGCGCGCCAAGGAACGGGTGGAAAACAGCCGTCCCTATTTCGAAACGCTTTATGCCACGCTGTTTGATATTGCGGCTGCGGATTCTGAGTTCAGTAGCCCATATCTGGCCAAATGCGAGAAAAAGTGCTGCCTGTACATTGTAATTGCAGGTGATCGCGGCCTTGCGGGCGGCTATAACAGCAACATCTTAAAAGCCGTGGAAGCGGATGCTGAAGGGCGGGAATATTGTGTGCTGCCCATCGGCAAAAAAGCAGTGGAATACTTTGAGCGCCATAAGATCCGGATTCTGACGGATTCTTTTGCCATCGCAGGGGATATTTCGGTCAGCGACTGCTTTGAAATTTCCCGCCTTGTGTGCCAGAAGTTTCTGGAAGGCGCTTTTGATGAAATTCGCATTGCCTTTACCCAGTTTATTTCCATGCTGACCCAAACTGCAATCATTCTGCCGGTTCTCCCGTTTGATGCCGAACCGCCGGAGCCGGGCCACGAGCATCAAAGTCTGATGCTCTATGAGCCAGACAGCGCCGCCGTGTTTGATGCCATTATCCCGGAATACTTGGCCGGGGTTGTGTATGGCGCTTTGTGTGAAAGTGTTGCCAGTGAACAGGGTGCACGCCGCACCGCCATGGACTCTGCCACCAAGAACGCTGGCGAAATGATCGAGCATTTGAACCTTTATTATAACCGCGCCCGTCAGGCAGCAATCACGCAGGAAATCACCGAAATAGTGGCCGGTGCAGATGCTGAAAGCTAGGGCGCACCAGAAAAGCCGAAATTTTATCCGATTTCTTTGCCTTCAGGTATGCCTTTGGGCAATATCTGATGCAACAGTGCTGAGAGTTTTTTCAGACACACCCGGAAACAAGCCCGACAGCACGCTAAAAATTCACTCAAAGGAGTGTGTGCAATGCCAGAAAAACACATCGGTAAGGTCGTGCAGGTCATGGGACCTGTTTTGGATATCCGCTTTGCCGACGGCGAGCTGCCGGAACTGCTGAATGCGATTGAACTGCAGAACAACGGCAAACCGCTGATTGTAGAAGTTGCCCAGCATATTGGCGATAACGTGGTGCGCTGCATTGCTATGGCCGCCACCGATGGCCTTGTGCGCGGTGCCGAAGCCGTGGATACCGGCGGGCCGATCAAGGTCCCCGTTGGCGATGCGTGCCTTGGCCGTGTGTTCAACCTGCTGGGTGAACCGGTTGATGAACAGCCTGCCCCCACCGGGGTAGAGCATTGGCCCATCCACCGCCCGGCCCCTGCTTTCGATGAACAGGAATCTTCGACTGAACTGCTGGAAACCGGCATCAAGGTCGTTGACCTGATCTGTCCCTATGCAAAGGGCGGCAAAATTGGTCTGTTCGGTGGTGCCGGTGTCGGCAAAACCGTGCTGATTCAGGAACTGATTTATAACATCGCTACCGCCCATAACGGCTATTCTGTTTTTACCGGCGTTGGCGAACGCACCCGTGAGGGCAACGATCTTTACGGCGAAATGGCCGAAAGCGGCGTTTTGAGCAAGACTGCGCTGGTCTATGGCCAGATGAATGAACCGCCGGGAGCCCGTATGCGCGTGGCGCTGTCCGGTCTGACCATGGCGGAGTACTTCCGCGATGTCAAGCATCAGGATGTTCTGCTGTTCATTGATAACATCTTCCGCTTTACCCAGGCCGGCTCCGAAGTTTCGGCACTGCTGGGTCGTATGCCCTCTGCCGTTGGCTATCAGCCCACGCTGGCAACGGAAATGGGTGCACTGCAGGAACGTATTACTTCCACCCGCAAGGGTTCTATCACTTCTGTTCAGGCTGTTTATGTACCTGCGGACGACTTGACCGACCCGGCCCCCGCCACGACCTTCACCCATCTGGATGCTACCACGGTTCTGAGCCGTGATATTGCTTCTCAGGGCATTTATCCGGCTGTCGACCCGCTGGATTCTACTTCCCGCATTCTGGCCCCGGAAGTTGTCGGGCAGGAGCATTACCAGATTGCCCGCGCCGTGCAGCAGGTTTTACAGCGCTATAAGGAACTGCAGGATATCATTGCCATCATGGGCATGGATGAACTTTCGGAGGACGATAAGATCACCGTCAACCGCGCCCGTAAGGTACAGCGTTTCCTTTCACAGTCGTTCCATGTTGCGGAGCAGTTTACCGGTATGCCCGGCCAGTATGTGCCGTTGAAAGAAACCCTGCGCGGCTTCAAGATGATTTTGAACGGCGAATGTGATTCCATCCCCGAAAGCTGCTTCCTGTTTGCCGGTACGATTGATGACGTTCTGGCTAAGGCCAAGCAGCAGTAAGGAGGCAGGACCATGTCCAGTTTCCCACTTAAAATCATGACGCCGGACGGCACTGCTTTTGATGGGCAGGTACAGTCGGTGTCCTGCCGGACCATCACCGGGCAGGTTCAGTTGATGGCCCGTCACATCGATTATTGCACTGCCCTTGGCATGGGGGAGGCCCACATCACATTGGAGGATGGCACCCAGCGCAGCGCCGCCTGTATGGGCGGTATGTTGAGCATGTTTGGCGGCGAATGCCGCCTGCTGGCCACCACCTTTGAATGGGCCGATTGCATTGACAAAGAACGTGCTGAGCGCAGCAAAGCCCGCGCCGAGGAATTGCTGGCCCAGAAAAACCTGGATGCCCGTGAGCTGGAACTTGCCCAGGCCCGCTTGAAACGTGCTTTGGTGCGCAGCAATGTTGCTGCGCGTGCTCAGTTTTGATTGATCCGCTCCCGGCCGAATAAATCACAAATAAAAAGTTCCTGAAATCGCAGCAGGTTGCTGTATGGTTTCAGGAACTTTTTATTGTAAGCTTTAGCATTTACAGCAATGAGCGAAGCGAACTGTGATTAAAAGTCGGATTTGCTGTAGCATGCAGTAAATGTAGTTTTGCCCACTTGTGGGCAGCGGTACGAGTGATGCAAGTGAAGGATTTTTCGGTGCATCTTGAGATGCGTGCCGGTATAAAGCCCTTCTAGGGCTTACTCAAGCCTCCGGCTTAGCCGGGGATTATGACTTTTGGGATAGTCCCAAACCCTTTTGAACTTAATCGTTCCCTTTACCCGACGTGCGGAAATACAGCCCAATAGCCAACAGCAGAGACAAGACATCCGCCACAGGCTGTGCCCAGATCAGTCCTGTTTCGTGAAAGATCGCCCCAAGGATGAACATAGACGGAATGTAGATCAGCCCCTGACGGGAGATATTGACGATCAGGGATTCCGTCGCCGCGCCGCGGGCTTGCAGCGCATTGGTCAGCACATACCCTTGAAGATTTGTACGGTCTGACTGTTAGTAAATCAGATGGAGAAATCTGTCTGAAAGTCGATACTTCCAAAGGCAAAGACCGCTCACGAACTCCGGAAAATGCTGTATGCCTGGAAAGAGCAGGCTGACAAGCTATCTTCCGAGGAAATCAGTAAAGACAAATACGATGAGTGGCGTTACCATTACCCGGAGTTTGATACCACGCAAATCTGGGCGAAAGTACCATCGCAGGCACTTAGCGACGCGCTGGTCTAATGTTCCAAGACCAGCTCAAACCAGATAAATAAAGACGGCAAAAAGCCCTTAGCTATGAGTTTTTACCCACAGCTAAGGGCTTTCTAAATAAATAATATGGATTTATTTGTTGCACAACCACCTGTCAATCATTCTCTAACCCCAAAACCACTGGCTTACAAGAATAATAGCTCTCATGCAACCGTTATCAAATTGTTATCAAAAGACTTCTTGAAGTGCCTCAAACCCGCATAAACACTGGATTTTTAAAGCATTTCAAATTATTCAAACTCGCTCCTGTTAGATGTTTTCTAAACAGATTTGCTTATAGGATTTAGCTCATAGTATTAGCATTATTTCCATTATTCAGATAGCAGAGGCTATCTGATTTTTTGTTGCCATGATGTTGCCACGGATACAGGTCATAATTACTACTATAACCTATCATCTTCATTTTACCTCACCAGCTTAACGCTGTTTTATAAGATCATATCCTACGGCATCGTTTTCACTCTTGTCATATGCATTGTTGATGTACTTAGTGGGATTGGAAAGAAATGTTTCCTCCTCTACATATGCTATGTAAGAACCTGTAAGTGAATTTACAGTTTTACATATATCACAACTGTATTTCTTTGGATTTTGATTAAAGCGGTTATTGTTAATTATATCATATACCAGATCTTCTCTGTACGATGATGAATGGCAACCGTCATTTTTTTCAGTAGTTGTTTTAAACCAACCATATCCCCCATTATACTTCATAATAACACCTACTACGCCGTTTGTATGTGAGGTTCGATCTTTTCGAGTAATGTTTTTCAAGCAATACTCAATCTCCCAGTCAATCCACTTACTCTTCTTTATATTAGGGGAAATAATGACAATGGTAACAGATGTATCGTACATCATGTCCTTCAAATTCTTCTTGATGTTTTCTGTCGATGTATCTGTTAAATCAGGAGATTCGCTTGTTTCACCTTTGTAGTAGGTTGCATCGTCTCCAAGAGCATCAATAATATCGTCTCTAAGTTTCTGAGTTTCACTCCACTTATATGAAATGAAAGTTTTATGAGCCATGGTGCCTCCTTTAAATTTATCATGCTGGGCTATATTTCCCATTTTTGAACAACTCAATAAAAGAAATTATATCATTAACCAAACTCGAATTATCCGATTTAGTATTTAATTTACCAAACGCAGTAATCAATGAATCGTCAACATTAGTGTAAAATGCCGACATATCTTTGTTGATTGTGTTCCAGATCTCGTGCGCAACATATCCAGTACAACCAACAGGGACAATTAAATTGTGCCTTTCAACAGCAATTTCAAATTCGGATTTCATGCCATTAGCCAATATTATTTCAGTATCATTTAATTTATTTCCAAACAAGAAAATCGATACACCAGCACGGGAAATCATATCTTCTCGATATTTTTTCCATAAAGCCTGTCTTGTAGTGGCATCTTCAATCCCTTGAGGGAACGGGCGCAATAACAGCCGATCTTCATGTACACTTTTGGTGTGCATATATATTTCTTGTAACGCTCCAATTATCACAGAACTTCCTACGCCTAAGCCAAACCCAGAAATAATATTGAAGTTCTGCATGATCAACTGCTTACTTAACAACTGGATAAAATCTAAAGCATCCTTTTCGGTATAGTCACCATATATCTGTGCACTTCCAGATATAAAAATATTATTATGATTTAATCTTTTACTTATTTCATTTAGAATGTCTGTAATCTCACTGTACTCATCTATTAATAGTGCTCGAATATTGTATCACTTTAGATCTTCGATAAATAAGTCATGCTTTCTCTGTGCGTACTCATAGTCTGCACGATTATGATAATCTTCCTCTTTTACTTTTCGCATAATCGCATAATGTTGCCTATTATTCTGACCTCCATATTCAATTCGGATTCTACTTAATATGTAATCAATATTAGGATCAGAAAAACTAAATCCAACGAAAAGGAAAGTTTTTGAAATCAGATCACCACTTAAAGCTGTAATAAACTGTGCATGATTTCTATAATATTGCTCATAGTCATCTTTTATCAGGATCGCTTCGTCAGGGTTGCTTTTATCCCCATGCATTTTATAAACAATAGCATCTCTATGAGGTCTAGTTAATGATAAGTGCTTATTGCTATATTTTACATCAACAATTCTCTTTGCTTCATTCAACGCATCTTCAATCAAAGAATCATAGTTCGTCGTCCAATAGGTAAGAATTGGAAGGCGCGCAATTATTCTGTGGTTTTCATCGAGTTCCTTGTCTTTAGAAAACTCGTCAAATATTGTATCATTAATGAGACTTCGATTTCCGTTCTTATTATAGCAATACTGCGCCAAAGAGACTAAATCATACTCCTTATCAACATCAAGTTCTAAATCTTCAGCTACACCTCTAAGCAAGTTTTTCCAATCTACATACCCAGCACTTTTTGAAAAGCCTGCACCGATAAACATAGCAGCGTTATTGTCTTTGATTTCTTTAACATATTTATCAACAAATAAAGAAATTTCTCTATTCATAAGACTCCCCATATATTATTTCCCATGTTTCCTTGCGGCATTCTCAATCCATGTCCCCATATTAGCATATCCATTATCTGCAACATAATCATAGATACCATCAGCAATGCTATCAAAGTATGCTGGAGAATTGTCACCGTAGTACCCTATTACCGTATGAGTATTACCTCTAAAAGAGGTAGACAAAGTGCGCATATCCTTGATAGCATTTATATGAACACCTATAACAGCATTCCCTCTTTGTAGACTTTTACAAATCTCATATTGCACGAAAGGGCGATTTAAAGTTTCTCTTCCAATTAGGACTACTGTTACAGAAGTTCCTTCAAGTTGCTTATCAATCCAGTTATGAATAGCCACATCTCCTTGCCTTTTAATTTGCTCAAATTCTGCTTTATCAATAAAGCCTGCCGCTTCTTTGCCCTGTGTGACCCAACTATTGCGAACAGCCATTGATCGGTTAATATCGTTATCGTAATGAAAACTGAAAAATACTCTACGAGCCATAGATATCCCCTTTCTATTATCTATTTGAAAACCAATGTTCCAATGTCTGGTAGCTCAATACTCCATTTTCCGGCGTTGCTACATAATATCCTTTTCGAATATAGGTACCGTTATCATATTTGCTTGTACCATCTTCATAACAAATATATGGATATAGCGATAAGTACTCTGCACCTCTGTAAAGACTATCATAACTACCCTTTGGCTTCAACGGAAACAGTGCGATGTGGGCTTTGAATTTTTGAGCATCACCGTATCCAAGTTCCCAATTACACCATTTAGAGTCGATTGCAGCATTTGTAGCAAGCAGAATAAACTTGTCACATTTTTTAATTCGAGCCTTTAAATTGGCCGCGGTAGTTGCTGTAGTAATTTGGGGCATTGAAGGATCACGACTGTCGATATATGTTTTCACATCATATTGTTTTTGCAAAAAACCAAGGACACCTTTAAGTTCTTGAAGCTCATCATGCTTATGTGAAATAAAAACGGTTGTTTTTTTACTGTATAGTGAATATTCGTTAATAGTCGACCTTGCTTCATCTAGGCGAACATTCGCATACACCTGAAAAGAACCTTGTTCAATTATATTACCCATTTTTATCTCCTCTATTGTCTTGGTCCTAAAAATTTGTCGCCGTTCAAGTGAATCATATGATCTGGCATATCAGCAATCCAAACTTCTGTTTCCCACGCGAGTGTCTCAGAAAACTTCTTGAATGTCTTGAAATCCAGAAAAGCTGTAACATAGATTTTCCCCGCGGTTACGCCGGTGGTCATTTCTTCGATCTCTTTGATGCGTTTCGGCTCCATCGGCCCAACAGATGTTACCGACTCTATAAAATATAGCCAGTTCTTCTCTTCTGAGTAGAGGACCACATCTGGCATCTTATCATGTAATGTAATAGTAAATCCAAGTTCGCGAAGCTTGTCCTCATTCTTTACCAAATCTTTTTCAATGGTATCACCGACATAAAGGCATTCCGAGTTTGGAGCAAAACGCGGTGCAAATTCCTCGATAATTGCTTTTTGAAGTTGATTATGATCTCCTGGAGAAGAAGTGAAATCTTCACCGTTGATCTTCACTGGCATTTTGCGTCTGACACGCTTAGAAGCATATAGCTGAATAAGCGTGTCGTGATTAGTTTGAAAAGAAGCAAGCTTGGTTTCCCACCAATCTGTACCAAAGCTCTGTATCAACTTCAGCATTTCATCTGTCAGCCGATAGCGATAATTCGGACTATTGGTGGCCTTTCCATTATCTTCAATAAAAGCTGCATTTCTAAAATGGTGCATAGCCTGTTTACGGAATGTCTCGCGACTATTTTCCGCATAAGTAGTCCCATAATTGTTATTAGCAAAAGCAATTACATCGTGAATACGAATCCATTCGTTGGTTGCATCTTGCCATGAAGTTTCCTCTAAGAGTCCTGCCATCGTCAGCAAAACACAACAGCACATAGCATTTTGCTGCTTTGCCGGGACTTGCAAGGCATTTAAGATTTCTTTTGCTTCATCAATTTTACTCATACATAACCTCTCAAAATTCTGTCACAAACAGGTTCTGACATATCGTGCGCAGCTATCAGCTCTTTCCCCATGGCCTCAATGACATCCATGGATGGAACCGGCATAGAGTTCACCTCAGTCGAATTGACCTGTGTTGAACCATTTAAGATCCTATAATAGCAGTCATACAAGGTGGAATTAAACAAGACATAAAGCCCGTACACAACACACTCCGAAAGATCGCACATCCCATCGATAAAATTTATCTTGTTTTGTGTACTGATTTGTGAATACTCAGGATGCTTTTTTGCCAGATAAATACCACATTGAAGCCGCCTATGTTCTTCTTTTGCTGTAAATCGTTTGACAAAAAGATAGTTCTTATTTGGTTGTAATAGTCCCCTCTGCTCAGTAACCAGGTACTCGTGTTCCTTCCCTACAGGAAAAACCACTTTGCCATTTTGTATGTGCTGAGAATAGAACAATGGAACAGACTGATCTTCAGCTGCATCTCTCAGTGCTTCTCTGTTTCGGAAATCAACTGTAAGGCCAGTCTTCATTTTTAGACCAATACTTGGCAGGGTGTTTTCCCACTTGTTCAAACTATTAAGTGTCTCTACCTCCTCAGCATTTGTTACCAGATATACATAGAAATCTGGTCCGTTGATAACGGCAGAGTACGGAGCCTCAAAAATGGTCTTTTCTGAAAAGTCCGCATTACTTTGGGTAGTAGTAATCGTGATTGTTTTAGGTTTTAGGTGCGTTTTTTTTAGCTTTATAATGATGGTTTCCTGCAGTACACTTTCTTTTTCAAAGACCTTATCTCGGCTAACAAACAAGTGGATATGCTCCAAAGCACCTTCGTTTAAAAACTTCTGACGAAATCTTTTGAAATACGCGCCAGAAGTCCAGGAGCGCGGAATAATATAAACCATTTCTCCGTCATCTTTTAAGTTAAACAAACTCATAGACGCAAAGAGAAAATAGAGATTAGGCGCACCATAGCAAACATCTGGCATCGCCAAAGCTTCTGGGGTATCCTTAGCTATTTTCATATATGGAGGATTTCCAATTATAAAATCAAATTTTTCAGGATTTAAATTTGCGCCTAACATTAAGTTGTAGTCATTTGATTGGCTTAAAATGTAGTTATCAGAAACGATCTCGTAAGATATTTCCTGTTGGGAGTAACTACACGCTGTCTCTAAATTGGTTCGAAGTAACTCCATTATATTAGGGTCATTCTCATAACAAACCAATCTAATCTCTTTTATCGCTGAAAAGGATTGCAGGCGTTCCAATAGTGCAATTGAAAGAATTCCAGAACCGGCGCCAGGATCGAGAATAGAAAGCGCCTCACACCTATTAGGGATTTCAAACAGTTCAGCCATAAAAATAGCAGTCTCTTTGCTCGTAAAGAACTGACCATATTTCTTGCGCTGACTTTTTGGCATGTGGTCAATATATTCTGTTGTTGCCCTAATTGCAAAGTCAAGCATGCTCATGATTCGTAAACTCCATAATTTCATCAATACCGCAGTCTAATGCTACACAAATTTTGTATAGACTTTCCATTGATACAAATTCATCTTTTCCCATCTTTGCTAAGACATTAAAACTAATACCAGCAGCATCCTTTAAGTCCGAGCGTTTCATCTTTTTATCAATAAGGGTTTTCCAAAGCTTGTCATACGAGACTGGCATCTTAATTTCTCCCATCATATTCGGATGAGTTATTATACCACAAACTGCACAATAACTCAAGACATACTCACGATATCATGAGATCATCTCGGTACAACAGATAACCTTTCTTAGTTTTAATCAAACAAAGATTTTGCTGTCACAGCCTTTAAATATTGTTCCGGGTCCCCATTCAAAATCAGTTCGGCATAGGCCAGCGGATCGTTGTAGATCAGCCAGTCCAATTCCGACCGCTGGTACATACTTTTCGCCGCCTCGTTCTCCACGGCGGTGCAATCGATGGAGAGCAGCGTCCCATCCGCCAGATGCAGCTCCACACAGGCGGTGTCCAGGTTGAACTCACAGGACAAAATCTTTCTCATACTCGTTACCTCCCAATACTTGAATTTCAGTTGATTTTCCGCAGCGGCACAAGGGCCGTTTCGGTTGTTTTAGATACAGGCAAGCAATGCGTGTGGCTATCCACACACAAATCCGGCAAGCAATGCGTGTGTTAATACACACTCGCATTTCCTGCCGTCTGCTTGTTGAGGGCAGCGCCCCCAAGCCCCCTTTGAACACAGAATTTCATTCTGTGGCTGCGCGTTCTGCGAACGCTTTGAAAGGGTACGCCAAAGTGCCGTTCCTTAAGATGCCATGGAAGATGCCATGGAACAAATCGTTCCACCCTTACGCCTAATGGCTGCCGCAAAACACAGTAGCCCTCGCTAGATGCGTGGGCAAAATGTTTTCCCATCCTTCGCTTTTACTTCGCATCCTGTGCCCCGGTCTCAGGTCATGAGGGCTACTCCTTAATATTTACATGGTACGCCCTAAAATAGGGCTCACCTGAAAAGATGGGGTGGCAAAACACCACCTCACATTTTCTTTCCCGCAACGGTGGCGACGGTCGCAACGGTGCTGAGAGTACCCCTCAAAACACCGTCGCGACCGTTGCAAGCGTCGCGCTTTACTTGATTATTTCAACCATAGGTGCTTCTATTACCATGTAGGTCAGCCTGATACGCCTTCCGGCGTGCTTGGTTTTGTTTTCGTACTTCACCTGATGTTCTTCCAGCAGGCGGCTGGCATTCACATTCAAATGCTTGGTAAGGCGGTTCACTGCCATATTCAACTGGAGGGCTTCAGAAAGCGCTGTTGGGCTGCCTTCCCATTCGCGGTTCGCGTCAGATACGATCTTCGCTACCGCTTCCAGCACCGGGTCCGGAGGTTGCTTCCAAAGCTCATTCTCTGCATGGTCGAGGAGCCATACCAAACGCTCCTGGTCTTTACTTAGGTACAGCCGCTGATCCGGCTGATCCCGTCCACTGATTTCCAGTGTGGCCTTTCCATCGGTTCGTTTTTCTTTCTGCATAATGAGTGCCCCATCTGCACAGCCCGACAGTCCGGTGGTACCGGAAATCTTCTCAAAGCTATCTCCCGCGGGCTGCTTTCTGGTGTGGTGGACAATCAAGATGCAAACTCCATGCCGGTCTGCAAATTGTTTCAGTTTTCCAATCACCTCATAATCGCTGGAATAGCTGTAATTGTCGCTTACCATCTCCCGGACTTTTTGCAGGGTATCCACGATAATCAACTTGGTGTCCCTGTGTTCCCGGACAAACTTTTCAAGCTGTTCATCCAGACCGCTACCAATCATCTTGGCACTGGTAGCAAAGTGGAGGGAGCTTGTCCCCTCCACACCAAACATACGGAACATCCGGCGCTGCAAACGGCTTTCGTCATCTTCCAGAGCAAGATAGAGGACGGTTCCCTGATGAACCTTGTAGCCCCACAAATCCTGCCCAGTGCTGACATGGTGGGCGATCTGCGCCACCAGAAAAGATTTGCCGATTTTGGGCGCTCCGGCAAGGATATATGCTCCAGTATAGAGCAGGTTTTCAACCACTGCGGACTTTACCTCAAATACATTATCCATCAGCTCATCCAAGGTTACAGTGTGAAGGTAAGCTGGGTCGCTCATGCGCTGTATCTTGCGGTACATTTCTTCCAGGCCTTCCTGAGGATTTACAACTTCATCGTTGATTTCTTCCTTAGAAGTGGTTATACTAATGTCAGAGTTTTTAGAGATTGACTGCCCATCGTCTGCGCCAACAGATGAAGCATGGGTGGTCATTTTCTTTTTTTCATCGATCATAGGCAATATCCTCCTGCATTCCTTTCATAATGGTTGTGATCATCTGAATGGTGTCCAACAGTTCCTCATTTACGCCTTGCCCGGCTTCGATCCGGCGCAGCTCGTCCAGCACAGCAGCCAGCTGATCTCGCAGAGCCTTGTAAACTCTGGGATTTCCCTGCACCACCACATCCCGACAGAGCAGCCGACGGATGATATAGTCCTGTTTGGTCAGTCCGGTGAGTTTGACTGCTGTTTCAATCTGGGAATCCTCCTCCGGGGAGACCCGAAAGGCCACAGTCTTGTTCCTCCAACGGTTGTGCTTATCCAAATTCTTTGCTGACATTTTTAATTGCCCCTTTCCATATTCAACTTATCTGCCATTTCCGTTTGCTTGGACGGAAACAGGTGCGCATAATTGTAAGTGATGTCGATGCTCTCATGCCCCACCCGATCTGCGATAGCTGTGGCGGAGAACCCCATGTCGATGAGAAGCGAAACTGCGCTGTGACGAATATCGTGGATTCGGATACGCGGGACTCCGGCCTCTTTGGAGCCTCTATCCATCTCCCGGTGAAGATAACTCTTGGTGACGGTAAACATTCGGTCATCTGCTTCAATTCCGTAGAGCATTTTGAGGTAATCCTGAATTTCCTCTGTCAGAAACTGCGGCATAGTAATGACACGATTGCTCTTTTCCGTCTTTGGAGTGGTAATCAAATCCTGCCCGTTTAGCCGCTGATAGGATTTGTTGATGGTAACGGTGCGCTTCTCAAAGTCAAAATCTGATGGGGTCAGAGCCAGCAGTTCTCCCTCCCGGATGCCACACCAGTAGAGCATCTCAAAGGCATAGAAGGACAGCGGCTTGTCCATCATCACCTCGGCAAATTTTAAATACTGCTCCTTGGTCCAGAACATCATCTCTCGGTTTTTCTTCTTGCCCATGCTGCCTGCCTTCTTGCAGGGATTTTCCCGGAGGTTGTAGTACCGAACTGCGTGGTTGAAGATGGCGCTGAGCTGGTTGTGGACCGTCTTGAGATACACAGGCGAGTAGGGCTGTCCCTTTTCATCCTTGTGGTTCAGCATCTCGTTCTGCCAGGTGATGATCTGCTGGGCAGTGATGTTACACATCTTCAGCTTGCCGAAGTAGGGGAGCAGCTTGGTGCGGATAATGTGCTCCTTTGTGGCCCAAGTGTTTTCCTTGAGCCGGGTCTTCATATCCGCTGTGTAAAGTTCCACAAAACTTTTGAAGTTCATATCCAGATCAGCGCTGGTTTTATGAACCTGTTCACGCTCCCATGCCTGCGCCTCTCGCTTAGTCTTAAAACCGCGCTTCTGGGTCTGCTTCCGCTCGCCATTCCAATCGGTATAGCGATAAACTGCCCGCCAAGTTCCGGTTTTTTCTTCCTTGTAAACTGCCATTATGATTCCTCCTTTGCTGTTTTGGTATAGTAATACTTCTCTCTGAAGAATTCTCGATTGACACGGCCGGAGATGGTCAAATATCCTTTCTCCTGCAATTCTTCGTTAAGCCCATGGATTACCTTGTAGGCGTGGGATTTGGAGATACCCAATTCCTGAGCAACTTCGTCTGCTCGCATAAAACTCTGTTTCTGCATAAATAAAACACCTTCCTTTCCTTGTTGATTGTTTCTGCCTGCCAATTTTGTTTTTCATAAAGACCTCCTCACTCTCTACTGCCACTTTTTTCAGATTTTGCACCCAAGAATTTTGAAAAAAGTTTCTCCAGTTATTTGACTAAGCAAATATGCTTTGCTTATTGTCATTATACTAAGCATAATAGCTTATGTCAATCGGCATACGCAAAATAAATTAAATAAAATTGTTTAGTATTCTCTTGACTTTCCTAAGCATTTCTGCTACGCTTTTTATAAAGACAACCAACGATTGGAGCTGATGATATGGCGATTGGCGAACGGATTCACTTTTTCCGTCTCCTGCGGGGGATGACACAAAAATATCTCGGCATGGCGCTGGGCTTCCCGGAGAAGTCTGCCGATGTGCGCCTTGCCCAGTATGAAACAGGATCAAGAACCCCTAAGGCGGACCTGACTGCTGCCTTAGCCCAGGTACTGGATGTCTCTCCCCATGCGCTCTCTGTTCCGGACATAGACTCCTATGTGGGACTCATGCACACCTTGTTTACTCTGGAGGACAACTACGGGCTCAAGATCAGCGAGATGGATGGAGAAGTCTGCCTGAAGGTCGATGTACGGAAGAGCAAGGACGCTGCTCGGCTGCATGAGATGCTCTGTTCCTGGCAGCAGGCCGCTGCCATGCTGGAGGCAGGTGAGATCACCAAAGAGGATTACGACAAGTGGCGCTACCACTACCCGGAGTTTGATGCCACCGAACATTGGCACAAGGCTACTCCTTCACAGGGGCTAAGCGATATCTTGGTAACTTCCTTAACAGATAGTCAACCCAAATAACTTTGTTGGTTATTGCTGTACTTGTAGCTCTGTATATCGGAATCCCAGTTGATTTAGTGTCACTCGTCTTAACAATGGTCTCGACTTTAATTGCGTTAGGGGGAGGAAACACATCAATGGTAAACATTAACGACATGGTGGTAAGCGGCGCGCACGGAGCGGCCAAGTCAATACTGTGGAAACCGTAGGAGTCAAAAGGAAGGCAATTTCAAGTGCCGTGAAGAGGTTCAAATCCTCCCCGCTCCGCCAAATAAAAAAAGAGCTAACTGACTAATCAAAATCAGTTAGCTCTCTTTTTATGAATAATGAAAAAATGTTGCCAAATCGTTGCCACGGAGGGCATCAAACCTTAGAAAACCCAGTCATTCCGGGCTTTTTCGGGCCTCTGAAATTATTCCCACTCGATTGTTGCTGGCGGCTTGGTGGTATAGTCGAACAGAACACGGTTGATATGCTTTACTTCGTTTACGATGCGGTTTGCTGCGGTGGTAATGGTTTCGGTGGGCAGCAGGGTAACTTCCGCGGTCATAAAGTCGGTCGTGGTCACAGCGCGCAGGGCGATGGCGTAATCATAGGTGCGCTCATCACCCATAACACCAACGCTGCGCATGTTGGTCAGCGCGGCAAAATACTGGCTGGGGCGCTGAGCGGCGGGTAGCTTATCCACTTCCTCGCGCCAGATTGCATCAGCATCCTGTACAATGGCAACCTTTTCCTGGGTGATATCGCCGATAATGCGGATGGCAAGGCCGGGGCCGGGGAACGGCTGGCGGGCGACCAGATATTCAGGCAAGCCCAGTTCACGGCCAGCCTGGCGGACTTCATCCTTGAACAGGTCGCGCAGCGGCTCCACAATTTCCTTAAAGTCTACATAATCCGGCAAGCCGCCAACATTGTGGTGGCTCTTGATGGTAGCAGATTCACCGCCCAGGCCGCTTTCCACAACGTCCGGGTAGATGGTGCCCTGTGCCAAAAAGTCTACAGCACCGATCTTCTTGGCCTCGTCCTCAAACACACGGATGAACTCTTCGCCAATGATTTTACGCTTGCGCTCCGGCTCGGTAACACCGGCCAGCTTGCTGTAAAAACGTTCACGGGCGTCCACGCAGACAAAGTTGATGTCGAACTGGCCGCCCTCGCCGAACACTTCGCAAACCTGCTCACGTTCGTTCTTGCGCAGCAGGCCGTGGTCAACAAACACGCAGGTTAACTGCTTACCAATGGCCTTTGCCAGCATGGCAGCACATACGCTGGAATCCACACCACCGGAAAGAGCGCACAGCACCTTGCCATTGCCGATCTTCTCGCGCAGGGCGTTCACGCTATGCTCCACAAAGGAGTCCATCTTCCAGGTACCGGCACAGCCGCAAACTTTGTAAACAAAGTTATGCAGAATCTTAGTACCGTTTTCGGTATGCAGCACTTCCGGGTGGAACTGCACACAGTACAGGCCGCGGGCGGCATCCTGTGCAGCGGCAACCGGGCAGTTGGGGGTGTGGGCAATAATATCAAAGCCGGGGGCAGCCTGCTCGATATAGTCATTATGGCTCATCCAGCAAACATTCTGGTTCGGCAGGCCGTCAAACAGCGGGCTGGTGGTATCCAGATCCACAACCGTCTTGCCATATTCGCGTTCCGGAGCCTTGCAAACCTTACCGCCCAGCATATGCATCATCAGCTGACTGCCATAGCAGATGCCCAGTACCGGAACACCCCAAGTATATATTTCGGGATCGACGGTAGGGGAATCCGGCAGGTAAGCGCTGTTGGGACCACCGGTAAAGATAATGCCCTTTGGATTTTTGGCCTTGATTTTGGCCAGGTCAGTACGGTAAGAATAAATTTCGCAATAAACGTTGCATTCACGGACACGGCGGGCGATCAGCTGGTTATACTGGCCACCAAAGTCCAACACAATGACAGTTTCCTGCTGCATGTGGTAGCTCCTTCCCAAACATCTAAATTTGCATATATAACAGCATATACAGATATTATACCATAGCTCCCGGCAAATAGGTAGGGGGCTTGAGAAAAAAGTCGAGATTCTTCGATTCTGATTTGTCGCACAGCCGGAATCTGTTCGCTTATTCTGCATAGAATCAGATTGTCGGTCGGCGCCCCAAAGCCATAAAAAATGCCGCACATCGGGCAAGGAACCGGGGCCGTTTCCTCCTTCCAATGTACAGCATGGTATTTTTGCTATTGTTTTATCTTTTCCGTTATTCGCCGCTGCGCCAGGTCCACAAAAGATATTTTACATTTGTTTTCAGGTAGCGGTGGAACAGGCGCTTCGGATCCTGCATCAATCGGTAAAGCCATTCCAGGTTGTGCTTCTGCATCCACATGGGCGCACGCTTAATGTTGCCCGCCTCATAGTCAAACGCCGCACCAACGCCGATCATCAAGGCTTGTACGCGATCCTCATGGGCGGCCATCCAGCGTTCCTGTTTGGGGGCACCAAGGCCAACCCACACAAAGTCCGGCTTTGTTGCGTTGATTTCCGCTACCGCCTGAGCGTCCTCCTGCGGGGTCATCTCGCGGAACGGTGGCGACATCATACCGGAAATCACAACACCAGGGTAGCGCTCTTCCACCTTTTTGCGCAACAACTGCAACGTTTCCGGGGTAGAGCCATAAAAATAGTGCCGCCAGCCTTTTTCTGCGCTGACCGCCAAAACCTGCTTCATCAAATCCGGCCCCGTAACGCGCTGCGCAGCAGCATACCCCTGCCTGCGGCTGAACTGCGAAAGGGGACCGCCATCCGGCAGCGCCATGACCGCATGGTTCTGAATATAGCGGTACTCGGCATCCTCGTGCGCCGTTACGGTGGTATGTACATTGGCCACGCAGATATATTTCCCACGCCATTGTTCCAGCTGGCTTTCCAGCAGCGTCATGGTTTTGTCCATGTCCGTTACCACAATGTTCACACCCATAATATCGCAGGTTTCCTGCATTTTCAGGTCGATCACATACAACCCGTTTACGGTATTATCCATTGTGCGGGAAGAGAGAAAGTCCGAATAGACTGGAATTACACTGACCTTAATGCCGTAATTTTCTGCAATCGCGGTGATCTGCAGCAACTCGCTGCGGTTCTGGGTTTCCTCCGCAATCACAATATGGGTAATCCGGGTACTTTCCAGAATCTTATGCAGATCGGCTACTGTGCCAAGGTAATTCGGCAGTTCCACTACCGGGTTCTGCGCTGCATAGCCGGCATACTCTGCCGATACATCCTTGCCCTTTACAACATCATTATAATAGCGTAACGCCAGGTTTCCATTGCCGACCAGCAAAACGCGGGCTATAATATGGCGCCGCTTTGCATACCAAAGGCTGATCCGGTGCAGCAATAACCGCTTGATCGTAATGACCACGCTGGACAGCAGGTAATAGTAAACAAGCAGCAGGCGGGAAAACTGCGAAAGTTGGAATACATACAAAATGGTTGCTGCCAACGTAAAGCCGCCCAGGTTTCCCAAAAGGGCTTTTGCCAGTTCTCTCACTAAGCCGCGCCGCTTAAAAGTGCGGTATTCACCCTGTGCAATATAAATCAGAATGATTGCCGCTGCGTATACAAGTGACAGCGGGCGGAAGCGGGCAACATCGACCCACCAGAACGCTTCACCCCAGGTGCTGTGCATACGTAGCAGGCTGGAAACCTCATACGCTCCCAACAGCAGGAAAAAGTCCAGAAAAGCATCCAGAATATGCAGTATTTTTGATGTAGAATGGTTCATGATACAATTAAAAGCCGCAAAAGCACGAAGAAAGACCGTTCCCTTTGCGGCATGTGAAACGGGCTTTCTGCCACGCATGATGGCCCCGGAATATAGTAGAGCAGCAAACCGTAACTTGCAAGCCTATTATACCCAGCGCCCAAAGCGGAATTTTGGCTCAATTGGTTCTTTGATGGAAATTTCTTTGTTCAGGTAGACATCAATGGCATTTTTCTGTAAAAGTTTTGCCGTTGAACTGCTTATCTGTGCCATCCCGTCTTTCAGGTTTGGCGGGCGGGTTGTAACAGAATGGCAGTCAGAACACATCAGATGAACTAAGTTCCAATCCAGCAGTTTGTGCAGCCATTTGGCCGTATGTCCACCGCGCACCAGACCCGAAGCATTGATCTGCGCCAATGCGCCGGAGCTGACCCAGCGGTACAGCAGGGTAGGATCCTCGGTAACATAGGGGTAGCGCTCCACATGGGCCAAAATGGGAGTATACCCACGGTTTTGCACCGCAAACAGGGTATCCTCAATTCCACCTGGATGGATGCTGGTCGGAAATTCAATCAAGATATACCGCGACCCTGCAAATGCCAATTTGGAAAGATCCAGGCTGGCCAAAGCTGTGGTAAAATAGACCTCTGCACCCAGTTTAACGGCAAGAGGAAGTTTGCGTTCTGCCAGCTGCGCCACAACGCTGCGATAAGCCATTTTGCGCTGCTGAACAAAAGCATCCAGCGTAATGCGCTCATAATGGAAATGCGGTGTGAACACAATGCCAACAACCCCGTCTTCCATTTCTTTCTGGATCAAGGACATGGAAACATCCAGGTTTTTGGCACCGTCATCAATGCCAGGCAAAATATGACAATGGAGATCAACCAGTTGCGAACTCATTATGCCTTACTCCGGCTCTTCTTTCCAGCTGCGTCGTCATTGCTGTACCCGTAAGAATAAGAATAGTAGTAGCCATCTTTCTTACCGGCTTTTTTAACATTGTATCCGTTCATTACTACGCCAAGGATGCGGGCATTCACAGCTTCCAGGTTTTTCTTGCTCAGCTGGGCACCTTCAATGGTGGTAACACCCGGGCGTACAACCAGCAATGCCCCATCCGCATACTTGCACAATACTGCAGCATCGGTAACAACAGAAACCGGCGGCGTATCTACAATAATATAATCGTATACCTGCTTCAGGGCCTCAAAGGTATTTTCCATTGCCTTCGTTGCCAACAATTCCGATGGGTTCGGGGGGATGGTGCCAACAGGTAGCACCACAATGCCCAGGTCTTTGAAGTTGACCAGTGCATTGGCCAGTTGGGTACGGTCCTTGCCCGTAATGGTGTTGGTAATGCCGATATGATCACGCGGAATATGCAGGTAGCGGGAGATGGTAGACTTACGCATATCGCAGTCAACCAGCACCACACGCTTGCCACTGTCTGCCAGGGTAATCGCAAGGTTTACTGCGACGTTGCTCTTTCCTTCGCCGGGGACAGAGGAGGTAATCAGGATAGTCTTGCAATCGCTGGTTGCGGCAAGGAACTCCAGGTTGGTTCGCAGAGACTTGTAAGCTTCTGTAAACTGGAACGGTGCATCTGAGCCAACCATAAACAGCTTATGATGTTCACGCTTTTTACTCATTCCTTTTTACCTCCCTGATCATACTGCGGGATCACGCCCAGAACAGTCATATCCAGATACTTGGTAACATCTTCCTCCGTGTTGATCTTATTGTCCAGCAAAACCTGCAGCACAATAATACCAATCACCAGAACAAAACCAACCGCTGCGGCCAACATCGTGTTCTTCATAATGTTGGGGGAAACCGGCTCCGTTGCCAAAGAAGGATTGGAGATCACTTTGACGGAACCCGCTTCAACAGCCTCTTTGATCACATTCGGAGCCACTGTAATGATCTGTTCACACACCTGCCGTGCCCATTCCGGGCTGTCGCTCTGCACAGTGATCTTCATAACCTGGGTATCGTCCACAGCTGCTACGGTAACGCGCTTGTTCAGCTTAGCATAAGTCAGGTTCAGGCCCAGGTTATCAATAACCTGCTGCAGAACCGTATCACTCTTGATAATAATGCTGTAAGTAGAAACCAGCTTGGTTGCAGAATTGATCTGGTCACTAGTAACATTGGCGTTGACATCCTGCCGGGTATTGACAATCATCAGGGCAGAAGAATCATACTTTGGGGTCATCAAAAACTTAGACGCCGTAAAGCCAACCAGCGCAGCAGCCAAAGTTACAAAAATCAGTTCAAGAAGATGCTGGCGAACCGCACTTAAAATTTCTGTTAGGTCAATTACTTCATTTTCTTCGTTATCCACAAAAGGCACCTCTCTAATCTCTTAATTCCTGTTTTCCAGTCAAAGATGGTTGGCCAGGTCTGCCGCTTCGGTCGGCTTTTTGACGCAAAGCACCACTCTTACAATTGGGGCCCGCAGCTGCCCCACATACAAAATCTTAGCACGCATGTTTATGTAAAGTAGTTGTGCTTTACGGCAATTTTGCCACAGATAGCTAACATGATTTTAGCACAAATTCAGGTGTGTTTCAACTGTACATCGAAATGTCTTGATTTTTGGCAAAATACACAATTTTGTTTGCATCCCTTCCGCAAGTGATAACAATTTCTCAAAACATTTTTTACCATTGATGTATAAATTGCTCTTATTTTTCCCGTTGTTTGCTCCTGTGCAAACATATGTTATGCAAAGTCTGCTCTGTCCGCATTCCCGTTTCCCGGTAAAATTCATCCAATTCTCCCTGCTTTTTTGATCACACGCACTTCCTCGGGCACTGCGCAAAAACCTGGCGATTTTTTCAGTTTGCCTGCGGGTACGGCTGTCCGCTTTTCTTCCAGCGGGCGTACCTGCCTGCCCGGTATATGCTGTACGTAGTCAAGCTGCAAGGCATTTACACCGCGTATTCCTACCTCAGCGTCCGCGCCACTGTGGACTTGCCGCTGCCAGAAAATTCGATCCATGCAATTTTATTCCAGCTTCGCCTCCTTGCCCAGCGCCTTCTTTTTGCACTCACTTCAAAACCGCAAAAGGACATTTATTATATCAGCTACAAGGGGAAGTTGTCAAAAAAATTGCCAAAGAGATACAAATAGGCTATAATATAAAATAAAAAATTGTGTATTGAACGGTTTTTACCCCATTTGCACCCGGAAGGAGGTGGCAAGCACGGATACTTTACAGACAAATAGTACAACACAAACTGCTGAGATGCTCAAATTAGATGGCGTTGTTGAGCATGTGATATACGAAAACCCGGATACCGGTTATGCCGTGTTTGAAGTGGATGCCGGTGGCACCGATATTGTGGTGGCAGGCAACGTGGGCAGCGTGGATAACGGTATGTCCATTACGGCGTATGGCTATATGGTCAACCACCCCAGCTATGGCGAACAGTTCCGTGCCGAAACCTGTGAGGCCAGCCTGCCGCAGGATACCGCGGCTTTGCTGAGCTACCTTTCCAGTGGGGTATTGCCCTATATCGGGCCTTCCACAGCAAAAAAGATTGTGGCAAAATTTGGGGCGCATACATTGAACGTCATCTCCGAAACGCCGGACAAACTCTGTGAGCTAAAAGGTATCACCCCGCAAAAGGCCGCCGCCATCTCCAACGAGTTCCGACGTATGTACGGTGTGCGGGAAGTGGTTGCCTGGATGGCCAAGTTTGGGCTTTCCGCCCAGATGGCTGTTACAGCCTACCGCGCGTTTGGCCCCGCCACGGTAGAAGCACTGAAAAAGAACCCCTACATGCTGTGCGGGGAGCCGCTGAACCTGAAATTCAGCCAGGTCGATGGTATCGCCGCCCAGCTGCAGGTAGGACAGGGCAGCGACCTGCGCATTGCCGCCGGGCTTTTGTACGCTTTGCGCCACAACGCCAACAACGGCCACACCTGCCTGCCCGCAGATAAGCTGATCGAAAGTACTGCGCGCTTTATTCGGGTGGAGCCGGATGCCGTAAAGGCCGGGCTGCAAAGCCTGTTGGAGCATGACGAAATGCGCGCCTGCACCTTTGACGGAACGAAATATATTTACCTGCCAGATCTGCTCAGCGCAGAGCAGGATATTGCTGCGCGGCTGGGGGAGCTTGCCACATTCCCGACAGAAAGCCCCAAAACGCTGGAAAGCGATATCCGCGTTTTGGAATTGACCCAAGGTTTTGAATATGCCCCTTTGCAGCGGGAAGCAATCCGCTTAGCTCTCTCTTCCCGCGTAATGGTTTTGACCGGCGGTCCCGGTACCGGCAAAACCACAACGGTCAAAGCGATTCTGAATTTGTATGAAGGTATTTATGACCGGGTTGCCCTGTGTGCCCCCACCGGCCGCGCCGCCAAGCGGCTGACCGAGCTGACCGGCCACAGCGCTTCCACCATCCACCGATTGCTGGAAGTGGACTATTCTACCGGCAGCGTGCGTTTTATCCATAATGAAAAGAATCTTCTCCCGTTTGACGTTATCATTCTGGATGAGATGAGTATGGTAGATGCCAAGCTGTTCCAGGCGTTGTTGGCCGCCGCGCGTTACCACTGCCGCATTATTATGGTAGGTGATGCCGACCAGCTGCCCAGCGTTGGCCCCGGCAGTGTGCTGGGGGAGATCTTGCAGGCAGACGTTCTGCCCACCGTACGGCTGAATGAGATCTTCCGCCAGGCGCAGAAAAGCATGATTGTACAGAACGCCCACCGCATTGTGGAAGGGCAGATGCCCATAAAAGGCGGGCGGGATGATGACTTTTTCATGATCGAATCCACCGGTCTTGCCTGCCAGAGGCTGATCTGCGACCTGGTCAGTACCCGGCTGCCCAAAAGTTATGGCTATGACCCCGTGCGGGACATCCAGGTGCTTTGCCCCACCAAGGTTGGCCCCACCGGGAGCGTAGAACTGAACCGCCGCCTGCAGGCCATTTTGAACCCGCCTGCACCGGATAAGCCGCAGATCATTTGGGAGCAAAGCGGCCGTGTGCTGCGCTGTGGCGACAAGGTAATGCAGATCAAAAACGATTATGACATTCCCTATGAGCGGGACGGTGCCGAAGCCGGTGTGGGTGCCTATAACGGGGATATGGGTATTATTACTGCCGTTGACCCCGAAAGCCGTGCTGTGACGGTACAGATGGATGACCGAAAGTATATTTACGGTGCTGACCAGCTTGCCGAGCTGGAACCCGCTTACGCTGTAACAGTGCACAAAAGCCAGGGTTCTGAATTTCCGGCCGTCATTATGCCTGTGGCAGATGTACCCGCGCGCCTTTGTTACCGTAACTTGTTGTACACCGGGGTTACCCGCGCACGCCGCCTGTGCATTCTGGCGGGAACCCGGCGCACCGAGCAGGCCATGGTGGATAATGTGCGCCAGAACATGCGTTACAGCGGGCTGCGCTACCTGCTGCGCGAGGCAGTCACTCCGGCTGAAAAACGCAGATGAAACAGAGAAAACGCATATCTCTGGATTGGCTGGACCGTGGGCGAACGGCTCTGGAACCGTTGCTGGCCCTTGCCTATCCGCGGCACTGCCCGCTGTGCGGCACGGTACTTGAGCAAAGCGCCTGGAAAGCCGCCGTGTGCCGTTCCTGTATACCGGAAGCCGAGCGTCTGCGGCATCTTCCACCGCGTCTGCCTGTAACGGAGCACGCCTTTTACGCTGTCAACACCTGCGCAGCTACCTTTTACTATGCAGACAGTGTGCGCCATGCTATCCTGCTTTGCAAGGAGAACGGCAACCCCTGGTATGCGCGAGAACTGGCGGATTTGATGGCTGTGCTGATTTTTGGCTCACAGCCCGCCCGTGCCCCAGGGTACCGCCCGGTATACGAGAATCTATCCGGTATTTCGCTGTACAGCGCCATTGTTCCGGTGCCGCCGCGCGTAAAGAAGAACCGCGCGGAAAATATGCCCCTTTTGCTGGCGCAGCGCCTTGGGCGCATCCTGCACATTCCGGTCATCCAGCCGCTGTGCCTGACCCGGCAGGTTTTACCGCAAAAATCGCTGGACCAGCAAAAGCGCTTTGCCAATGTCAAGGATGCTTACGCCTGCCGTACTGGGGTTGACCTTTCCGGAATGCGGCTGCTGTTGCTGGATGATGTGATCACCACTGGTGCCACCATCTCTGCCTGCGCCAAAGCGCTATTGGAGGGTGGCGCTGTGAGTGTGGACGGCGTGTGTGTTGCAGCGACGGAACTGATGCCCAAAAGCCACTGTGCCGCCGGAACACCAAAAGAAAGCAAATAACTTTTATCTGCCGGACGGTTGATGGCAATTCACAATAGATAACAAAGTGCTGCTTCTGGCAGCAAGGAGTACCAGATAAACATGAAGCAATATGATATCGGCCTTGATCTTGGCACAACTTCCATTATCATTGCCACACAGGAACAGGGAGTTGTGTTCCATCAGCCCAGCATTGGTGCTGTTGATACCCGCAGCAGCACCATTCTGGCAGTGGGGGACAAAGCCCTGCGCATGGTGGGGCGTGTGCCTTCTTATATTGATATCATCCGCCCTTTGCGGGACGGTATTATTCAGGACCACCGCATGACAAACGAACTAATCGTGCGGTTTATCAATGAGGTATGCCGTTCGCGCATCATCAAGCCGCGCGTATCGGTCTGCGTTCCGGCAGCCATTACCGGCATTGAAGCTGACGCCGTGGTAGAAGCCGTCATGGCAGCCGGGGCACGGCAGGTTTTCCTTGTGGATGAGCCTGTCGCCGCCGCCCTTGGCGCAGGGCTGGATATCCGCAAACCCATGGGCTGCATGGTGATTGATATCGGCGGCGGCTCCACGGATATCGCCGT
>ENA-ORSM01000687-ORSM01000687.1-human-gut-metagenome-genome-assembly--contig:-NODE-687-length-29411-cov-4.613503_pt1 | contig 29411 bp, 32 predicted proteins | sample MGYA00241903_ERZ509170 | MGnify/ENA primary metagenome ERZ509170 (study PRJEB26280, sample SAMEA2338784) | human gut metagenome | biome: human gut; feature: human-associated habitat; material: faeces...
GCATAGTCAAGGGTCTGTTTCGCCGTGTATCCAAACAGGCGGTTTGCCTCCCGCTGCAAGGTGGTGAGGTCATAGAGCTTCGGCGGCTGTTCCTTCTTCTGTTCCTTCGTGACAGAAGTACAGGTGACGGCCGCACCCTTGCACATGGCCGCTGCCTGTTCCGCCTCCGTCGGATCGGTGAACTTCTCTGACACCGCCTCGATCCCGTCCAGCGTCAGGCACAGCAGATGATATTTTTCCTTGTGAAACAGTGTGATCTTTGCATCACGATCCGCCAGCATTGCCAGCGTGGGCGTCTGAACACGGCCCACATTCAAGGTGCGGTGATAGAGAACGGAGAAAAGGCGCGTGGCGTTGATCCCCACCAGCCAATCCGCTTTCTGGCGGCAGAGGGCAGATTGATACAGGGCTTCATAATCGGTGCCGGGGCGCAGATCAGAAAAGCCCTCCCGGATGGCGCTGTCCTCCATCGAGGAAATCCAGAGGCGAAGGATAGGCTTGCGGCAGCCAGCCATTTCATACACCAGACGGAAGATCAGCTCGCCTTCACGCCCGGCATCACAGGCATTGACGATGGTATCCACATCGGAGCGGTCCATCAGGGCACGGAGATTTTCAAAAGCGTCCTCCTTGCCCAGTGCCAGTACATAGCGGAACGGCTCCGGCAGAATGGGAAGATCATCATAGCGCCATTTCTTGAAACGCTCGTCATAGCCACCCGCATCCATCGGGGATACCAGGTGCCCAACGCACCAGGATACGAGAAGGCCGCTGCCCTCATAAAAGCCATCAGCCCTGGATGAAGCACCCAGGGCCGACGCGATAGATTTTGCCACACTCGGTTTTTCTGCGATAATCAGTTTCAATATAGAATCCTCCTGACATTGATTTTCCACACAGCCTCCTTTATACTTAAAATATGAAAATAATAAAAGGAGGCATTTCCCATGAATGAAAAAGTCACAAGATTTCCTATCACCTACTCCGAGCGGAGAAAGAACATGGTCGGTCCACTCTGCGTTGAATGCCAAGTATCCGGGCGTTACCTTCGTTTCCATGAAAAATCTGATATTGTGCAGGCAGGTGAATTTATTACGGTAGATGTAATGGCTATGCAGATGGATGAAGATAAGCCTTCTAAGAAAATATGTGAGTTAATCATTACAAGAGAAGACCTTATGAATGCGTTGAAGCATATTTCTCCCAACGATTAAAGGCTTATTCTAATCATTCACATTGTCCTCCGTATCCTCATTGACCATTTCTTCATCCTCAAAATCGTAATCTTCGGGATCGGCGCTGACCTTTACACCCTGCTTCGGCTTGATGAACTTCACATAGGCAAAGACTCCGCCGCCTGCCAGCACCAGCAGCAGGACAACGACCAGCAGACCGCCGCTGCTTTTTTTCTCCAGCTGCTCTGGTTCAGGCTCCGGCTCTGCCGCGGCCTCCTTGCCGATGCACTCAGAGAGATTGTTTTTGCAGACAGGGCAATTTGTGTTCACTGCACCAGCCACGCACTTTTCCTTGCAGTTGCAGACGGCGGGCGTTTCCGTTGCGGGCGCATCGTCGCCCATGAGTGTCAAAAGGTCAGCTTCATCCACCTGGTTCAGAAAATGCACGGTTTCCTCGCCCCCGTCGTCACGGTCGATAATGAGATAGAATACGTTACCGTTCTTCGTTTCCACCGTAATGAACTGCTTGCCGCTCCGAGTGCTGCTGCCGATATCGTCGATCAGCGAAAGGTTTCCGTCCGGCGTCAGGGCGGCGCCTCCGCTGCCGCCCATAAGCTGCTCAAACAGCTCGCTTAATTTATCGGGATCAATAGAGAAGGAAAAGTTACCATCATTTTCGCCACCTGTATCACTGAGCGTCATATAGCCGGAATAGACATAGCCGATCTTTTCCGGCAGCCGGATCATGTACCAGTCGCCATCCGTGCCGATGACCTCTACCACCGTTCCGTTGGGAAGCTGCGTAAAGGCGTAGTTATCCAGCCCAGCACCCGTGCGGACATTCAGCTTGCCACCATTGGTGGTGACGGTGCCGGTCTTGCCGGATTTCTCCGTGCCGCCCAGCACAGAGCCAAACAGCGTGGAGATCAGTTCGGAAAGATCGTCCCCGGTGATATCCGCGCTGTCAGTCGGTTCCGTCTGTGCCTCAGAGGTAGGCACTGTATCCTCGCTGCTTGCAAAAGCGACCGTGGAAAAGGCCGTCATGCAGAGCATAACGGTCAGCAGCACCGTAAGTGTGCGGATCATGTGCTTATTCTTCATCGTCGGCGCCCTCCATCATGTCGGAATCAGCGGTGCCCTCCCTTTCCATCATCCCTTCCGGCAGGGAGATCATGCCGCTGGCGTAGGCGCGCAGGAAGGCGGTCAGCTCCTTGTTGTCCATGTGGACAGCCTTTACCATGCGGACGATCTCCAGATTTTCTTCCTCCGCAAGCTGCGCCTCCAGCGCACGAAGGCGTTTCTGCTGCTCCGTGATCTTCTCCCGAACCTTTTCAATGTCACGACGGATCTTCTCAGTAGTTGCCATAGTCAAATAAACTCCTTTCCAAATCGTTCTCTCCATGAATAGTTGCGTCCAAGCCCCTGAACAGTTTTCAGGTTGGCCCGTGCGTTATCCTCCAATGCCAGCGCACGCCGGAACAAATCCGGGTAATGCTCCCGCAGGTCGATGATCTCCTCCGCCCGCATACTGGGGCAGAAAAAACAGGAGGACTTTCCCGGCTGCGGCAGGCCCGCCGCCTCGATCGCCCGGATACACGCCTCCCGGTCCCAGCCCCATTCCATCAGGGGATACCATTTGCTGTACTTCGGGTCTGACAGATCACGCAGAAGGACCTTATCGCTGCGGTAGTGCTCGCCAGCGTCATAGCCGATGAACTTGACCACCTTTTTCCCGCTGGCCCAAACCTCACGGCACGGAGGATAGTTGTTGCAGAACTTTTCCTGCGGTCCGATCTTGTGTTTCAGAGAGCACCGCTTGAAACCGTAGGCGATGGAGGGCAGCGTACCGCTTTTCAGACATTCATCCTCTAATGTCAGCCGCCTGCCGTCCCTTGTGGTCTTATAGACCCGTGTGATCTCCGGCATACCGTGTTCCTTCAGCCAGCGATCCATGATATCCAGATAGGCGTAGGTATGGGGATGCTCGCCGCCTGTATCCGCAAACAGAATCAGGTCAACGGGGATACGGTGCTGGTGCAGCCCAACAAGAAGGGCGGTGCTGTTCGCACCGCCGCCATAGGAAACAATATTGATAAACTCACCTCCATCAATCATACGGCGGTCTGCCGTAGGCGTAAAAGTGCTGCTGCCAGTAGCTCGTATTAAGCCTTGCGTACTGGATCGGGTCGCCGCAGTGCAGAAACATGGGGTTGCCTGCTTCGTCCAGCCCCACATAAAAGCCGACATGGGAAATGCCTGCGGTATCGTAGGTTCCAACAAAAAACACCAGGTCGCCCGGCTGCGGATCAGATACCCGTGTGGAAATGTTGTATAGGCCTTGGGCTCCCAGCCGCCCAGTATTGCAAAGGCCGCTGTTGGTCAGAACATAGCTGACAAAGCCGCTGCAATCAAAAGAGGTGGAAGGGCTGCTGCCGCCCCAGACGTAGGGATATCCCAAGTATTTTTCCGCCTCCGTAATAAGCGCCGCAAAGCGTTCATCAGACAGGTATTCCGCAGGGATTTCATAGTCCTCCGGCGGGGTCGTGATATACTTGTCCACATACCAGGAGGACGGGAACAGGTCGGATCGGTTCCCCAGCGTGGACATATACACGGCATACATGGAAAGCGTCTCCGTATCCATGATGTAAACGGGAACATGGCTCAGATCGAAGTTTTCAAGCTCCACGGTGCAGATGTAATACGTGTACGGAACGTCCACTTCATATTCGTTGCCCTCGCTGTCTGTTCTCGTCTCGGTGCGATATCGGGTCTCCGTGGTGACCGTCTCGGTAAGGATATATTGTTTGTCGAACAGCATTTGAAGATCATCCTGTACCTGGTCAATGGTGAACTGGCCCTCATGGAGCGCCGACAGAATGGACAGCAGCACATAGGGATCGTGCTTGATCTCGTCCAGATCAAAATGGTATTCGTCATAATCGTGGGTCTGCTCATAGGTGTCCAGATACTCCCGCAATTCATCCTCCATCGCGCAGTAGGCGGCCTCCGCCGCCAGCAGGTCAGAATCCTCAGAGAGATAGGAGGACGCGACAATGTTGGACACGCCTCCGCCGAAGATGGAGGAACAGGATTGCAGCAGCCCCAGCAGCATGACCAGCAGCAGGCCGATCCCGCCAACAATCAAAAACGCCTTTTTGTGTTTGGAAACAAACTCTCCGGTCTTCTTCGCCGCGTCCGCGCTTTTCTTTGCGCCCTTCGCTGCTGTCTGCGCCGCTGTCGCCGCGTCCCCGGCGCTATGCGCCGCCCGATATGCGGCGGCATACTGCTTTTGCAGCTTCTTTTTCTGCCATATCCGGGAGATGGGATTGCTGGCCGCAAGCTGCGGATTCTCCCGCAGTGCCTTTTGATACAGCGCATCCGCATTGACCTGGACCGCCGCCTGCTCTGCGCTGGATACCTCCCGCCAGGGTTTCAGCTTGCGGTCTGCCTGCCAGTTTTGGAGTTTGCGGTTTCCGTAGCGGACAGCCTTTTCCATGCCGCGCTCCGTCAAGTGCCCCGCCTCCACGCCGACATTTTCCTGTTCCACCTCATGCACCTTCGCATGGGCGGCATGGCAGATCTCCTGTAACGGCCGCGCCAGCGGATTCACCGGCTGATGGAGCGAGGGCTGCTTTTCGGGGACAGCGGCCCGTACCGCGTCCAGCTTGTCTGCCGCCTTGTCGGATTTGCGGATCGCCTTTTGCAGCTCCGGCGCGGCGCGTTCCTCCTCGGTGAATTGCAAACGGGAGGATGGGCGGCTATTTGCCGCCGTACCCTCCCGGTAGGCTTTGCGGCGGTTCCGCCGCTTTTTCTTCTGAGACTTCCGGACGCGCCGGTCGTCCAGATGGTGGAGGGCAGTCCTCGCCAGCGCCGTGGAATCGCCGGAGGGGGAATAGTCCTGCTCCGGCGCACGGTCTGAAACATGGCTCGTCTCGCCTGTGACCATGTTGACGGAAATGGCTCCGTCGCGGGTCATCTTCTGCGTTTCCTTCTCAGCGGCTTTCCACTCCTTCATGTTTCACCACCTGCCTTTCCGTAGGGGCAAATGCTGGCGCACTCGCCCGTCTCGATCATAGAGATATATTTGAAAATGGGGTATGCCTGCGGCGGGCAGACCGCGTTGCCCAGGGTTTTCAGCCGCAGCGCCCGGTCATCCATGCGCTCGGTCATGCGGGGGATTCCTTCCGGTTCGGCGGCCCAGAGGATACGTCCGTCCATCCTTTCGGGAAGCCCATGAGCCATTCCACCCAATCCGGGTTCAGCGCCGCCGTCTCGGATATCGGCCGCTCCTGCCGGATCACCTGGGATGACAGGTTGGCAGACGGAGCGCTGTTGCGAAACGCCGCCGGTTTCAGCGTGGAGCGGTAGCCCTCCGATGCTGCCGGGGTCAGATAGAATACCGCCGCCGACAGGCTGAGGCTCCAGATCGCGCCGCTCTTGTTCACCTTGCGGAATATTCCGTTGTCGGAGAGGTACACATCCAGGTTGGCCGCGTCCCTGCAGGTGTTCTTGTCGGAGGCAAGGGGTGTGGGAAACATCAGCCGCGACGATAAAAGTTCGCTGGCGCTCATGCCATGCGCCGACGCCGCAAGCCGGAAATACGAATGGGAGAACAGCGTATCCCGCTTTTGCCAGGTCAAAGATCGTTTTGTCGAGCCCCATATTGATGAAGCCAGCAACATTTTCCCCAAGCACCCAACGGGGCCGCAGCTCGGTAATAACGCGGCACATTTCCGGCCACAGGTAGCGTTCATCCGCAAAGCCCTTCCGTTTTCCGGCGGTGGAGAAGGGCTGACAGGGAAAGCCGCCTGAGATAACGGTAACGGTTTCAAGTCCTGTTTTTTCAAAAAACGCCTCCTTCGTAAAAGTAGTGATATCCCGGAATTTCGGCACCTCCGGCCAGTGCTTTTCCAGGACGGAATAGGGATAGTCCGCCCACTCGCATTGACAGACGGTGCAGAAGCCCGCCGCCTCCGCTGCCAGATCAAGCCCGCCAATGCCGGAGAACAGGCTCACATGGGTTAATTGATTCGCTATTTTGCGTTCACCTCCTGATTTTGGGTACAAGAAAGCGCTACTGTTTCCAGTAGCGCTTTCTATCATTTAACCTTAAACAACCAGTCTTTTTTTCAAATACTCTGTACTAACAATGCGATCCCACTCTGCCTCGAAATATGGATTCAGCTTCTTTTGAGTTGATACCGCTTCTTCAAATGACATTCTCATAGTTAACATCATCATACGCAATCCGTGAAGTTGTACTTCAAACCATTCATATGTGGCATTTTCCGCTAATTCTCTGATTGTTGACCTCGATACAAGGTAATTGTCTGCTGTACCGCTTGAAAAAGCTCGAACCACATACAAATAGTTGCTTTCAGAAGCATATCGCCGGGAGAATACATCGCCGCCGATTTTATTCCACGGTGGAATCTCTCCAACAACTTGTTTATATGACTCAATTAGTTGCCCCTCCGCTTGCCGAATATGTTCGAGCCCTTCTTCTCCTGCGTAGTTGGGAATCGGCATTCCTTTAGGGCAGTCCAAAAATTTTCGGTAAAGCGATTCATTCCTATGGACGATTGGCTGAGACATGGGTGATTGTACTAATATAGAGTAGCCTAATCTTTCATGCCCTGAAAAATAATCTTGAATTTGCCGTACTTTGCAAGCATTTTCATCAATAGGCAGTAGTCCATTGTGTTGTCTGAATCTAACACATAGATCAGAAGCTAAACCAATGTAAAGAACATCTTTGGTATAATAATCCCAAAAGGAATATATTCCCGCCGAAGCCCAGCCAACGGTATCCATCGGCGAACAGATTTCATCAATGTTCTGTGACATCGATTCTGCTTCATCAGCCTTATATGAATCCATGATAATTGTTCCAAACACCAAATCACCTCCGATATGCTTATTGTACCAGCTTAAATGCCCAAAGTACATACATATATATTTTAGTCGCTGTCGTCCTCGCTGCCGTCCGGATCATACGGTGTCAGGTGTGTCCGGCGGATGGCACTTTCCAGCATATCGAAGCCCGTGACACCCGTGCTGTCCGGGATGCCCCACCTGCGGTACATCCTGCGGATCGCCGGATGCTCGCCGGAGAGATTCTTTTGTAGCCACGCAAGCTGCCGCTCTGTTTCCACATCCAGAACACGATTGCGGAGATATCCGTACTGCGCCAGCAGGTCAAAGAGATCGCCCACCAGCATACGGAAGGCGCTGCCGGAAATGATGTAGGCGGGATCATTGCTGGCTGCGGCATGCTGCTTTTCCCTGATTTTTGCGTCATGCTCTTTCAGCACGGCGGTCAGCGGCGTGAGCTCTGCCGCTTTCAACTCGGAGAGATCGGCCCGGTCGCCAAACACCAGATAACGGCCGGGAATGAGCCAGTCGTCAAACTTTTCCTCCGCGATCTCGCCATAATGTTTTGCCGTCTCGACCAGATTCGCCATGTCCTCCGCGTCCTTCACCTTTCCGGCGAGAAACGCGAGCTGATGCAGCAGGCCGTAAAGATGTACCTCGTCACGGATATGCTTTTCGTAGGTTTCGCTGTCGATCACATATTTCATATCTTGTCCCATCCTTTCCTTATCCGCTTTCCCCATCGTGGGTGACCTCGCTGGGCTTGGTCGTAAGCAACTTATACAGCTCCGTATCCTTCGGGAACTCGTCCCGGAAGGGCAGGATTATGTTCTGGAAGAACAGAAGGCCGCTGCCGGGGTCCGCGTTGGTCACATAGGCAAGCTGCTCGGTGGAGATGTTTAGCCGCTCCGTCATCAGCTTGCGGTCGCCTGCGGAGAGGTTCAGCAGGTAGATGAAATCGCTGTTTTCCAGAATGTTTTCGATCTCCGGCGAGGAAAGCAGGTCCTTCGGGTTCTGTGTCGCCCCAGTCGGGACGCCGCCCCACTTTCTGAAACGCTTCCAGACCTCAGCGCTGTATGCTGCCGTCTGTTCCTCCTTCAAGAGCAGATGAAATTCGTCCACGAAATACCAGGTGGCCCGTCCAATGGAGCGGTTCACCGTGACGGTGTTCCACACCGCATCTTGGACAATGAGCATCCCCGGCTTTTTCAGATTCTTGCCGAGGCCCTTGATATCGAAGCAGACAAGGCGGTTTCGGATATCCACGGTGGTGCGGTGGTTGAAGAAGTTGAGAGAGCCGTTTACATACAGGTCAAGTGCTTGCGCCACACGCTCTGCCTCCGGGATGCCCTGCGCCATGAGCGCGTCCAGCAGATCACCCAGCACAGGCATATTCTCCGGCCGCGGGTCTGCGAAGTACGGCTGATAGATCATCTGCACGGCACGGTCGATGACGGTTTTCTCGATGGCCTCCAGCCCTGTCTTGCTGCCCATGATAAGCTCACAGAAGGACAGCACGAAATCGCTTTTCAGCGCCAGAGGGTTTTCTTCCTCGCTGTAATTGAGGTTGATATCCAGGGGATTCACATAGTCGCGGCTGCTCGGAGAGAGCCGGATCACCTGGCCGCCCAGCCGGTTCACCAGCGGGGAATACTCGTCCTCCGGGTCGCAGATGATGACGTTATCCTTTGTGGTCAGCATGACATAGGTGATCTCCCGCTTGCAGCTCATGGATTTTCCGCTGCCCGGCGTGCCGAACACAAGACCGTTGGGGCATCGGGACTGCTTGCGGTCCAGCAGGATCATGTTGCCGGACAGGGCGTTGAGCCCGTAATACATGGCGTCGCCGCCCATGAAAAGCTCCTGCGTGACGAAGGGCACGAACACCGCCAGCGCCGAGGTGGTGAGGCTCCGTTCGATTTGGATACGGTTGAGGCCCAGCGGCAGTGAGGACACAAGGCCGTCCTCCTGCTGGAAGTCCAGCCGGGTCAGGATGCAGTTGTGGGTCTGGGCGACGCTGGCCGACTGGGAAACGGCGATCTCCAGCTTTTGCTTCGTGGGCGCCAGATGCAGCATGAGGAAGGTCATATTGAACATTCGCTCGTTGCGGCTCTGTAAATCCTGCAAGAGATTTTTCGCCGCGCCGCCGTAGGTGGAGAGGTCGGACGGGAGGATATCCAGATCATAGCCGCTGCGGGCGGCCTTCTTCTGCTCCTGGATCTTCATGGCGTCCAGATCGGTGATCTTGCGCTTGACCATCTTGATGGCCTCGTTCTGGTTGATGCCGCGGACGTGCATGGTGACGAGAAGGTTTCCCTCCACATCCATGAAATCCGTGAGGATGCGGTCCTGGATCTCCGGGGCCAATATCTGCAAGAAGGACACCGCGCCGTACATTTCACCCATGCGGAAACGCCGCGTCTCCCCGAACTCGAAGGAAGAAGGCGCGATAAAGTCCTTGACGGACAGGCCGCTTGCCGGGAGCCAGTCCCATTCAAAGGCGAAGGGCTCCCCTCTGGGATGGAGGAGGCCGTGCAGCAGCGCCAGCCGCTCCTTGCCGTCCAGCACCTTTGCCGCCGCGCCCATGACCTTGAAGCGGTTCAGGGTGTCCGCCTCGATGCGGGAAAACCTTGCCCGCGCCACCTGGATGCTCTCCGCCTCGATGGTCAGCGTAACATACTTGCTTTTCACATAGCCGTTGCTGCCGCGCTCATACTGCGTTTGCAGGATGCCGGAGGCCTCGGCGCGGATCCCGTCCAGCTCGTCTCCCTGGGCCGCCATGCGGAACAGGTCCCCGCCGCCGGCCTTGTGGCTGCTGCTCAGGGTCATTTGCACGCCGATGGAGGGGTCATAGCCGTTATAGAAGTCGCAGAGGCGTTCAAAGATATCCCGCTGATCGTCCGGCCCCGCCAGACGGTAGCTGACGTCGGCGTAGGCGATGGTTTTGGAAAAATGCCGGTCGTCCAGACGGCACAGGCCGTCCGGGTGCATATTGCGGAAGGGGAGGCTTGCCTGTACGGTGTGATTCTTGCCATCCCCCTTGGCCTGCCGGATGACGGCCTCGATCTGCTTTCGCTCGTGCCGGGTGAGCCTGCGCCGGCCCTTGCCTCTTTTCCCCGCGCCGGTGGCGATCCGCCCCACCGTTCGCTCCAGATCTGCCTGCTTTTCCAAAGCGGAATAGGCGTTGTTTGTCTGATAGACGCGCTTTTTCGGACGGATGAATTTGCACTGGATCAGATTGCCCAGCAGCGCCTCCGGGGTCTGCCCGTTCTTCTCATACAGGGCAAACAGGAAAAAGGGCAGCATCACAAGGATCATGCACAGCGCCGCCGGCGTCGTGCCCATGCTGCCCTTGCTCAAAAAGAAAAGCGGCACTCCCGCAAGCGCCGCCGATCCGAAACACACAAGCTGCCGCTTCGTCAGGCCGAACAGCATCTTGCTTTTGATTTTTGTCAGGTCCTTCGGGACCGTTACGTATGTCAAAATTGATACCTCCTTTAATGCGCCCCGAACAGGCTTTTTGCAAGGCTGCCGGTCTTGAACAGGGTGTAGCACAGCAGCACCGTGTAGCCCATGCACTCCCAGATCGCCACGGTGATATCATCCCCCACGGCGATATTCTGCACCAGCACCGCATAGATGCCGACGCAGACCATAATAAGAAATGCCTGAAAGCCCAGCGCCAGCAGGGACTTTAAGTAATTCTGCCCCGTATGGCCCCATTCCCGGTTGACCATCGTGGCAAACGGAATCGGCCCCACGGACACGGTCAAGTACACCTCGATCATTCTTCCGTAGATCACAAGGAAGATGGCAATGGTGAGGATATGGGAGCAGAGGCCCACAAAGACGCTTTGAAACCAAAGGCCCAGCAGAGAACCGATGCTCCAGTCTGCCAGCGTCGTTTCCAGATCACCCACGACGCCGGAAATGTCGATCCCCGCGTCGGAGATGATGACGCCTGCGCTCTGATCGACCACGCTCTGCGCCACATCGAACACCGCCATGACGATATTCCAGGTGTTCGTGACGATCAGCACCGCGCAGAAGGTCTTGAATATCCACTTCCAGAAAAGCCAGGTGTCAAAATCATGGAGATTATTTTTCTCGACGATCAACTGGATCAGCTCATAGCACATGACGAAGGTGAGGATGATGCCTGCGATGGGAACAATGACCGTTTCGGACAGGCTGCGGATCATGGTGAAGATACCGCCGTTCCAGCCGGAGGGCGTCATGCCGACCTCGCCTGCGATCTCGGCCACCTTCGTATTCACGGTATCAAAGGTCCCGGAAAGGTTTGAGATGATGCCGTCGATCAGCACCTCCTTGAACCATTCCTGGATCGTGTCGATTATCACGGGTGGTCACACCTCCTTTCGGGGGCTCCCGCCGTGAAACGGGAGCCTCCGGGTGGGATGGTCCTGCCGCCGCTCAGCCAAGCAGACCGGACAGCAGGGGGATCAGGGTCACGCCGATCAGCGCCACGCCGCCGCCCGCGACGAGCTGCTTGACACCCTGGCTTTTGGCCGCAGGGTTATCCTGGCCGTAACCTTCCAGAAGGTTGATGCCGCCCCACACGCACAGGCCGCCGCCCAGGGCGATCACGAGAGTCTGCAATACGTCAATAGCACTGTTGAAGAAATCCATAAATCATTTTTCCTTTCGTTTTGTAGAATTGTTGTTGTCGGGTTCCAGATCAGATGCGTTCAATTCGTACATATCGAAAGGCTCGTCCGGCTTCACAATGGCCGGTTTGCGTTTCATGTACCGTTCTACGTCAAAGACGTTTCTCTTGTCGGCGTCGGACAGGTATTGGTAGCGGGGATGCTTCGTGATATCAAACTTGTCGCTGAAAAACGGGCGCACGCCCCGAAGCTGCAAGATACACTTGCCGCCGTCCATGACCGCGATCTCGTCCTGGGTCATCAACTCCTTTCCCAATTTCTGATAACTGAGGCCGTGAGAGGTCTGCGCGCCGCGATTTTCGGACTGGCTCAGGCTGTCGATGGTCTCCTTGCCCAGCAGCTCCGAAATCTCTTTCAGCGTGGACTTCTCCTTGCCTCCCAAAAACAAGGTGCTGTCACAGTTGCCGACGATGGTATCTGCCGCGTCCTTGTAGATGGTCTTTAACTGGCTTTGCGACTGCAAAATAATAGAAGCTGATATCTCACGGCTTCGTATGGTCGCGATCAACTTATCAAAGTTCGGTATCTGACCGATGTTGGCAAACTCGTCCAAGAGGCACCGCACGTGGACAGGCAGCCGCCCGTTATAGAAATCGTCCGCCTTGTCGCAGAGTAGGTTGAAAAGCTGGCTTTGCAGCATGGCAATGACGAAATTGAAGGTGGTATCGGTATCGCTCATAATGAGGAACAGCGCCGTTTTCCGGTCACCCATTGTGTCCAGTTCCAATTCATCCTCCGTCATAATGTCCCGAAGCTCCTTGATATCGAAGGGGGCGAGGCGGGCGCCGCAGCTCACCAAAATGCTTTTGAGTGTCTTGCCCGCCGCCATTTTGAATTTGACATACTGCTTGACGGCGAAGTGCTCCGGCTGCTTTTTTGCCAAATCGTCAAAGAGGATATCTACGGGACTTTTATAGGTCTCGTCGTCCTCTCTGGCTTCGCAGGCGTTTAGCAGGTACAGAAGCGCGATGAAGTTCCGTTCCTCTGGCTCTGCCTCATACCAGATGTAGCCGATCAGGGCGCAGTATAAAAGCCGCTCGGCTTTGACCCAAAAATCTTCGGAGGATTTTTCACCGTCGCCCTTCGTGTTGGCAATGATGACATTGACCAGTTTGAGGATATCCTTCTCGGAGCGCACATAGGCCAGCGGGTTATATTTCATGCTTTTGGAAAAATTGATGGTGTTCAGGACTTTGATACGGTAGGGCTCATAGATGACCTTGCCGCGACTGTCCCGCACCGGCTTTCCGTTCTCGTCCAGCTTCGGTGCGCCGTGCAGGAGCATTTTTCCTGTTTCCGTCAAAAGCTGCCCCTTTGGATCGGTGATGACATAGGAGCTGTGCATCTGCATGATGGACGGTTTGACAAAGAACCGCGTCTTGCCGCTGCCGGAGCCGCCGATGACGAGGATGTTTTTATTTCTCGCATACTTTGGCTGCTTTGGGCGGCTGGTCATGGTGAGGCTTTCTGTCCGGGTGAGGGGGATGTTCCAATCGGGAACAGGGTCTACGTAGGGCGCGATATCCGCCGCCGTGCCCCAGCGGGCAGAGCCGTATTCAATGCCCTTGCGGTACTTCTTCGCGTTCTTGCCCTTGACATACACCGCCAGCCGGACAAGGACCGCACCGAGAATACCGACGCAGATATCCACCACATGAAAGCTGGGCGCGGAGCTGGCAAAGGCGGTCTGGAAGCCCTGCCCGATGTGCAGCAGCTTTTCCGAGGCGTCAGGCCCCGGCGCCAACCGTACCGCCTGGCAGAGCTTATCAAAGAGATACACGAAGAACAGATATGGCAGGTTCGGCAGAAGATATTTTTTGAGTTTGTCCTTCATCGCTCCACGCTCCGTTCTCTGGTCTTGACCTTTTCGCCGCGCTCCGGCTCCTTGTGCTGCGTTTTGGACTGCTCCTGTGCCTTTTCCAGCTTGCGGCGAATGGAAGGGGACTTCTCACGGCTCAGATTTTTAGCGGAGAACTCCCGGAAGGCCGCCGTAATCACATCGGCATCCCGACCCTTGAAGAATACCAGGTACCGGGTATGCTCGCCGGAGGTGTCCTTCTTCAAAGCAAAATCCAGGCCGTACTTCTTCGCCGTGGAAGAAAAGGCCCGGATATTCTGATCCGTGATCTCGATGTTGGAAACGCTGGTGTTGTGCTTCATAAGCTGCCGGAGCGTCTGCTTGCCGTGCCGGAGCTGGGAATTTTTCTTGTGCTTCTCCATATCCGTCAGCACCTCCTTCATGGCCTGCTGCAAGAGCTGGGCGGTCATTTTGCTGGCCTCCACACAAAGCGCAAGGGTTTTCTGCGTGATTTCTTCCTGCAAGGCGTTCACCTCCGATCTCCGCTGCCGTACAGGTCATGGCTGACAAGGGATGTATAATAGCTGTCCATCGTGACCGGGGCGTTATACAGCGCCGCCAGCAGATATTTCTTGATGTTGCGGACATAGGTGGTGTTCTCCCGCATCCGGTCAAGGACATACTCGATGTGCGAGGCGTTCAGCTTCAGGAACCGCGATCGGACGACCTCTGCCGGGTAGTCGTCCCCGGCCACGCGGATCATCTCCCGGTTGGAGCAGACGGTATCCACCATGAGTTCCACCAGCTCGTCCAGCCGGTCCTTGTCAAGCTGCACGTTCTGCGAAAGAACATCATATTCGATGTTCTCCAAAATCAATGCCCGATAGCTTTCCCGCTTTCGCATCCCGTCCTGTCCGGTCCGCTCCCTGGGGGCTGGGGGACTTGATAGGATAGGCCTTGATCCTTCCGTAATTGATAAATCAGTCTTTGATGGATAGTTACTTGATTCTTCTTTATTTAATTGGGCGGGGTTCTCCTGAATTGGAGCATCCAACATTGGATTTGCCTGTACGGGATTTTCCCGTATAGGTTTTTCCTGTGTAGGTGATGGCGCTTCAGGCTGTTCCAAAATGGTGTACTCGATAGAGCCAAGCTGCCCGTTTGCACCGCGGACACGCGCACGGATCAGATAGCCGTGCGCCTCCAGCTCCCGGATGCCGCCGCTGATGCTGTCTATGCCGTCCTTGCAGATACGGGCAAGGCCCTTCATGGTGTAGTCCCAATTCTCCGGCAGGGACAGCATGAGAGATAAAAGTCCCTTCGCTTTCAGCGACAGCGACATATCCCGCAGATGATAGTTGGACATGACCGTGTAATCTCTGGTCTTTTCGATACGGAATACAGCCATCTTCGCACCTCCTTCCTCTGAAAATGAAAAGTGTTGATTTCGATGAAAAAAGCCTCCGGTTTGCCTCTCGGATGTGATCCATAGGAAAACATCCATACCCGCCTGCTTGTGGCGGTCAGGGAGGAAAAAACAGAGGCTTTCGCACCCTAATCACAACACTTGAATTTAGGTATAGAAAAAGGGCGGCTGTCTTAAAAACAGTCGCCCGAAAAGGGGATATATACAAGTTATTTGCTACTCGTCCGCCTTGAAAACCGTTGATATTACTGGCTTTTTCAAAAAGTTCTGTATCGCCACTCGCACCATATGGGGTGGACATTTTAGATGTCCACCCTATTTTTGTCAGTATTCATGCGGGTTTTCGGGCCTTTTAAAGCCCAAAATTCAAAGTGATTTTCCATAGATGCCTTTTCCCAAAAAGGGCAAATTAGAGGTTTTTTGTGAGTAGAAGCGGGGCTTCCGCCTGATTTTTCAGGTTGGAAGCCCCGCTTTTTGCGTTTTCCACCCTTTTTCCCGTTGTCGGAAGTACAAAAGTTTCCGGCAGTTTCATAGATGGAGTAAAACCAAACCCATTCCCGAGGGATATATGCTGATCTTCGGTCACACCCCGACCTGCTATTTCCAGAATAAAGAGCCATTGTGTATTTGGAAAACCGACAACGCCATTGGCATTGACTGCGGCGCAGGATTCGAGGACGGACGGCTCTCGTGCCTACGCCTGGATGATATGCGAGAGTTTTATTCAGAGCCGTGACAGAGTGAACTACAGGTTCAATGACATCCGGCCAAAAGAACTTTATAATTACAACAGATAGAAATCAATATGACGAGGAGAAGAAAATGAATCTGAAAGAAGCATTCCGTTATCAGAACAAGCTCCAGTCCTTTATGGATGAAGCACAGGAAATCTTGGATCGTGATTCCAATGTCACAAAGGTGGAGAATACCTATCTGCGCCACAAGGTCATGGCAGAAGCCGAAGATGAAACGATAGTCATTACTCCGGATACGGAGTATTACGAGCAGATCACCGGAATTGCACAATTCCTGTTGTATCTGCTCGGCGAGAAAGAGGCTCTGTTCGCTGCAATCCGAAAGGCAAAGGATGCGCTGGACATCGACATGGACAGCGAGGTCAGCCTCAATGCCGCCCGACAGTCAATTGCCCGCACTTTTAAGCAGATCATTCCCAATGGAGGAACCGGATACCGGTTTAACGCTGAGGGAAATCAGATTTCCTATCGCTGCGATGTGAAGCGGGTTACCACCATCAACTATGACCGGAATGTCATCCGCAGAGAGCTGGGCAAGCTGAACAAGGCTTCCGATGAAACCTCCGCGAAGCTCGACCTGTGCCTCGTTACATCCACGGTGGACTACGAACCGCCCTTTGATGTGAACGATAGCTTTGCAGATGCGTTCGAACGCTTCATGGAGAAAGCCGGAGCGTAACGCTCCGGCTCAGTCCGGCTATTTTGGGTGCGGCAAGATAAAGAGAATACGGATACCGGTTCAGGTGCAGATGAACTATAATGCTGCATATTTCCGAAAGGATGGTACGGATCGGCTCACCTAAGAGCCTCAATAAAGATTGGAAGTCACTCTTCTATTCCAACCCCGTCAGTACATCCTTACGAGAGAAGCGTTCTTTCGCTATTCGCACTTTCTTGATTTCGTACTTACATCTCAATGGAAAAGATTCTAATACATGCTTGCTTGTTACAAGCTCAACTACAGATCATTGTCTGTTATCCCAGGAGCGGCGTTGAATGCATGACTTGTCATGCTGCCAACAAAGCAAACGGGACAAATGGTTGAAGTTGCATTGGACTCTTGCCGTATCCAAAATGGCCGGAAAAATGATTTGAGCAGCAGGACTCAGCCTGCTGCTCGCCAAACATATGCAGTTGTCCTTGGGCGGGAATCAGGATTTGTTCCATAGGAACCTCAAAGAGCGTTCCAAGTGCGTACAAGTTATCTACAGTGGGAAGGCTTTCACCTTTCTGCCACTTATAGATTGCTCGGGGTTCCTCAAAACCGAAGTAGTTTTGCAGGTCTCGAACGGTCATGCCACGCTCCATACGCAAGCGACGGATGTTATCTCCCGTGGCCACAAGGTCAATCACAGGAAATGCTTTTACAGACATAGAAAACGCCTCTTTCATGCGTGTGATACTATATAATAACAGAGGAAGTGCGAAAAATCAAGAGGAAATTTGCACAGAGGACGATTTTGAAGAAATATATGTACTTAAAAATCAGAAAACCATCGTTGCGGTATGACTACTTCCTGTTCTTCGACACACCTGAATATCTTGCGGATCAGCTATTCATCAAACAGATGGTTCGGGTGTGGTTTGATCAGGAGTATGCAAAGGAAGGGTCACCTTTCCTGGCGATTCTTTGCCATGTTAAGAAGAAGGATAGCGCCAAGTTCTTAGCTGCCCTTGATGCGCTTAAGAATAAAATGATCCTCTGCGGTTATCCGGAGTACGAAGCGGAAGTTCAAAAGATGATGCGTCATTTGGAAGAAGCGAAAGGAGATGCACATATCAATGAAAATGATACCTCTCGAGAAACAAAGCAAGCGGGAACAGCGGAAATTTCATGCGGATAAGCGCAGCTCCTGGAACGGAATCAAGCCGACCATCCGAATTGTGGAAAGCAGAAAAGTGTATGACCGAAACCGAATTCGACAAGCAGATCGTCGAAATACCTGTGAGTGAGTCTGCACGCGCTTAAAATGGGCGGTCAGTATCTTGCCCTCTGATAGCAGATTCCAGCAAAAGGTTAGGTTGACAGGATATATCTGCACCCTGTACAATAGAGCAAAAGTGGTTAGGTTGCCACGATATGAGAGAGGCTGCAGATATGAGAAACGCTGAACTATACGATAGGATCATTGCCTCTTGCAAGGGAAACGGCTCTGTCAAAAAGACTGCCGAAGAATTGGGGACGAGCGTAATCAAGGTACGCCGAGTGCTGATCACGGAAGGGCTTTGGAGCAGCGCAACGAGTCGAACCATTCAGGACTTGCGGGAACAAGGGCTTGATACAAAACAGATCGCGGAGAAGCTCCACTATACGGAAAAGAATGTTCAGGCATTCTCTCCGTACACAAAAGGTGCATACGGTGCAGAAGAAAAGAGCAGCTATTCTCTCCAATCCAGGAAGTACCGAGAGAGGAAGCAGACTGCCGCCGATAAGGCAGTAAAGCCTTCTTCCGATGTGCCAAAAGAATACATCCGTGAAGATGACCTGGGCGAATTCCTGAGCAGGCAGCGGGACAAGCATCCCATCGCCTTAAAACTGCATCTTGAATTGGATCTGGAGGGTTGTTCGGCACAGGACATGGGGATTCTGCACAAGTATGGGAAAGTGGAAAAATCTATCTCAAGAGATATCATTGTCCCGGCGGACATTACCCTCCACGCTCTGCACTATGCCATTCAGAAACTGTTTGGCTGGCAGAACAGCCACCTGCATCATTATGAGTTTCCGGAACAGATATTTAAAGAACTGACAGGAGGAAGTTTTGCAAGATGGTGCAGTTTGGCGGGGATCTATTTCCGGTTTCCCGATGAAGAGCTGGACGATCTGTATTGGGATGATGACTATGAGCCGAACATCAGCTTCAAGTCATGGCTGAAAAGCAAATACAAAGGCCCCTATTTTTATGGCGGCATTGGTGACTACTATTTGGAAAACCAATGCCGTGTCCAGGAACTGAAAGAACAGCTTCCGTCCTTCCAAGTCCGGCTTTCTTTTGCTGAATTCGCAAGGAATAAGGGAAAAGAGCCGCAGAAAAAGATCATTTCCTTAGAGAAGGCAACCATCGAGGAATTCAGAAACAGCGTTAATCTTGGCGGTGATCTGAACCACCTTCTTGAAAGACTTAGCCTGATGGAATACTTGTTCCTTCCGAGAAACAAATACTTCCTGGATTCCATAGACGAGAAGATATCCTTCCTTGAAAACGGAATGGAGGAAAACCTCGACCAATGGAGAACGATCCTTGCAAATATCGATGAACAATACGACCCGTTTTGCGAGCTGACAGCGTTTACGACCGTCCGAATGCAGGCACAAAGCAACCAGATCAATTACCTGTATGACTACGGCGATGGCTGGGAAGTGTCGATCGAACTCACACAGGATTATTATGCGAACGACCTTGAAGGACAAGATGGTTCTGTAATACGCGCCGTTCTGAACGGCCACGCTCCGGTTTGCGTTGCAGCAGATGGACTGCCTGTTTTTGATGATGTTGGAGGAGTCGGTGGTTACATCGATTTTCTGACAACAATCCATCGGAGCGAGGACGAAGAAGAGCGAGGACAAGCTCGTGAGTGGGCAAGCTCACTTGGATGGACTGGACGAGCGATCAAACCGCAGAATCTCCTTTGACGAGTTGAGGTGATATCTTTTTCGGTTCGCAATGGAAAGAGCAAGAAAGACCTCCGGTCACAATGGTCGAAGGCAAAAAGAATATAAAAAAGTCCGAAAAAGCCTTCGGTTTTCGTTGATAAGGCAGTAAGTCAAGTTATCACCGCAGCTGAATCGGCAATGGGCGAATAACCGAGTTACAAAGCCACGGACTGAAAACGAAATGTTAAAAGGACTTAGCTGTCAGGCGTAGCAATGGCAAGGAAAATCACCAAGATTAGTTCATTATGAACTTTTCTCGGTGATTTTTTTATATCCGTACATTCGATTACCGCTGTCAGCCTCGCTATAATGATTATAGAAAAATCAAAGGAGGTCTGGCTGTTGAGGCAGAAGTATTACCTTGCGCTTACAACTGAAGAATGGCGACTAATGATTGAGACCCTAAATAATCTCCGTAATCGGCTTATTTTGGAGAACAGGTACACCGACGCCGTGGATGAGGTGCTTATCAAGGTGGAAAATGCCAAAACCAAAAGATTCAAGATTACAGAGTGGAGGCGCTGATGATGGAAAAGTACATTACCGATGAACGCACAGGGCTGAAATATGAATTGGTCGGAGACTATTACCTGATTGCCGGGGACGATGAGCCGGAGGAAGATCAGCCAATCGGGGTATGGGGACAACGGCACCTCCGCTATCTCAAGGAGCATCGCCGTGTGCGATATGCCAACCTTCTGACCACCGGCAAGCTGAACGATTACCTTGCAGACCTCAATGAGCAGGCAAAAGCAATGTTTTCTCAGCTTGTAAAGCTGCTTGCCGAAAAGGAAGGCGTAACGGAGGTCCTCAAAGCAGAAAACCAGATGCTTTGGGTGCAGAAAATGAACAATCTTCGAAATGCCGCTATGGAAATCGTTTCAAACGAGCTTATCTACCGTTAGAAATGACGACCATCAAAAAAGAGCATAAGTGTGTTTGCAGAAAAGCCGGTGGATGCCGGCTTTCTTTTTCTGCGGTGAACCGAAAAAGGCCCATAGGCCGTTCTATCCTAATAGTCGGAGGTGATGGAGGGGTGACTGCAAAACGGGGGCTGTTCTGGTATGTGGACGGGGAATTGCTGTACTTTCCTGTTTCCGGCGCGGAGGTCGATACAGTCGGCAACAATCATCGGCGGTTCTGGAAAACGCTTCCGCATTCCCTTACCGGCGGGATGTCCTACAACTACTTTCCCCGTGGGCGGGTAGAGCTGCGGCACGGGAAAGCGCTGGTCTATCTGCATCCCACGCTCTGCACACCGGGAATTTATGCCCGGATTCGCCATGCCTTTTCGCTGCCCGATGAGATGCAACTGTCGCTCAAGGCGGACGGAAGCCGGCACTATCGCAGTATTCAGAAGGAACAGGAGGGATGAGCATTGGACATACAGCCAGAGAAAACCTGCTGCTTTACGGGGCATCGCCCCCAATTTTTTCCCTGGGGCAGCAACACCGGTGATCCCGCCGCTGCCAAAATGCTTCGTGCGTTAGAGAGCAAAATTTTGCAGGCCATTGCCGACAGCTATACGACATTTCTCTACGGCGGTGCGCTGGGAGTGGACGCTTGGGCGGCGGAGATTGTGCTGCGGCTGCGTAAGAATCTGCCGCTGACGCTGATGGCGATTCTGCCCTTTCCGGGCTATAATGCCGATGTAACAGAGAATTCCTATCGGCAAACTATAGCGGCATCTGACCGCATTCTTTGTGTGGAACCGGTACGGCGGATGGCCGCTTTGGCGGCCTGGGACCGGTATATGATTGACCGCAGCAGCCGCCTGATCGCCGTCTACGATGAGCATTCCCGGATTCATAGCGGAACCTGGCGGGCGCTGTGCTACGCAAGAAAAAAGCAACTGGGCATCCGGCAAATTCGCTGGATGGAGTACCTATAAAGAGGCGAGTACAGATGGACATTTTCAGATTTATAGACTCCGCCGACATCCGGCGATACCTGGCAGAAATTCGCTACCGATTCAGTACAGAGGAAAAAATGTTCTTGATCTGGTACTGCAAGTCTGCCACACTGAATGAAAAAATCGTCGCATGGCAGGAAATAGTCGGGTATGTGCCGAGTTGCCCTTGGGACTACACTCTGGATATCCGAGAGCGGGTAGCTGCGTACATCGAACTGCAGGAAAAAATGTTGGGACAGTTTCAGGCGGCAGACAGTTGCGTCTATCAATACAGATTAGCAGCGGCGGGAGAAACTGATTCGGGCAGCGTGTATCGCAGTTACAAGGATTGTCTTGCCGCTGCGATACATGCGGCACATGCTGCAAACTGGAGATCCGCAAGGAACCGCTCAATGCGGCAGAGCACAGCCGTCGGATAGGCGCCTGTCTCTTCAATCAGGACGGTGAGATCATGCAAATTAATTGCCTGCTTCGGCAGTCGATACTGCCGGAGCAGGCAGAATGAACAGGAGGAAAAGAAGTTGGACATTTATCGTTTTATTGATTCCCGTGATATGCGGGAGCACCTGCAAAAGCTGAACTATGCATTTACCACGCCGGAGGCGGCTTTTCTGGTGTATTGGTGCAAGTCTGCCACACTGAATGAAAAAATCGCCGCATGGCGGGAGATCATCGACACCATGCCAAACTGCGCTATGGCGGGGCGGCTGAATTTGGAGGCCATTCCGGATTTCCACCAATTTCTGCGGGACTATATTGACCTGCAGGAGCGGGATCTGCGGCGCTTCAAGGAACCGGATGGCTGCGTCTATGTCTGTGAGCTGTCCCGGCGGGGCGAATTATGCGGAGATATGGAGTTCGGCCCGTTCAGTGATTTTGAGCACTGCCTGTCCGACTGCCAGTACGCAGGTATTCTAGAAAACACATTCAACCTCCGCATTATCAAGCGCCCCATGGATCCGGGTGAGGATTTGACGTGGGATGATTATTGCATCCTGACCCTGCAGGGAGAGGTGTGCCAGCTGGATTGCAGAGAGTTTAACGACCGTGACTTGGATCTGTCCATTGCCTTTGAGGGGATGTGGTTCGACTTTCCTACCCCATTTCACGCCGGGGACATCGTGTGTTCCCACAGAAGGCCTGACGAGCCCTTTGCGCTGACTGACCTCTGCACCTGGGACGCTGAAACCCTTCGGCGGGAGATGCCCGTTTCGGAATACTCAGACAAATGGCTCAGCAACCTGGACCGCACACTGGCAAGAATGCGTGCCAAAGGTGATGCCAGCGACATGACCTGCAGTGGATACACCGTGTCAGGCGATCCGGGAGAGACCATACCGTTTGTGTTTCACGATCATCTTCTCCACAATTATTTGGATCTGGAGTACTGCCGTGGTCCGCTGAAGGGCATCCACAAACTGCTGAAACCCATCAGCAAATTTCTCAAGGGCGACCGCAGCATTGAATTTCTGCTGAACGCCTACTGCCTGGCGCAGCAGCAAACAATGTTGGAGAACAGCATCGCATGGTTTCGGAACTGTTATAATAAGAAAGCACTCGCAGATATTGGTATTCTTCCCCAAAATGAATCGTCCCGGGAGGAACCATGAAAATCTGGCTGGATGACATGCGCCCGGCGCCGGAGGGCTTTGTATGGTGCCGGAGTGTCAACGAGGCAAAACGCCTGATCCACCGTGCGATCGAACCCATCACGCTGGTGGATTGCGACCACGATCTGGGCGACTACGCCTGCGATGGCGGCGATGGGATCAAACTTTTGGACTGGCTGGCAGAAACCAGGCAATTTCTGCCTGTCCGTATTCACACAATGAACCCGGTGGGGTGGGAAAATATGGAGCGTCTGCTTCGGCGGTACTGGCCGTAGGGCGAAAAAGGCGCACAGAGTGCGCTATCTTATCTATACCAAAAGAAAAGGAGAAAACACTATGGAACACGAAAAGCAAGTGGAAGTCGTCAAGCAGGCGCTGGAGCTGGAAACGCAGATCCAGGTGCTGGAGCAGTTTCTGCCAGAGGAGCGGGCGGAGACCTACGCCGAACCGGAGCCCCGGCCGCCGGTGCGGCAGGAGGCCCATTACGCCGAGCCGCCTATCCGGCACGGCTGCAAGGTCAACTGGCTGCTGATGCTGGGGCCTGCCGGGATCACACTGGCCCTCTCCACCTTCAGCAACAATGCTTTTTTGATGTGGATGTTCGTGCTGACGCTGTTTGTCTGGGTGCCTGTGTATTACTTCGCTCTTTACCGCAAGCAAAAGGCGGCAACCGTCGAGAGAATCCGCAATTCCGCCGAATACCAGCAGCAGTGCACGGCCGCCCGTATGGCCACAAACCGGCAGCAGCAGGAGTTTGACAAGGCATATGCCAAGGCGAAGGAGGAATATGACTCCGTGCTCCTGCCCCGGTATCAGGCAACCCGCAGCGCATGGGAAGCGGAGCATCAAGCACAAATCAGAAAAGAGGAGCAGGAGTTGGCCCAAGCAAAGAAGGAACTGGCGGCGCTCTACGGGGAGACCCGCATTGTTCCGGCTCAGTACCGGCGGGTGGACGCCCTGCAGTACATCTATGACATGATCTCCACCTCGGACTACGATGTGCGGCAGGCGATTGAACACTTTGACAAGAGCCAGCAGCGGGCGCTGGAGGAAATGCGCCTGCAGGAACAGCAGCAGGCCAACGCCCTGGCCATGGAGCAGAACGACCTGCTTGACCGGCAGAACTCCATTGCGGAGAAAGCCCGGCGGGACGCCAACATTGCTGCGGCGGTGGGCGCTGTGCAGCGGCACAATACCAACAAGGCCATCAAAAAGTGGATGGAGAAATAAGCTGCGGCGGCAGGTATATCCCCTGCCGCCGTATGCGTTTTATTGGGGGTGGAAGAAAATGCGGTCACTGCACGATTTCTTGCAGAGGGATATGATCCAGTGTGCGTCCGGCCTCGTCCGCCAGATATTCATTGTGGCCGGTGCTCTCCTGATCCCACAGCACGGTGACGGTGTCGGCTTCGGCGGCGTGGGCTTTGGCAAACGCCCGGATCAACGGCAGCCAGTTAAAATCCGCCCCGGACACCCGAAAATAGAGATCCCGGTTTTCGGGTACGGTGTCATATAGTCCACCCAGACGCACGCGGAGAAATTCGCTGTTCAGCGCCCGGTTTACGGCGGCGTTCAGCTCCGGCAGCCGGGCCGGGTCCACATAGAAAAGCTCCCCGGCGTGCCGCTCCACAAAAGCACGGCTGAGGAAAACATAGGGCCGCTCCCTGACGGCCAGCAGCAGGTTCCGCACCAGATTGCGGTTGGACCGCAGCGCCACACCGTAGGCGGCAATCAGGTCCAGGCACAGTTGCCGGGTCTCCTCACTCCGGGTGGCATCATACAGCCATTCGGCGGCGTAGAGGGTCTCCTCCACCTCTGCCGGGTCGGTGTTTCCGTAGTAGTGCCATTGACAGGGAAATGCAATCCCGTCCTGCCGCAGCATCCACGCAGTAGTCTTATCCATACACATCAGCTCCTTTCAGAGGATAGTGTAGCATGGTGAGTGGGGCAAAAATAGAGCACGGAGAACAATTCAATCTCCGTGCCCTTTTGAGACTCACTTATTTATTGCTCCTCTTTTTTGCAACCTCAATCCATGCAGGACCTTCCCACTGAATAGGGGAAATCCCCTGTTTCTTCGCAATGCCCCTGATTCCATCTTGCAGCTTTTTGTAGTTTTTGGGATCAGATATGGCACTCCATGCTTCACCGTTATAATAGTAGGATTCGCCGGAACCGGTAATCTTGTTTCCCTCGGTGTTGAACTGCTGCGTCTCTTTTAGAGCTTCAAGAATAAAGCTGTCAACCGGTACATGCAACTCCGCCTCAGAAAGGCCATTCGGCAGCATATCAAGCAGCCACAGATATTTCAGCGTCATATTCACCCATTTCTGTGCTTGCCCGTATGTAAAACGGGCTTTAAGGAATCCTTTCTTACCATCACCATAAGGCGCATTCATCCGATCAATAATTTGAGCACATTTGCTTTCATGCCATGTGTCGAAACCGCCAGAATGATTCGGATAACCTTCGATGGATTCAATTAGTTTCGAGCAGACATTTTCAATTCGTTTTTTCCGAATATCAATGAACGCATGTGCATCAGTACCGACCGTTGCTTTTTCCAGCTCCGTTGAAGAATAGACATATTTGACCGTACGAGCTAAGTCTAAATATGCACGGTATGCACACTTCTCCTTTCTGGTTAGGCCGAGATCCTCACTGCTGTAGCCAAAGTAGCTATACAGCAGGAAATCCATTAGTTTTTTGTTGTCGGCAAGCTGATTCATAGTGCTATCTCCTTTGCTTATATTATTCATATTTCTCCAACGCTTTTTTTAAAGCGTTTTTGACTTTTTCCCGCAGGCGCTGGGGCTCCAGCACCGTCACATCCGGGGCGAAATTCAGGGCAAACTGCTCCATGGCCATCTCAGTGGTGTAGGCCGTCACGGTAACACCGGCGTCGTCCTCGTCGGAGAAGGTCACCTCCGTGCCGAACAGGTCGATGACATCGCTGACCATGGCCTTGGCCACCCGGAACACCGCCCGGACATTGTCGCTGGCATACATATAGGGGTGCTCCTTCATATAAGTGGCCAGATCCAGCGTCCGGCCGTTGGCCCATTTCAGGTGCTCAAAGGGCTTGGCGGGCTCGTCCAGAATTTTCAGCTCCGTGATGCGGTCCAGCCGGTAGTTGGAAATGTCGTCGTACTTGTCATAGTTGCAAATCAGGTAATATTTCCCCTCCTTGGCCGCCATCTGGTAGGGGGAGATGATGTACACCCGCTCTGTGCCGTCGGGGCGGGTCTTGCTATGCTGCCGCTTGTCCGTGCCGTACTCCAGATACTTGAAGCTGACCTTCCGCCCCCGGCTGATGGCCTCGTCCAGCAGCTCGATGGTGAGAAAGAGCTGCTTGTTGTCGGTTTTGTCCTCCGGCAGGCGGGCAATGTGCTTCACCCGGCTGCGGAAATACACATTGGACAGGCCCTCCAGCTTATCCACCAGCTCCTTGCACTGGCTGTAAGGGATGTGCTTGGAAAACAGCAGGCTGTCAATGAGCAGCCGCAACTCGCCATCGGTGAAGTCCCGCTCCAGATAGAAGTCCGACCACAGGTAGCTCTCCTCCGGCACGCCGGTCTTGGGGTTCGGTACCATGCGAATGGACTCGCTGTACTCGATGTTGTAGCCGCAGTCCATGAGGTTCAGAATGTTCCGCCGGATGGCTTTGCGGTCGGCGGTCATGTCGTATTCGGTTTTCAGAATCTCGGTGATGTCCTTCTGACTCAGGCGATGTTCCTCGTCGGAATACTTCCGCAGGATGTCCAAAATGTTCAGAATCAGCAGTTTTTTCGGCTGTTTCACAGGCATAGGATCGCTTCCTCTTTTACCATATTCTATCACGGTATCTCTTATAATACAAGATGGCGTGGGGCAAAAAACAGGCCACAAAATACCGAAGTAGGCACACCCGGTGCTAATCCGTGAAGGCTCCGCACTCCGCACGCACGGCGATCTGCTCGCGAAGCCGGCTGGCCTCTTTTTCGCAGGCCGCCAATTGATCCGCATCAAGAATCAGCGCAGAAAAAGGGCATGGGTAGTCACGCCGAAAAGCCTATCCTCGGCCTTGCCGGGGCTGCAATCTCCGGCATTTCAATATCCTCGGCACACAGGGTCGTGATGTCTTCTTGCGTGAGACTCTCGTAGTCCTTAGTCAGCAGCCGGGTGGCCTGCGCCATTTTTGCTTTTTCGAGGATATTGCGAACATAGCGGCCATTGCCGAAATCCGCCTGTCTCCGTGCCGTCTCAAAAACAGAGGCCAGTTTTTTCTGTGCCTGATCATCCAGGTGCAAGCCCTTCTTTCGGGCCGTCAGCGCCGCAATGCTGCATAGCTCCTCCACGCTGTAATCCGCAAAGGGTACATGATAGGCAATGCGAGAGCGCAGGCCGGGATTCTTCTGCAAAAATTCCTCCATCCTATCCGGGTACCCGGCGAAGATCACCACCATATCGTCCCGGTAATTCTCCATCTCCTGCACGATGGTGTTGATGGCCTCATCCCCATAAGAGCCGCTGCGGTCATCCACCAGAGCGTAGGCCTCGTCAATAAACAGTACGCCGCCCTCCGCCTGCTCAAACTTTTTCTGCACGGTCTGCGCCGTCCAGCCTACATATTTGCCCACCAGGTCGCCCCGCCCCACTTCCACCAAATGTCCCCGGGACAGCAACCCGTTTTCCCGCATGATCCGGGCAAAGAGCCGGGCCACGGTGGTTTTGGCCGTGCCGGGATTGCCGGTAAACACCATGTGCATGGCAGGGCGATCGACTTTCATACCTTTGTCCGCAAAAAGCTTCTGCGCCTTGTGGTAGTTCAGCGCCTGCAAAATGACATTCTTAGCCTCGGTCAGGCCGATCATCTCCATCAACTCCTTGTAGGCGTCGCCCTTCGGTTTGGCTTTCTCTACCTCGGTTTTTACGGTGGTAATCTCTTTGTACTGGGGATACACGGTGGTTTTCAGCTTGTTGTTATACCAACCATCAAAGATTGTCCTCAGTTCCGGCGCCAGATATCCCCGGTTTCCCTCCAGCTTAGCAAATAACTTTTTGTCTGTGCGGACATGGTTTTCCCGGGCCAGCAGCTTCAAGTAATCTCCGGCTTGTTCACCCTTGAGAAATTCTTCCTTCAGCTCCACAAAACTGACCGTGCCGAGATTTTCGTAAAAAAGCTCTTTCAGCTTTGTGCATTCCCGAGGCAGACAAAGGATGGTCAGCACCTGATGACGGTATTTTTTGATGTAGCTGCATAGCTTTTCAATGGTATCACGGATCCCGTTAGCCGTATCCTCGTCGTCTGTGTCACCGTAGTCGGCGCTGTATTGGACGATCACTGTGCCGCCGGCGTTACTTTTGTAAAACTGGTCGTAATCCGAGGACTTCCCATACAACGCCTCTCCGCGAAAGTAGACAGAGCTGTACCGCCTGTTTTGCAGTCGACCGTTAGCATAGAGCGATGGCAGCAAAGACTGGATCATCTCCCGGCGGATGCCAGCGTCATCGGTCTGTATCAAGTAGTGGACGGGATGACCAACGATTTTTGCGGAAGCACCCCCGGCGTAAATGCGGTCCAGCTCCGGGAGAAGGCAGTCCTTCGTAAAGAGCCGTTCGGCTTTGGCGTAGATCTCGTCCTTGCAAGCCTCGTCCATGAGATCCTCCCAGAAGCGGAAGTCACTGAAGCGCTGATTTACCATGTAGTCCAAATCCAGCGTCTTCAAAACATCGTCATCATCTTCAATATAATCATTTCGGCTGGCTCGGTGCAGCAAATTACAAGCAGTATGGAGAGAAACCTCCTCCGCATGGATATCCGTCAGCTTCACGCCCAATGCCTCCGTATACGCAGGAAACTGAGGATCCATATTCATGCGAGGGTCCTTCTGCACGGCCATTGCCGTAAAAGTGCCGCCGGAGGCGTTGACCACATAGAAAAATGCCCGGCCCCGAAGCCCTTTGTTGAAGGCCTCGCTCTTGGCGGCCAGTAAATCCACATTTTCATCCGCCGTCCGTTTTCTGTCCTGTCCGCCGCTCCCGGCTGCGAATGCCCCTACCAGCTTAAAAAACTGCATCTCTGTACCTCCCATGTCTCTTTATCCTTGCAAAACGAGTATAGGAAATTGAGTGGGATAAAAAGGGGCCATCGGCTGATCTGCACATTACAGGCAGTGAGGCATTCAAGAGATGATGTAATGTGTATCCCGTTCTTTTGAAAATGTTTTTGAAGCATTTTGAACAGCACCCCATTTGTTAGACAGTATGATATAATGTTTAACAGGTGGGGTGATTTTAATGCCAAAGGGAGTACCAAACAAACGATACACGCCGGAATTCAAGAAGCTGGTCGTGGAAACCATGATGAAAGGAAAGATGAGTTACAGAGAAACGGCTCGACAATTTGAAATCAGCAATCATCACAGAGTACAAGACTGGGAACGAATCTATCTGACGGAGGGTTCAGAAGGCTTTGCCATCGAACGGCGTGGCCGCAGCAGTAAGGGTCGTCCGCCAAAGCAGTTGCCGAAGCA
>ENA-ORSM01000701-ORSM01000701.1-human-gut-metagenome-genome-assembly--contig:-NODE-701-length-29127-cov-16.816524_pt1 | contig 29127 bp, 27 predicted proteins | sample MGYA00241903_ERZ509170 | MGnify/ENA primary metagenome ERZ509170 (study PRJEB26280, sample SAMEA2338784) | human gut metagenome | biome: human gut; feature: human-associated habitat; material: faeces...
ATCCCTCCATGGTTGAGTTTTTCAACAGCGAGGAAGGCCAGCGTGAATATGAGGAATGGCTGAAAGAGCAGGAAGCTCTACAAGCATTGCCTGTTGCCGCATAAAAACAGCAGGACGCTCCCGGTAAAGGGAACGCCCTGCCTTACATAGATGTATCTCGCCGAGGTGTGTCCAGTTGGGCGCACCTCTTATTTTTTTGCCCTTAATCTTCTAACCCATGGCTTCCAGCTACGTTTTTCAAATACTCCTCCGGGTCACCGTTCAGAATCAAATCTGCATAGCCCAGTGGGTCGTTGTAGATGAGGTAGTCCAGTTCAGTCTGCTGGGCCATGGTCACATCCAGCGCATCCTCGACCCCGGTACAGTCGATGGAGATTTTTCTCCCATCCCGGAGCCGCAGCTCCACACATCCAGTGTCCATGTTGAAATGGCAGGCTCTTGCATCGTACTTCATAATCGCATCCTCCAAATCTTGTTATTGGCTTACGGTCTATGACAAGGTATCGGAGTTTTACGCCGTCCACGGGAGCCTTCATTCTCAAACCCGAAGAAAACGAAAAATCCGAACCCTTCTCCAATCGGAAACAGGTTCGGATTTTTCTTGTTTGGTGGGCGCGGGTGGATTCGAACCACCGAAGCTGAAAAGCAGCAGATTTACAGTCTGTCCCCATTGGCCACTCGGGAACACGCCCATATTCTTTTGAGTGCCCGGCCAAGCCGGACGACTCAATTATTTTAGCATGGGCGGCTGGTTTTGTCAACTGCTTTTTGCAAATTTCGCGGTACTTTTTTGCAGAGAAAATAAAAACCGCCCGGCAGAGCAAAAGCCGGGCGGGGGAAAGGAAGAAAAACGCGCGTTGAAACGGCAGGCTTACAGGATGTCGATGTACTCGCCGGCCAGTGCCTTGTTCATGCTGCGGACGGCGCAGAACTTGCCGCACATGGAGCAGGTGTCGCTGTGGTCGTCCTCGGGCAGACGGGCATCACGGATGGCCTTGGCGGTCTCGGGGTCGATGGCGCAGGCAAACTGTGCGTCCCAGTCCAGCACCCGGCGGGCGTCGCCCATCTTGTCGTCGATGTCGCGGGCATGGGGGATGCCCTTGGCGATGTCGGCGGCGTGGGCGGCAATTTTGGACGCCACGATGCCCTGCTTGACGTCATCCACATTGGGCAGGGCCAGATGCTCTGCAGGAGTGACATAGCACAGGAACGCTGCACCGCTGACGGCACCGCCGATGGCCGCCGTGATGTGGTCGTAGCCGGGGGCAATGTCGGTCACCAGCGGTCCAAGAACGTAGAACGGAGCGCCCATGCAGATGCTCTTCTGCACCTCCATATTGGCGGCGACCTGGTTCAGAGGCACATGGCCCGGGCCCTCCACCATGACCTGGACATTGTGGGCCCAGGCGCGCTTGGTCAGCTCGCCCAGACGCACCAGCTCTTCGATCTGGCAGACATCGGTGGCGTCGGCCAGGCAGCCGGGGCGGCAGGCGTCGCCCAGAGAGATGGTCACATCGTGCTCTTCGCAGATGTCCAGGATCTCGTCAAAGTGCTCGTAGAACGGGTTCTCGTTGCCGGTCATGCACATCCAGGCAAACACGAGGGAGCCGCCGCGGCTGACAATGTTCATCTTCCGCTTATGCTTGCGGATCTGGTCAATGGTCTTGCGGGTGATGCCGCAGTGCAGGGTGACAAAGTCCACGCCGTCCTCTGCGTGCAGGCGGACCACATCCATGAAATCCTGTGCCGTCAGGGTGGCCAGGTCGCGCTGGTAGTGGATGACAGAGTCATACACGGGCACCGTGCCGATCATGACAGGGCACTCGTGGGTCAGCTTCTGGCGGAACGGCTGGGTGTTGCCATGGCTGGAAAGATCCATGATGGCCTCGGCACCCATGTTGACGGCGCTCATCACTTTCTGCATCTCGATGTTATAATCCTTGCAGTCGCGGGAGACGCCCAGGTTGACGTTGATCTTGGTGCGCAGCATGCTGCCCACGCCCTCGGGGTTGAGGCAGGTGTGGTGCTTGTTGGCGGGGATGGCCACCTTGCCCTCCGAGACCCACTGCCGGATCTCTTCGGTGGTGCGGTACTCTTTCTTGGCCACGACCTCCATTTCGGGGGTCACGATGCCCTTGCGGGCGGCGTCCATCTGTGTGGTGTAAGTCTGCATACGATAAATCCTCCAAGTTGAACTCTCTCGATTTATTCCTGAATGGCGTCCGGTGCGCCGTTCATCCATGTAAAAATGTCCTTGCCGCCCAGCGTGTGATCCAGCGGGCCGGAGCCAGCGCCCAGGTCCAGCCCGGCGGAAAGGGCGGCGGTGATGTAGCCTTTGGCCCGCGCGATGGCCTGCGGCAGGGAATACCCCTTGGCCAGGTTCGCCGCAATGGCGCTGGAAAGGGTGCAGCCGGTACCGTGGGTGTTGGGGTTTGCGATCCGCCTCCCCGCGAACCAGGTCTCGGTGCCGTCGGCCTCCACCAGTAGATCATCCGCGTCGGTGTCGCTGTGGCCGCCCTTGAGCAGTACGGAGCAATCGCAGTCAAACGCGATGGCGCGGGCGGCGGCCAGCATCTCTTCCCGGCTGTGGATGGGACGGCCGGAGAGCACTTCGGCCTCCTGTCGGTTGGGGGTGATGACCTCGGCCAGCGGGAACAGCTGCTCCCGCAGGGAGCGGACGGCGTCCGTTTCCATCAGGCGGGAGCCAGAGGTGGCCACCATGACGGGGTCCACCACGATGTGCCGGGCCTGATAGAAACGCAGCCGCTCGGCGATCGTCGCAATGAGCGGGGCGGAAGATACCATCCCGATCTTGACGGCGTCGGGACGGATGTCGGAAAACACCGCGTCGATCTGCTGTGCGAGGAAAGCAGGGGAAACTTCAAGGATGCCGGAAACGCCGGTGGTGTTCTGGGCCGTCAGCGCGGTGATGGCGCTCATGGCAAACACACCGTTCAGGGTCATGGTTTTGAGATCAGCCTGGATTCCGGCGCCTCCGCTGCAATCGCTTCCTGCGATGGATAATGCGGTCTTCATGAAAAATCTCCTTTGCATGAATTTTATAGCGCGGCAAAAGGTGGTGCCCCCAATTTGTCGCGGACTCCTCCAGCCTCCCTCCCTGAGGGAGGTGTCATCGCGCGGGCGATGACGAAAGGAGTTACAGTTTCCGGACCATCTGGCGCAGCTCTCTGCACGCGGCTTCGATATCCGGCTGTGCAAAGATGGCACTGATGACGGCGATGCCGGCCTCTCCGCAGCCGGCAAGCTGGAGCAGGTTCTCCTTGTGGATGCCGCCGATGGCCACCACCGGGATGGGAACACTGGCGCACACATCCGCCAGCACCTGACGGGAGATCACGTTGGTGTCCGTCTTGGTGTGGGTGGGAAACATGGCCCCGCAGCCCAGATAGTCGGCCCCGTCCGCAAAAGCCTTTTTGGCCTCCGCCACATTGTGGGTCGACACGCCGATGATCTTGTCCGGGCCCAGCAGGCGGCGGGCCTCGGCGGCGCTCAGGTCGTCCTGCCCCACATGCACGCCGTCCGCGCCGCACAGCTTTGCCAGCGGGACATTGTCATTGAGGATGAACGGGACATGGTACGCTCTGCAGAGGGCGGAAATTGTTTTTGCCTCGGCCAGCATATCGGCGTCGTCCAGGTGTTTTTCCCGCAGCTGAACGCAGGTGGCTCCGCCTTTCAGGGCGGCTTCCACCTGCTGGGGCAGGGTCTGTCTGCCGACCCAGGCGCGGTCCGTCACGGCATAAAGCCGCAGCATCTCAGCGGTACAGTTCATAACACAGCTCCTTTGGCAAAATTCAGGTCAGGCTGGCCTGCATGGAGTGCAGCGCGCCCGAACGCTGCAGGCTGAACAGCAGCACGCCCGCAATGACGGCACCGCCGGCCGTGGAGACCAGGAACGGGATGATGTAGGCGTAGAATGCGATGTCACCGGCGCTCTTGCCCATGAGCAGGATGGCCACCGGGTAGGCGCACAGCCCGCCCAGGATGGAGGTGCCAAACACCTCCGCCACCAGCGTGGGGAGCAGCTGTTTTGCCTTATGGTAGGTCAGCCCGCAGAGCAAAGCCCCAAACATGCTGCCGGGGAATGCCATCAGGCTGCCCAGCCCCAGCAGGTTGCGCAGCAGCGAGGCCACAAAGGCCACGCCCACCCCGTAGTAAGGGCCCAGCAGCACGGCGCACAGAATGTTGACCATGTGCTGTACCGGGGCGCACTTGCTGCCAAAGATGGGGAAGCTGAACACGCTGCCCACCACGGCAAGCGCGCAGAACATTCCCGCCAGAGCGAGTTTTTTCACTGAGAGATTTTTCATGAAGATGCCTCCTTTGCAAAATACGGCAAAACAAAAACAGGAGACGCCTGTTACGGTGTCTCCTGTAAAAATCCATATCTTCAAAGTATGCACTTCGACGTTATGACTTCCTACGGCGGCATTATCCGCATCAGGTTAAAGGGTCGAAGTTTGGGTACTTCCTCTCAGCCTGCTTTACAAGCTCCCCTGTATTTGTGTTGACGCCCATATTCTACACCCGTCGGCTCCAAATTGCAAGAGTCGATTTGCTATACAATTTCCGTCCGGTATGCTATACTGAACAAAACGTCTGCAAAAATCAGAAGCAGGCGCAAAAAGGAGATTTGACTTATGGGTCTTGTCAAAGCAGCATTGGGCGCCGCTTCCGGCGTGATGGGCGACCAGTGGAAAGAATACTTTACCTGCAGTGCTCTCCCGGCGGATGTTCTGGCCGTCAAAGGCGAGAAAAAGCAGAGCGGCCGCTCTGCCAACCGCCATGGCAGTGAGAACATCATCACCGATGGCTCCATCGTGGCCGTGGCTGAGGGCCAGTGCGCCCTCATCGTGGAGCAGGGCAAGGTGGTGGATCTCTGCGCCGAGCCCGGTGAGTACACCTACAATACCGGTACCCAGCCCTCCCTGCTCAGCGGCGGGCTGGCCAAGAATATTGATGACGCCTTTGCCGAGATGGGCAAGCGCTTTGCCTTTGGCGGCCAGGAAGCCACCGACCAGCGGATCTACTACATCAACACCAAGGAGCTGCCCGGCAACAAATACGGCACCCCCAGCCCGGTGCCGTTCCGGGTGGTGGACCAGCGGGCCGGCATCGACATGGACATCAGCATCCGGTGCTTTGGCGAGTACAGCTACCGCATCACCAACCCCATCCTGTTTTACACCAATGTCTGCGGCAATGTGGAAAACGCCTATCTCCGTGAGACGCTGGACAGCCAGCTCAAGACCGAGCTGCTGACGGCCCTGCAGCCGGCTTTTGCCAAGATCAGCGAGCAGGGCATCCGCTACTCGGCTCTGCCCGGCCATACCATGGAAATGGCTGACGCCCTCAACGAGGTGCTCTCCGCCAAGTGGAAGAACCTCCGCGGCATTGAGATCGTCTCCCTCGGCGTGTCCGGCGTCAAGGCCAGCGAGGAAGACGAGGCCATGCTCAAGGCCATGCAGCGGGATGCCGCCTACATGGACCCCACCCGGGGCGCTGCCCATCTTGTGGGTGCCCAGGGCGACGCCATGCGGGCCGCTGCCGCCAACACCAGCGCGGGCCCGGCCATGGCCTTTATGGGCGTGAACGCGGCTGCCGCTGCGGGCGGAGCTGACGCTCAGACGCTCTACCAGATGGGGGCCCGGCAGGCGGCGGCACAGCCCGCTCCGGCTCCCGCCGCGGGCTGGAAGTGTGCCTGCGGCCAGAGCGGCAACACGGGCAAATTCTGCACGGCCTGTGGTGCTCCCAAGCCGGAGGCACCCACGGTCTGGGTGTGCAGCTGCGGCACCAAGAACAGCGGCAAGTTCTGCTCCGAGTGCGGCAAACCCCGCCCGGCGGCCCAGTGCGCCAACTGCGGCTGGAAGCCTGCCGACCCCACCCGGCTGCCCAAGTTCTGCCCGGAATGCGGCAAGCCCTTTGGGGCATAAGGGGGAATGAACCATGCCGAATGAAACCACCAATTACCAGTGCCCGGCCTGTACCGGTCCGCTGCGGTTCGACAGCGCCACGGGCAAACTGGTCTGTGATTACTGCGGCTCCACCTATGAGGTCAAGGAGGTGGAGGCCCTTTATGCAGACAAGCAGAAAGCCTCTGACACCGCCGCCCGGCAGCGGCCCCAGGGCCCCGTCTGGGGCGAGGAGGAAGCCGCCGGCCTCACCAGCCGCACCTGCTCTTCCTGCGGGGCCGAGCTGGTCTGCGACGGTACCACCGCTGCCACCACCTGCCCTTACTGCGGCAACCCCACAGTGCTGGGCGGGCAGCTCTCCGGCAAGCTGAAGCCGGAGTACATCATCCCATTCAAGCTGGATCGCAAGGCAGCCGTGCAGAACCTGAACAAATACTACAAGGGCAAAAAGTTCTTGCCAAAGGCGTTCAAAGAGCAGAACCACGTCGAAGAGATCCAGGGCGTGTATGTGCCGTTCTGGCTCTACGACGCCACTGCCGATGCCCGGGGTGCTTATGAGGGCGAAGTGACCGAGAGCCACCGCGAGGGGGATTACGTCGTCACCAATACCCAGCACTACAATGTGGCCCGCGCGGGCGAGGCGGACTTTATCAAGGTGCCCGTGGATGGCTCCAGCAAGATGCCGGATGCCCACATGGATGCCATTGAGCCCTTTGATTACAGCGCCATTCAGCCGTTCTCCACGGCGTACCTGCCCGGCTTCCTGGCCGACCGTTACGACGAGGACGAGGAAAAGTGTCTGCCCCGGGCCACCCGCCGGATGGAAAACACCACCCGTGCGGCCCTGCGGGAGACCATTGACGGCTACTCTGAGGTACACACCAAGGCGGAGAACATCAACATCGACATCCGCAAGGCGCACTACGCCCTGCTTCCGGTCTGGATGCTCCACACCCGCTGGAACGACAAGGACTTCCTCTTTGCAATGAACGGCCAGACCGGCAAGCTCATTGGCGACCTGCCCGTGGACCCCAAGCGGGTCGCTGCCTGGTTTGCGGGCATCAGTCTGCCGCTCATGGTCATTCTGGCACTGTTTCTGTACGGCTGAGGGGGTGTGAGCGCAAAATGAAAAATCGGATGTGTAAAACAAACTGTTATAAAAAGTGCTGTGCTTTTCTGGCCGCTCTGCTGATGCTTGCGGTGCTGGCTCTGCCCGGTGTGGCGGCGGCTCCCCTGGTCCGGGACGAGATGAGCCTGTTTGATGCCGATACCTACAACGAGCTGGAACAGAGCGCGGAAGCGGCTTCCAGCGGCCACGATTGCGACGTCTATTTCCTTGTGGTCAACGACATCGGCGATGCCAACCAGCGGGATTTTGCCAAGAATTATTATGTAAACAACGGTCTTGGCAGCGGCGAGGACAAAAGCGGCATCCTCTTCCTGCTGGCGGTGGGTTCCCGCAAGTATGTCACCATCACCTATGGCGGCGGGGTCACGGCCTTTACCGATTATCGCATTGAGCAGATGGAGGACGACATCGTCCCCAAGCTCTCGGACGGCGACTGGGCCGGGGCGGCCCGCACCTACATCGAGATGGCAGATTACACGCTGGACTACTATGCCGAGCATGGCGAGCCCATTGATGTGGACAACGACCTGGGCGCCGAGGGCCTCCTTTTTGTCATTGGGATCCCGGCGGCTATTGCGACAGGTGTCTGCCTGGTGTTTTACCACCAGATGAAGACGGCCAAGGAGAAGACCGAGGCGGACGATTACATGCCCGGCCTCAAGCTCCGGGTCAAGCGGGATGTCTACACCCACACCACGCAGACCCGCGTCTATGACCCGCCCAAGGAAGAAAAATCTTCCGGCGGTGGCTCCTCCACCGACAGCGACGGCTTCGGCGGCTCGTCGGGTGGTTCGTTCTGAGGAAAAACGAGCAAAAAAATACTCCGTGCATTTGCACGGAGTATTTTTTTGACTTGTTACAACATCCTGGACAAAAATGCTTTCAGTCTCGGGTGCTTGGGGTTGGAGAACAGCTCTTGCGGGGGTTCATCCTCCTGGATGCGGCCATTATCGATGAAGATGACACGGTTGGAAACTTCGCGCGCAAAACCCATCTCGTGGGTGACCACCAGCATGGTGATGCCGGTGTGGGCCAGTTCTTTCATCAGCTCCAGCACTTCGCCGACCATCTCCGGGTCCAGGGCGGAGGTGGGCTCGTCAAACAGGATGACGTCCGGGTCCATGGCCAGGGCACGAGCAATGGCAATACGCTGCTGCTGGCCGCCGGAAAGGCTCTTGGGGAAGACATTGGCCTTATCGGACAGGCCCACGCGGGCCAGCAGCTCGTCGGCACGGGCGGAGGCCTCCTGCTTGTTCTTGAGCTTGAGCAATTCCGGGGCCAGGCAGAGGTTCTGCTTGACGGTCAGGTGGGGGAAGAGGTTGAAGTGCTGGAACACCATGCCCATCTTCTGGCGCACGGCATCGATGTGGGCATCATCCACCTCGATGCCCTCAAACTTGATGGAGCCGCCGGTGGGGATCTCCAGTCGGTTCAGGCAGCGCAGGAAGGTAGACTTGCCGCAGCCGGAGGGGCCGATCAGGCAGACCACATCGCCGCGGTAGATGTCGATGTCGATGCCCTTCAGGACATCCAGGGTGGGGGTGGGCTGCTTTGCGCCCTTTTTGGCCTCACCGCCGTAGGTCTTGGTCAGACCACGGACTTCCAGGATCTTTTCAGCATGATTAGCGGTCACCTTGCGCCATCCTCCTCTCAAACTTCGACAGCAGCCATGTAAAGAGCATGACTAAGACCAGATAGACCACTGCAACGCCCAACAGGGGGAACATGGCCTCGTAGGTACGGTTCATAATGCCCTGCGCCGCATACAGCAGCTCCTTGCCGCCGATAACGGTGATGAGCGAGGTATCCTTGAGCAGGACGATGAACTCGTTGCCCAGTGCAGGCAGCACCGCGCGGATGGCCTGCGGAATGACAATGACCACCATGGTGGTCATGTAGTTCAGGCCCAGGCTGCGGCCGGCTTCCATCTGGCCAGGGTCCACCGCCATCAGGCCGCCGCGGATGATCTCCGAGACGTAAGCGCCCGAGTTGATGCCCAGTGCCAGCGCACCAACCATGGTAAAGTTGCGGCTGTTGGAAAAGATGACCATGCTCATAATGAGCAGCTGGACCATCATGGGGGTGCCGCGGATGATGGTGGTGTACACCTGACAGACGGCATTGAAGAAGCCCAGCACCGGGTTCCTGCGGCCGGGACGCTGCTGGTCGTGCGCAACACGCACCAATGCCACCACACTGCCCAGCACCACGCCCAGTGCCAGCGCAATGGCGGTGACCAGCAGCGTAGTGCCCACGCCCTGGATGTACTGCACCCAGCGGTCGTTCAGGATGAACGCCTGATAGAATTTGAAGAACATTTCCTGCCCGAAGTCCAGCTTCGTGCCGCTGTTGAGCAGCTCTTTCAGCAGTTCGTATTGTGCGGCCATTCGCATCCTCGCTTTCTAAAATTGTTAGAATTTTGTAACCTGTTCTTTCCAAAAAAGGGGAGGTGCCCCAGATGGGGCCGCCTCCCCGTGATACAAGGTACAGCTGAATTATTCAGCGGTGATGTACTTGTCCACGATGGACTGCAGGGTGCCGTCAGCCTTCAGCTCTTCCAGAGCGGCATTGACAGCATCCTCCAGAGCGGAACCCTTTGCCAGACCGATGGCGTAATCCTCCTCGGCGTAGCTGGTGTCCAGAATGACCAGACCGGGGTTGGCGGCAACGAACTCCTTTGCAGGGGCATTGTCGATGACAACTGCATCGACCTGGCCATTGTTCAGAGCCTGCACAGCGGTCAGGCCGTCGTCGTATGCGACCACAGCGTCATCGCCGAAGTCATCAGAGCAGTAGATGTAGCCGGTGGTGCCGCGCTGGGTGCCGATCTTCTTGCCTGCCAGATCATCGGGAGAGGTGATATCAGAGCCCTCGGGAACGATGATGGACTGGATGCCGGTAGCGTAGCTGTCGGAGAAGTCCATCACAGCCTTGCGCTCGTCGGTCACGGTAACGCCAGCCATGACGATATCGGCCTTGCCCTGCTGCACGCTCAGCAGTGCTGCGTCGAAGTCCATATCATCGATCTGCAGCTCCAGGCCCAGCTTCTCAGCAATGGCCTTGGCGGTGTCGATGTCGATGCCCTCGAACTCACCGGCATCGGTGGTCATCTCGTACGGAGGGAAGGCAGCGTTGGTGGCCATGGTCAGCTTGCCAGCCTCAACGGTGGTCAGCTCAGCGGCAGCGCTGGTGGAAGCAGCCTCGGAAGAAGCTGCACTGCTTGCAGTGGAAGAAGCGGTGCTGGAGGCGGAACCGCCGCAGGCAGTCAGAGCCAGAGCGGCAGCGGTCAGACCAGCGGCAGCCAGAAAGCTGCGGCGATTGATCTTTTTCATATTCAAACACTCCTCTGTTGATTGTATAATTTTTCACTTTCCCGGCACGATGCGCTTCATCGTGTCATCAAGGAACAGGATTAGTATATGTTGTACAAATAAAAAAGTCAAGTGTTGTGCAAAAAATCGGAACAAATGAAACCCTTTTGAAAACATTTATACATACAGCGCCCCATTCTTAATGTATATATACATTTTGGCTCGGTATTTTTGCCTTTCCATTGCGTTCTGCCGTTGAATGCTCCCGCATAACCAACGAGACCGCCCGGTGGGCGGTCTCGTTTTTGTTTTATCGGCGTTTCTGTGGCAGGGGGATGCCCAGCACCAGGGCAATGCCAACGGCCAGCGCCACGGCGATCTTGAAGGTGGAGATGCCGTTTGCCAGCGCCAGCGCGTTGTCGCCCTGAATGAAGTAGTAGGCGCTGTAATAGATGCCCGCACCGGGCGCCAGCGGAAAGATGCCGGTGAGCAGGAATACCGTCACCGGTGCTCTGAGGGTCATCGCAAGGATGCGGGCCAGCAGCGTCAGCGGAATGACCGCCAGCAGCGAGGCTGCAAAGGCTTCCATCCCGAACAGCTCCGCGATCTCGTATACCAGCCACCCCACTGCGCCCACCAGCCCGCAGTAGGGCAGGGTACGCCTGGGGCAGGCAAAGAGGATGGCAAAGCTCAGGGTGCCCGCCCCGGCCAGCAGGAACTGCAAAGCCAGACGGCCCAGCTGCTCCCCGGTGAAAAGAAGTTCTGTCATACCACGGCCACCCCCTTCAAAAAGGCATAGAGGCTCAGCACAAGGCCGGTGCCGATGGCGATGCTGGCCGCAATGAGCAACGCGTCGATCATCCGGATGGTGCCGGACAGGTAATCGCCCTGCACAAAGTCCCGGATGCCCATGGTAAAGGCGATGCCTGGGGTCAGGATCATCAGAGTACCGATGATGGCGTGACTGGCTTCAGTGCCCAGCAGGCTGCAGCCCAGAATACAGCACAGGGTGATGAGGGCGGCGGTGGAGATGGTTCGGAACCCGCCCCCAACGCCGTGCCGCCCGCAGAACAGCAGGTAGGCGTTGGCCGCAACACCGGCCGCAGCGGCGGCAAGCCCTGCTTTCAGGTCGCCGCCAAAAATCAGCGCAAAGCAGAACGCGCCGCCCATGCCCGCCGCAATCTGCACCCAGTCCTTCGGAAAAGGGATGCACCTGGCCTGAGCCAGCCGGGTCTCGGCCACATCGATGGTGTCCACTTCCCCGGACGCGATCTGGCGGGAAAGCTGATTCACCGCCGCCACCCGCCCCAGGTGGGTGGTACGGGTGGGCACGTTGCGCACCTCGCTCATCTCCGCCGTGCCTGCGCTGGCAAAAATGCCGTTGGTCAGCACATAGACATGGAACTCCCGCAGGTGGAAGCTGGCCGCCATGATCTCCATGGTCTGCTCCACCCGGAACACCTCTGCCCCGTTCTCCAAAAGGGTCTGACCGGCCGCCATAATAAAGTCCATGATGCGGCGGCGCTGTTCCCCGTCCGGATACAATTCCCTCTCTGCCATGCTGTGGTCTCCTTAAAATTGGCATAAAAAATGACCGCCTCAACGTTTCAGTGCCTGAGCGGTCATTTTTCTTGACGAATCTATTTGTAGTATAGTCAATCTCCGGCGGCTTGTCAAGCAGGCACGCCGTTTTTTCAGAACTTGAACAGGTTCACGATCCGCTGCCACAGGCGGGTGAAGAAGTTACCTTCCTGCACATCGGCGGTGGTCTCGGCGGTAACATTCGCAGCGGCGACCGTCTCACCGGTCTTATAGATGAACTTCACGCTGCCGGAAGCATCCTCGGACTTACCGGCAAAGCTGGTGTAGTCCTCCAGACGGCTGGTCATCTCGTCCAGCACGGTCTTCAGGCCGTGGATCTGCTCCTCGTCCAGAGCGCCGGTCAGCTTGGAGATGCCCTCCTCATTGAACTGGTTCAGGCCATCGTTCAGCCGGACCGTGCCATCGCTGAGCTGGCCTGCGCCATCATTCAGAGTGGTCACGCCGTCATACAGGGTCTTGGTGCCATCGGCCAGCTGGGCGGCACCGTCCTTTGCGGAGTGGGCACCGTCAGCGGCGGTGGCAACACCGTTGGTGTACTGGTTGACACTGGACACGAAATACTGGATCTGCGCCAGGCTGTTCTTCAGGGCACGGACATCGGCGATATCCTGGCTGTTCTCAGCCTGATACTTCAGCTCGTCATGCACGGTCTGCTTGGCGCTGGCAGTGCTCAGGTCAAGCATGGCGCTGAACATGGAGGGGTCGTAGCTCTGCATCAGCCGCAGAGCAGCTTCCAGGTCGTGGTTGGTCTTGGTTGCGGAGAGATACAGGGCAATGTCCAGCTGGCTGTCCTTGAAGCTGGGCTCCTGCTCCCAGACGGTGCGCACCATCTTCTTGCGGGCAGCGGCCAGTGTCTTTTCGTTCATGGTCAGCACTTCGTCAATGACGGAAGCGTAGTTGTCCCAGGTCATGGGGGTGTCGATCAGGCCGCCCTCCATCAGGGTGCTGTTGGCGGAGGCCAGAACACCATCGGCCACCTGCTGGGCACCGGCCTGCAGGGCGGCGTTATTGGAGCTCAGGGTATCCAGGCCGTTGGTCAGCTGGCCCAGACCATCGTTCAGGGCAGAAGCGCCGCTGTTCAGCTGAGAAGCGCCGTCCAGCAGGGCCAGGGTACCGTTGGCCAGCTGGGAAGCACCGTCCACCAGTTGGGCGGCACCATCCATCAGCTGGTTCATGGCATCGTTCAGCTGGCTGATGCCATCGGTCAGCTCGTTGAGGCTGCTCAGGTCAAAGGCATTGGTGCCCAGCGCATCGGCGTTGGTGGCACAGGCCAGCATGACCTGCGGTGCGGTCAGGTTCTCAACATCGGCTTCCACAGTGACGCTGTCCTGCAGATAATCCTCCACAGTAGACAGGTCATCGGGCAGCAGGCCGTCCAGAGAGTCCTTTACGCCGGGCAGGCAGACAAAAGCGGCCACGCTGCTCTTGGCGGCGGATTCCAGCATTCCGTGCTCGGCGCTCAGGTTGGTGGCATCCTGACCAAAGATCACGCCCACAGCAGTGATGAGCGGGGTGACAACGGTGCGCTCCTTGCCGTTGACGGTCACGGTGCCGGTCTCGTTGTTGGTCAGGTCAACGGTCACGGTCAGGTGGCCGCTCTTGCCGATCAGGTTCTCAAGGCTGTCGGTCACGCCGTCCAGCGTATAGGTGACATTTGCGGTGATGGGCAGGGCCTTGTCGGTATTGCCCTTATAGTACACGTCGGTGTCGTCGGTGTTCCAGACCAGCTTTTCGCCGTCCTGGGTGAACGCGGCATCGCTCTCGGTGTTCTGGATGTCGGTCAGGGTGCTCTCATCGGTGACATTGGACAGGCCGGAAGCGCTGTACAGGTGTTCACTGACGGTGGTGGACTTGATGGAGCCGTCGGCGTTCATCACGGCGTAGACCGTCTCATCCTTGGAATAATCGGCCTTGGCGGCTGCAAAGGCGGGCAGGGTCATGCCTGCGGCGAGAGTCAGCGCCAGCGCCGCACTGGCGAAACGAAGCGATTTTTTCATGGTAATTACTCCTTATCAGACTTCTTGGCGTTGGAAGATTCAGGGACCAGCCAGTGCATGGTGGTGTGGCGGATGACCCAGTCCAGCAGCATCAGGGCAGCGGGCAGAACGACCAGAATGACAGCCATACTGATCAGTGCGCCGCGGGAGATGAGCCGGCAGATGCTCTGCAGCAGCTCCATCTTACTGATGGCGGCCACGCCGACGGTTGCGGCAAAGAAGGTCAGGCCGCTGGTCAGGATGGACTGGCTGCAGTGCTCCAGCGACTGCTGGGCAGCTTCCTGCGGGGTGCGGCCATAGCTGCGCTCCTCGTGATAACGGGTGGTCATCAGGATGGAGTAGTCCACAGTCGCGCCCAGCTGGATGGTGCCGATGACGATGCTGGCGATGAAGGGCAGCTGGGTACCGGTGAAGTACGGGATGCCCATATTGATGGAGATGGCGGCCTCGATGCTGGCAACCAGCAGCACAGGGATGGACAGGCTCCGGAAGGAGATCAGGATGATGGCAGCGACTGCCATGATCGACCAGACGTTGACGTTCTTGAAATCCACGTCCGCAACCTCGATCAGATCCTTGGTCATGGCACCCTCGCCGGTGATGACACCGTTGGGATCAACCGCCTTGATAAGGTCATTCATCTCGGTCAGCTGGTTGTTGATGGCATCGGTACCGGTCTTATAGGAGCTGTTGGCCAGAATGAGCTTGTAGCCGCCGGACTGCAGGATCTCGGTCACGCTGTCGGGCAGCAGCTCGGTCTGGAAGCCCGGGCCGGTGATGGAATCCAGGCTCACCACCTGAGTGATGCCGTCCACATCCTTGAGCTCATCGCAGAGGTCAGACACCTGCGTTGCGGTCAGGTCCTCATCCACCAGAATAAAGTGGGAGGTGGTCATGCCAAAGTCCTCGCCCAGCTTGTTGGTGCCAACGATACCGGTCAGATCCTGGGGCAGCGAGTCGAACAGGGTGTAGTAGACCTCAGTCTTTTGCTGGGCCACCACAAAGGGCACCAGCAGCACAAGAAAGACGGCCACGATGGGCATTGCGTGCTTGGAAACAAAGTAGCTGAGCTTGGTCAGCTTGGGCACGATGGTGCGATGCTTATACTTTTCGACCTGCTGATCAAAGGTCAGGATCAAAGCAGGCAGGATGACGATGGTGCAGATGACACCCAGCGCCACACCCTTTGCCATAACAACACCGATATCGCGGCCCAGCGTCAGGCGCATGGCGCACAGTGCCAGGAAACCCGCAATAGTGGTCAGGGAGGAAGCGGTGATGGAGGTCATGGTCTTGCAGATGGCGGTCACCATGGCTTCCTCGTTGGAGGAGCGGAGTTCCTTTTCCTCCTGATAACGGTGGAGCAGGAAGATGGAGAAGTCCATCGTCACGCCCAACTGCAGCACCGTGGAAAGCGCCTGGGTGATGTAGCTGATCTGACCCAGGAAGATGTTGGTGCCAAAGTTGTACGCAATGGGGAACAGCAGGCCCAGCATGAACAGCACAGGCGTGATGGTGCTCTCCAGCGAGAGGAACAGCACCAGCATACTGGCACCCACAGCGCACAGGATGTACAGCGGCATCTCTTCATTGATCAGCGCCTTGGTATCCTGCAGAATGACGCTCATGCCGCCAAAGTAGCAGTCGTGCCGCAGCACCTGTTTGATCTGCTTGACGGCGTTCATCGTCTCGTCGCTGGCGCTGGGCGCATCAAACCGGACGATAAGCATGGTGGAATCGTTTTTACCGAACATGAACTGCTGGACATCCGCAGGCAGCATCTCGGTGGGGATGCTGGGGTCGATGACATCGCTGAGCCAGAAGGTCTGTGTGACACCGGGCACCGCATCAATGTCCTTCTTCATGGCGATCAGTTCATTGGTAGGCAGGCCTTCCACCGTGATCATGCCGGTGGAGGCCAGATGGAAGTCGTCCTCAAGCGCTACCTCGCCGATCATGGAGTCAAGCTCCTGCGGCAGATAGGTCAGGACATCATAGTTGATGCGGGTAGCAACCGCGCCGATTGCGGAAGGGATCAACAGCAGGACCGCTACTGTTAAGATCAGCTTGCGCAGACGCACGATGCTCTGTGCGATCTTTTTCATGGGAACCCTCCATACGAAAGTTGATTGGATCTGCCCCAAAAATGACCCGTGGTCATTTCTGAGCAAGCACTATTATAACCAATCGACGCAAGGTGTCAAGATAAAAAATGACCAAAAGTCAGTTTTCTTATCACAAAGCAAAAATTGTATAGCTTGTCCGGGGGCTTTTGCTCTTGCGCTCTTCCCTTCTCCCTGCTAAAATATTGTTTACACGACAAAACAACGTCAGAAAAGAGGATGCAGCAAGCTATGAGCACCGTGGAAGGAAAGAAACAGGAAAAGCGCCGCGCGCTTCTGGATGCAGCTTACGAGCTGTTTCTGGAACGGGGCACCTCCAAGACCAGCGTGGAGGATATCACCTCCCGCGCCAAGGTGGGCAAGGGCACATTCTACCTCTATTTTGCCGATAAGGGTTCGGTCACGCAGGCCCTGCTGGCCCGGGTGAGCTACCAGCTGCTGGACAACGCCTGTGCCGCTGCCGAGCAGCACGCCGCCGAGCTTACCAGCTTCCCCGACCAGATGATCTTTGTCATTGACCATATCATCGAAGCCCTGCGCGCGGACACCCTGATGCTCCGCTTCCTGGAGCGCAGCTTTGTCTGGCCCGGGCTGGATCAGATCGAAGCCAGCGGCGAGGCCGAACCGCTGATGCGCAAGGTTCTCCAGATCGTGATGTGCAGCCCCGAGATGGCGGGCCGCACCGAGCGGGAGATCTACCAGCGCATCACCGCCCTGGGCAGCATGTGCATATCGGTGTGCTATACCTCCGTGTTGGAGGGCAAGCCCGACAACATCGACAACATGAAGCCCATCCTCTACGACATCATCCGCCGGGCGCTCTGAGCGCACCTCTCCCCTGCAGCCCCCGCAAAGGGACCTTTGCGCCAATCCCCCGGGGCAAAAAACGGAAAAGGCAGACTTTTTTCAAAAAAGCCCTTGCAATTTCGCGAAAAATGTGGTATCATAGTCAAGTCGATACGACATCTGGACGGTTAGCTCAGCTGGTAGAGCATCTGCTTGACGTGCAGGAGGTCACAGGTTCGAGTCCTGTACCGTCCACCATACAGTTTGTACCCGAACCCGATTCTTTACGAAAAAGGGTTCGGGTATTTTTATTTTGTGCAGCAATTTGCAGGAAGAGGAAATTCTCCATGATACAAAAACATGATCTTCCCATTCTTGAATACGATTTTGATTCGATTGAGGTCATCAGGCCCAATCATGGCGCAGAGCAGCTCGTCCTTCCGGAAAAATGTGTGTTTGGTTTTCTGGGTGATGTGATTGATGATTACGCATTTGAAATGGATGCAGTCATTGCCGAACACTTTGAAACCATTACAAAAAGCTATCCTGTTTATATCGTCCAGCAAAATGGGCTGGAATTTTGCCTGTGTCAGGCACCGCTGGGAGCTGCCGCGGCTGCACAGCTTCTGGATTTTTTAATCTCCTGCGGATGCAAAAAAATTATTTCCGCCGGTTCCTGCGGAGTGCTGACCGATTTGGACGAAAACGAATTCTTGATTCCAATCAGGGCGATGCGCGATGAAGGCACTTCGTATCATTATCTTCCAGCCGCTCGGTTTATTGATTTGGAGCCTTCCGCAATAAAAGCCATTGAGCAGACTTTTTGTGCGTTGAATATTCCGTTTCAAAAATGTATCACATGGACAACGGATGGTTTTTTCCGAGAAACACGAGATATGGTAGAATATCGCAAATCCGAGGGCTGTGCCACAGTTGAAATGGAGTGTGCTGCACTGGCCGCCTGCGCCCAGAAGCGTGGTGCAGTCTTTGGCCAGATTCTCTACACTGCCGATTCCCTTGCGAATGTTTATGCTCATGATGAGAGAGATTGGGGAAAGGGCTCTTTGCGGATAGCGCTGGAGCTTTGCATCAATGTTCTTATAACCATGTGACGATTCACCACCATACAGTTTGTACCCGAACCCGATTCTTTACGAAAAAGGGTTCGGGTACTTTTTTGTTTATTGAAGTTTACCGCAGCAACCGAACGGTAAATGAGCAAAGGCAGGGTATCACCATGATGGTGGTACCCTGCCTTTGCTATTATAAGTTCAGCAGATCGAAAATTATAACGGAAGCCTCCAAGCGTTCAAGGTTCTTATGGACCATCAGTCCTTCTTCTCTGCAGTGCGGGCAAAGAAGTTGGCAAGGAGGGCACCGGAAATGTTATGCCACACAGAGAACACAGCACCGGGGATGGTTGCCAGCGGATACTGTGCAAAGTGGGCAGCGGCCAGAGAAGTGGCCAGACCGGAGTTCTGCATACCGACCTCGATGGAAATTGCACGGCACTTGGTGGAATCCAGCTTCAGCAGCTTGCCCACGCCAAAGCCGGTGAGGTAGCCCAGCAGGTTGTGCAGGATGACCACGGCCAGGATCAGCAGGCCGCTGGTCATGATCTTAGCGGAGTTTGCGGACACAACAGCGCAGATGATGAGCACGATAGCAGTGGTGGAGATCAGCGGCAGCACACGGACGGCATTCTGGGTGAAGGCGTGGAAGAAGTGGTTGACCACAAAGCCCAGTGCGATGGGAACCAGCACCACCTTGACGATGGACAGGAACATATTCACGGGGTTCACCTCCACGCGCTGACCGGCATACAGCAGAGTGAGCAGCGGGGTGAGGAACGGAGCCAGCACGGTGGAAACAGCAGTCATGCCAACGGACAGTGCAACATCGCCCTTGGACAGATAGGTCATCACGTTAGAGGAGGTGCCGCCGGGGCAGGTGCCCACAAGGATGACACCAATGGCCAGCTCAGTGGGCAGATGGAACACCTGCGTCAGCGCCCATGCAAGGAAGGGCATCAGCGTGAACTGTGCAATGCAGCCGATGATCACGTCCTTCGGGCGGCTGAACACCACCTTGAAATCCTCCGGCTTCAGGGTAAGACCCATGCCGAACATAACGATGCCCAGCAGGGTGTTGACCCATGCGGTCTTTACCACGCTGAATGTGCCGGGAAAGAACAGGGCCAGCGCTGCCACCACAATGACGATGGCAGCCATATACTTTCCTACAAAATCGCTTACTTTTTCCAGTGTTTTCATGTTAAACTCTCCTTTTCCAGGTCCTGATTTTTGCGGATGCAAAGGCAATGAAACATCCGGAAAATGGCTTTCCCGCAAACAAAAACGCCTTTGTCCCTTACGGTTTGTAAGAGACAAAGGCGTAAATCCTCTGCGGTACCACTCTTATTGCCGGTGCAAAGCCCGGCCCCTCAGTGCGCATCCAACAATGCGCGGCCCGTGATAACGGGGGCCTACCGTTCCCGCTTACTGGGGCGCAGATGCCGCCCATTCAGCCGGAAAGCTCGGAGAGGATCTTCCCACGGACACCCTGCACTGCCTTGCACCATCCGGCAGCTCTCTGCAGCATTCTTTCCGGGTACTCTTTCTCGTCATAGCCGAATATTTCACTGCCCCGGAGTATACTCCCCTGCAAGGGGAAAGTCAAGTGATACGGCCCGTCGGATTTTTCATCTGGTTTGCATCCGGAGTGAAAGCATTTCAGACAAGGGCAGTGCCGGGGTCTGCGGCAGGCGATGCGGAGGCAAAGCAGAATGAGCAGCCTTATCCGCACAGCGAACAAGTGATATACCAGAAAGCTCGATCTTACGGCCGATTTCGCAACTTTTTCTGTCAAAAGTGGTTAAGCTGCGGCAAAGATTTTTCTTTTTGTGCTTTCGATTTTCCGCGGAGCATTCTTTCCTCTGTTGCTGCGTGAAGTTGATTTTTTCTAAATTTTCTACGATATTCCGTAAAAATATTCATTTCCATTTTCCGGTTCGTATTTTTACTGCACTACCGGTTTCACCGGACATGCAAAACACGCCGCCAAATTTTGAAATTTTGGCTGTTTATTTTGAAGCCAAGAGATGGTATATAAATTTTGTCAGAACATTTTGCGGGCAGCGAACCTGCATTCATGCAGCCGTTTCAAAGCGGCGTGACAATTTTGATAGAGAGGTGATTGGTGTGTTTTGGTATCATTGTGTTATGGAACGACTTTATCATCCCGCGTGTGGTGCATATACATCCTTTGGCATCGCCGCGTGTTCTACATCTCACGGACGACACCGAAAACTGCGGTTCATCTCAGATGTCTCCGTTGAACCGGTGCGGGTCCTTCGCCTGGCCGCGCGCTGTACCGCGTGCCAGCTCGATCCGTCTCAGCTGATGGATGTGGTGGAGGATCTGCTGGCGGAATAAGGCCGCTTTTTGCGGGAGGAGTTTTTTCTGTCACAATTCTATGGTATACTGGTAGAAAAAACGCCGGAGGATACCACCATGGCAGAAACGAACCAGACCCAGCGGGAGGAAGAGCTGGCCCGCCGTGAGGCACTGCTTGCCCAGCGGGAGGCCCAGCTGGAAAAGGAGCAGGCAGAACTTGCCGCCGCCAAAGCCCAGAGCGCTGAGAGAAAAAAGACTCTGCTGGACAACAACGACCCGAATTTCGTCAACCCCAAGGAAAAGCTCTACGATAAATTCCCCCTCACGGTCCACCAGATGGACATCATCATAGGGGTGCTGTTTGCCCTCATTCTTCTGTTTCTAGTGCTGGGCATGACGCACACCAGCTTTTTCGGGCTGTTCGGCGGCTGAACCCTGCCCGCCCCACCCGCACAGGAACCAATAAACGCACGAAAGCCCCGGCCGGAGCCGGGGCTTTCTGTTTGCTGCAAATGCCTGTTACAGCAGGACGTATTTCAGGATGAACAGAACGGTCAGCACATACATCAGGGGGCTGATCTTCTTCTCCTTGGCCTTGCCGGTGATGACATTCAGCAGGGTCCAGGAGATGACACCGATGGCGATGCCCTCAGAGATGCTGTATGCAGTGGGCATTGCCAGAATGGTCAGGAATGCGGGGATGCCCTCAGCAGGATCGTCGAACTCGATCTTCAGGGCAGAACCCATCATGTAGAAGCCAACGATGATCAGGGCCGGAGCGGTCGCAAAGCTGGGGATGGTCAGGAACAGGGGGCTGAACACCACGGCCAGCAGGAACAGCACACCAGTGGTCATGGAGGTCAGGCCGGTGCGGCCGCCCTCGGTCACGCCGGAAGCGCTCTCGACAAAGGTGGTGGTGGTGGAGGTGCCCAGCACGGCACCGGCGCAGGTGGCGATGGAGTCGGCCATCAGCGCGCCCTTGATGTTGGGCAGCTTGCCCTCCTCATCCAGCATGTCGGCCTTGGAAGCAACACCGATCAGGGTGCCCAGGGTATCAAACAGGTCAACGAAGAGGAAGGAGAACATCACGGCGAAGAAGTTCAGGATGCCCACGCCGGAGAAATCGGTCTTGAACACCTGACCAAAGGTCTTGCCCAGAGCAGAGAAATCGAAGCTGATGAAGCTGGTGGGGATGACGCTGTACATGCCGGCATCGGGGTTGGGGATGTAGATGCCGGTCAGCTCGCAGAGGATGCCCAGCACCCAGGTGATGAGGATGCCGTACAGGATGCCGCCCTTGACCTTCTTGACCAGCAGGATGGCGGTGATGAGCACGCCCACCAGAGCGAGGATCGCACCCACGCCGATGCTGTGAAAGGTCTCGCCCTTGAAGTGCTGATAGGTAACAAGGGTGGAATCGCTGTTCACGATCAGCTTTGCGTTCTGCAGGCCGACGAATGCAACGAACAGGCCGATGCCCACGCTGACAGCGCTCTTCAGGGTCATGGGGATGGCGTTGAAGATGGCCTCACGCACATTGGTCAGGCTCAGCACAATGAAGATGACGCCCTCCACAAAAACGGCCATCAGGGCCAGCTGCCAGCTGTAACCCATGGTCAGGACGACCGTGTAGGAGAAGTAGGCGTTCAGGCCCATGCCGGGAGCCAGAGCGAACGGATAGTTGGCCAGCAGAGCCATCAGGGCAGTGCCAACGAACGATGCCAGCGAGGTGGCGATCAGGACCGCATTGGCATCCATGCCCGAAGCGGACAGGATGCTGGGGTTGACCGCAAGGATGTAGGCCATCGTCATAAAGGTGGTGACACCCGCCATGAGTTCGGTCTTGACATCGGTGTGGTTTTCTTTCAGGTGAAAGATCTTTTCTAACATGAAAGTTCCTCCTGTGTTATAGTAAAAACAAAAACCGCCGCGTGGGAACCGGCGGAAAGAACAGTTCCCATTGTAGCAGAACTGTTTCCACCTGTCCATGGTCGAAACACAGAAAATTCACGAAAAGTTCAAACTTTCTTGTATAGGTATGACTTATTCGAGGTTTTTTTGGCGTTTTATGGAAATTTTCTTTCCGGTTATGGAGTTTATGCCGCTCCGTATATCCCCATAGTCTGTATTTGCGATAAAATCCACCTCCTATTCACAAGAAAGCGCCCCCGCTCACTGCGATCTTACAGTGAACGGGGGCGCTGTGCTTTTTCATAGAAAAGAGCGGATTTTGCAAGAAAAAATCTCCGTAGATCCGGGAGGCTTACACCTGATGCTCTGCGATCCACTGACCCATCTGCTGGGCGATGGCCTTGATCGAGCCATCCTCAAAGGGAACCTTCAGCCCGGCGGTCTGCATCAGCTCTGTGTAGCTGGCCAGACCGGCGCGGCGCACCAGCTTGAGGTAGCGCTCCCAGGCATCCTTGTGGTCCTTGAGGCTCAGCAGGAAGAACTGCAGTGCTGCCATGGTGGACAGGCAGTAATCAATATAGTAGAAGGGACACTCATAGATGTGGAGCTGGCGCTGCCAGCCGGCACCGCGGCCATAGAAGGGCAGGTTGTCGAAATCGATCCAGGGGCGGTACTTGTGCTCCAGTTCCAGCCAGACAGCGTTGCGCTCGTCCGGGGTGAGGTCGGGGTTCTGGTACATCCTGTGCTGGAACTCGTCCACGATGCAGCCATAGGCCAGGAAGAGGAAGCTGTCCTCGGCGTGGAGCAGGGCGTATTTCTCAGTGTCCTTGCCAAAGAGCAGATGGTGCCAGGGAGCCGTCAGGAACTCCATGGCCATGGAGTGGATCTCGGCGCTCTCCATGCCGGGGCACTCGAGGTCTGCAGGGACCTTGGGGTCACGCTCGGCCACATAGCCCTCAAAGGCGTGGCCGCACTCGTGGGTCAGCACGTCCACGTCAGCAGAGGTGTTGTTCCAGTTGGCAAAGATAAAGGGGGCCTTGTAGGTGGGCAGACTGGTCATATAGCCGCCGGACATCTTGCCGGGGCGGCTCTCCACGTCGAACAGCTCGTTGTCCTGCATGAAGTCAATGAATTCTGCGGTCTCGGGGCTCAGCTCGTGGTACATGGTGCGGGCGGCGGCCATCCGGGCATCGTAGCCGGGGATGGGAGAGGGGTTGCCGTCCTGAAACGCCACAGGCAGGTCGGAGAAGGTCAGGTGAGAGATGCCGGTGCGCTTGCAGCGCAGCTCGATCACCTTTTTCAGCTCGGGCACCACATCGCTGGCCACCTGGTCGCGGAACTTCCGGATCTCGGCAGGGCCATAGCCGATGCGGTTCATCCGCACATAGGAAAGCTCACTGTAATCGTGGTAGCCCAGGATCTGCGCCTGTGCGTTCAGGTTCTTGACGATCTTAGTGTACAGGCCATCCAGCTCGTCACGGTGGGCATCGAAATACGCGGCCTCGGCCTCGTAGGCGGCGCGGCGAACGGCAGGGTCCAGGTTCTCCTTATAGGGACCCAGCTGGGGAATGGTCAGCTGCTTTCCGTCAAACTCGACCAGTGCGCCGCCGTACACCTGCTGGTACTGGCTGACAAGGGCGTTGTACTCCTTTTGCAGCTCCACGGTGCGGTCATCCATGCCCAGCACGGCGTTCTTCATACCGGCCACGCAGGTGGTGCCAAAGGCTTCGGTCAGCGCGTCCACATGGGCGTTGGCCAGAAATGCCCGGCTGATCTCCACCCGTGCGTTCTCCACGGCGGGACCGTTGGCATCAAAGAAATCCTGCTCGGCCTTCCAATAAGCGTCACGGGTGTCGCAGGTGTAGTGGATGCTTGCCAGCTGTGCGGCGGTGCTGTAATCGGCAAAGGCGCGGCTCTGCTCGTAGTAAACATTCACCAGCTCCTCGCCGCTGGCAGCCCCGGCGGCCTTGGCGGCCAGCGCCTTGCACTGGCCCAGCAGGGCATCAATGTCCGGGCGGGTATAACTCATTTCGCTGAATTTCATGGGATCCATCCTTTCGTTCCTTCTTGTCTGAGTGCTGAACCCATATTAGCACGTTTGGGGAAAAAGGGCAATGGAAAAGAGGAACTGCCCCTGTGGAGAAAAGTGTGTCAGAATTGTAAAAGATAAAATATTTTAGCTATTATTCTTGACTTATCCGACGATTCAGATATAATGGTCGTGTTCGCAAGAAACCTCAAACTTTTTAGATAATAAAAATACAAACCAATCAAAGGAGAATATTACCATGACGTTTGAAGAAATGAAGAAGATCGTTGTTGACACCCTGAACTGCGAGGAGGACAAGGTGACCATGGAGGCCAGCCTGACCGAGGATCTGGAGGCCGACAGCCTGGATGCCGTGGAGCTGAACATGGCGCTGGAGGATGCCTGCGGTGTATCCATTCCGGACGAGGAGCTGGCAAAGCTCAAGACCGTGGGTGATATCTACAACTACATCACCGCACATATCTGAGGAAACATGCGATGAATGATATCCGAGATCTGCTCCCCAACCGGATGCGGGAGCGCACGTTCCAGCTGAAAGCCAAGCGGGATGCCGGAGCTGTCTGGCACGAGCCGCTTCCTTTATCTCCTTCCGGTTTCTGTTGTTTTGTTCCTCCTTCATATCTAAATGTACACCCTGCAAAGCCGAAAAATATTTCAGATTTTTCCTCTGGCATTTCGTTGACATAAAAGAGATCGGCGTGGAGTAAATCCACGCCGATCTCTTTTTGTTTTGCAGCGTCGTTTTCGATAGCGTTTGTTGTTTCTTCTTTGCCACCGTCGCTTTCTGTTGGGTTCTTCACTGATTTGGGAGGCCGTCCTCTTCTGTCGTGTTTCGTCTTATAGCTCGTAGTTCTAAATTCCCGCAACTGCTGATTGAGATGTTCACTCTCCATCGCTTTATCACAATACCTGTCTTCTTTCTCACATGATATCATCCAATTCAAAAAAGCTCGGATGGTGTCATATGCGGTATCCTTTTTTCGCTTGTGACTCTTATCTCCCATATCCAGGATCCCGCTTTCGCTGCACACCTGTAAGTAAACTTGATAAATCGGATACTCGGTTTCGAAAAAGCTCCTCGCATTACGATAATCTGTTTTTTTCCAGGGTGGCATTTCTTGCGGCGGAATAATATTGAGCAAGAGCAAGAGCACTTCTCGCTCCAACATGATATCATCCCCAGCTTTTTTGAGAAATTCAGGATTGTGATCCTTTTTGCAACTGCAAAGATACTGTATTTTATCAGGATACGAGAGAATATCACGTGAACTATACTCAAATACAGACTGAGAGTTCCTTGTCATGACACTCTGTTTGCCTTCATCAACATGTGCAAACCTCCCCCAAAAGAGGCGCAATTCTTGCTCATAATCATCGAAGCAAAAAGAAGGGATTTTTTCACTTATTTCTTTAGCCAACAATGCCGCTGCATGAAAACGGTAACTGCGCTCCATTCCTTGAAGCATCATGGCCATTGAAACATATTCTATATCAGACATAGACTTCGTATCTGGATTGCGAGGATCTAAAGATCGATAAAGATCATAGTAATCTTGATAACAGTCATGCAGATATTCATTGCTACAACAATGCGAGCCTTTCTCGAACATCGTTTTCCGCTCAAGCAGATAATTTAAAATACCCACTTTTCCTTCTGACATCTTGTCTAATAGGCAAAGTGTATCCCACGAAAGCCTGCATGCATAATTCTGTTGGTTGGCTGCTTCCTCATCAGGTTCATACATGCCTCTACTTTCATTTTGCGCTTGTGCGGCTATGTTTTTTTCAATACATTCATATTTCTGCTTTTGTCGGAAAAGCGTTTCACGGCTGTAAAAAAAGGGGTATGATTCTCCATAACCTCCAGAATACTTGGTTCTTTTTTTGATTTCATCACAATAGCCGTAATCATAAAACGCATTGAAATTTCGTCCTGCTTTTGGATCGCTTTTCATCCACAACTGCAAATAGATTGAAATAACCGTTGCAAGCAATCGCTTCTGTGCACTTGGATCGCAATCATATCTTCTTTTCAATCCACATTGCTGACAAGCGATAACGAGTGCATAAGAAGCACAAAATTTTATATACTCAAGTTTATTGTCTGTCTTCACATGATCTGCCAACTGTTTCACAACAGAACAAATTTTAATAGATGCAAGTCTGTCTGTTTCCTCTTGTTCATCCATTGTCATACGCTCCTTTGAACCAAAGCCGTTTGTATCATGGGCTTAAAATCAATTATCATGATACCGCATTTGGAGAAATGATCAAGTTCTGTTGTTGGAAATATTTTGATTTCAACACATATCCGTGTCATCATTCAAACAGATAAGGTTCCCTCCCATCATAATAAATGCTTGCGGGTACAAGAACTGTTTCCTAAAATATGAAGCTTGCTCCTCCGTCAAACTCTCAAACCGATCACTCCCTTCCGGAGCCCCGCACAGAAAGAACGTCCCGGCCACGATATCGTAGATACGGCCTTTCTCATCCCGCAGGGCCCGGTTAAGAGGCAGACCCAGTAGCTTTCCCTCATCGTTGCAGACCAAAGCCACCGGCTCCGCAAAAGGATAAAGCACTTGGATCGTGCCGCCCACGATCTCCTGCATGGATTTTAGGGATCCGTCAATCTCCTTCAAAACCGGTGTCTTCCCCGGCTCTACCAATAAAATTCTCATGGTCATTCTCCTTATATATCCAACTGCAAATGTCCCTCGATGGCCTCCTCCACTTCCCGTGGCTGGATGCCGATGTACCTCTGGGTAACAGCAGCGCTGCTGTGCTGGAGAAGCTGCTGTACCAGGGCGATATTATAATGACTGTTTTTATAGATCTCGGTGGCATAGTACTTCCGGAAGCTATGGGTACTGATGTCCCGATAGCCCAAGTAGTCACAGACGGCTTTGAGATGCCGCTGAATCGTCCGCTCGGTCAGCAGGAAGATCCGGCGATCTTCCGGAATCCCCTGATCCAGGCAGTAGCAGCGGATGAACTGATAAAGTGCCAGCGGCACCGTGAACACCCGGGCCTTTCCGGTTTTCTGTTCCGTAATAGCCAGACGATACCGTTCCCCGTCCTTGACAATATCGCAGAGCCGGAGCTTCAGGATATCGGAGATCCGCAGCCCCAGGTTGGCCTCCAGCATCAAGGCCGTGGCAACCTCGTGATGGGGGCGGGTGCCGGAAACCCCTTTTTTCATGACGGAGATTATCTCTTTATACTGCTGTGTAGTCAGCGCTACGGTTCGTTTGTTCAATCTCTTTCACCCCCTCTTCCGTGGTCAAAATACGACATTTCGGCCTTGAAAATACGACAGATTGCGGTCCAATCCGGGAACCCCCTGCAATCTCTGGATTTTACCCGTCGTATTTCTATAAAAATACGTCAAAGGAACCATCCCCCCGTCAGGGCAGCATGTCTGCTCCTGACGGGGGATTTTCTTATTCCGCGCCTTCCTCCGTTCGGCGGAGGATCTCAAACGCCAAATTGGCTGCCGTCAGGAATCCACGCTCAAACTCCATCCGGCATTGCTGTGCCTCCAGCTGCCGGGTCCCCTCCTGATATTCCTTCCAAAGCTCCGCCTGTCCCTCTCCCAGTTTTGTCTGGATCTGGACCTCCAGGTCCAGCATATGGTCCTGCTCTTGTCCCAGCCGATGCTCTTCCATCCAACTGCCGGGAAACGTAATTTCACCGGAAAACAAAACATCCAAAATCGATTTCATCGCTGCCTCCTTACGATTGTCCGCAGTAAAGAAATTCCTCCAGTTCCTCCGAAGAAAATCCCGCCTCCGCCAGCCGGTCAATTTCCTCGGGAGCATAGCCAAATGCAGCCGCTACCGACTTGACCTCCTCCAGGTAACGTCCGGATGCAGAAGAACGGCCTGTCCCCGCCCAGGGACTCCGATAAGGCATGTCCCAAAAAGGCGCCTGCCAACGTGCGAACAGCCTGGAACTGTCAAATGTGCTCCGGGTCAAGCTCCCATCCCGATCAATGCGGAGAATTTCTCCGCATTCCAGCGGGATTTTGCAGGCAGCCTGCGTCCCCAGTCCCATTCGGGACATGGCATGCCGCAAAATCTCCTCCGTGGAGGCATAGAGATACATGCCCAAGGACGGGAAGTGAAACAGGCAAAGCGGGTTGTCCCCTTTGACGATGTACAGCCGGTCCTTCCGATCCAGAACCGTAAACGTAAAGGAACCCTCAACATTTTCCGCCATGTGCCGCAGGCTTTCAAAGTTGAGGGCATTTTGCTGTTCGATGAGCTGGACAGCAATGTAACTGTCCGTCTGAATTTTTGTTCTGGGCAGGCGGAACTCTCTGCGGAGAATCTCATCATTGTGCAGCACACCGTTGTGCGCCAGGGCAAAGACATCCTTCCCTGCGCTTCCCGGGAAGGGATGGTTGTTATAGTTGCGCTTTGCACTGCCCTGCGTGGTCATCCGGGTGTGGCCCATCATCACCTGTGCCGATTCCGGAATCCGAATGTGCATGCAATGCGCCGGAACCGGCCGCTTATAGATCCGCTGGGTCCCTCCCACATTGTAGGCAATCCCGGTGGCATCGGTTCCGCGAATCTCACAGGCGGAGGCCAGGACCGAGATGATCCGGCTCTTCTTCCGTCCGGTGAGGTGGTGGCGATAATCAATCAGTCCAAACAGGCAGCACATCTCAGATCTCCTCCTCAGCCGAAATCACGTCGTTGACATAGAGCCTTCGCTCCTTCAGATACCGGATCAGCTCCGGCGCCTGACATCCGGCCGCAAACGCAGACCAGGACATGGCCTTAAACTCCTCATCAGACAAAAAGATCGCCACATCACAGATGCGGTTTACCATCTGCAATGCGGCGAGGAAGATATTGTATTTCAGTGTTCCGCGAAAGATGCGGA
>ENA-ORSM01000728-ORSM01000728.1-human-gut-metagenome-genome-assembly--contig:-NODE-728-length-28504-cov-8.394285_pt1 | contig 28504 bp, 9 predicted proteins | sample MGYA00241903_ERZ509170 | MGnify/ENA primary metagenome ERZ509170 (study PRJEB26280, sample SAMEA2338784) | human gut metagenome | biome: human gut; feature: human-associated habitat; material: faeces...
CTTCGCCGTCGGCGCTGCCGCCGAGCCGGGCGACCGTCTCGCTTGCCGTGCGGTGCGCGATGCAGTCCAACCCCTTGTGGTCGTAGAAGCTCACGTCGCAGTCGGAATCGGTGTGCAGGTAGAACGCGGGCACGTCCCATGCGGCGAAATGCTCCTGCATGCGTCTCCAAAGCTGCCCGCCCACACCGTGGCCGCGCACGTCGGGGTTGACGATGAACAGTTCCAGCTCGCCCATGGTGGTTTCGTTGGCGCGCCCTTCGCGTTCCAGATCGAGTTCCACCGAGAAGCCGGATTTCAGCGCCGCCATATGCTTGGCGGCCTCCGGATCGGCGTCGATGCGGCGTTCCAAGGCCTTCATTTCCTCGCCGACTTCGATTTCGTCGAGCTGCGGCGCCTCGCCGGCGACGCGGATGAACGTGACGCCCGCGAGTGTGCCGTCGGCGGCGAACGCGCCGTTGGCGAACGTGGTCGGCAGCAGGTAGTGCAGCACGAAATATCGGGAGATCAGCCGCGACATGTCCGCGCCGACCTTGTCCACATCCTGCGGCCAGGTACGGTCGAACAGGTCGACCACCGCGTCCAGATCGCCCCAGACGATGGGACGGAAGACGATTGCCGATGCGTTGTTTGTTCCGGCACCCATGCCGGCGTTCGGGATTGCGGTTGCGCTGTTCGCAGCCATATCAAACACTCCTTAACTGTCGTTGCGTCCGGCATGTGCGCCCGCCCACACATGCTGCACGAGGGTAGCGGCGTTCCTCCACAACGCTGCCTGCATAGCGGTTTCTCCCGCAGGCAGGCCGGAAAGCGCCGCTCCCCCGCTTTCTTCGGTCAAGGAGCCATTGCGCACCGGCACTAGTCGTTGTCGGATTGCTGCGGAATTCCGTAGCTCAACTCGGCAAGGATCTCTTCTTCTGTTTTGTCGAGGGCGTCAAGCTCCCGATCGGCCTCGTGAGGCTCACTCACATAGTAGAGACAGGCGTCGATTGCATCCAACGGAACCCCTTCCATCGCCGCGAGCAGCAGGCGGTACAGGTCGAGCTGTGCGAGCTTCTCCTTGATTTCGTCCGGTTTGCGTGGTTTTACGCCGGTTTTCCAATCGACCACGGTGTAGCGTTTCGTCTCGTCCGTTTCGTCGAGACCGCCGAAGAACACCGCGTCGAGTTTGCCGTTGACGATGGTGCCGAGCTGGGGCATGTCGACGACGAGCTGGCGTTCCGCCCATGCTGGACGTCGTTTTGCCCACGGCGAGGCGACGAGACGACGCTGCCAAGCGGCCAGTTTCCGTTCGTCTCGCAATTGGGCGTCCTGCGATGGTGCGTCCTGCGATTGCACGCCGCCGTTGTCCGCGTCGACTTGCGTATCACCTATCAATGCGATCAGTTCCGCACGCGACTGCGCGGCCATGCCGGCAGCACCTTCCGTACCGCCGATGCCGTCGACGTCCGCATCCGCCATGATGAAACGCTCAGCCCATGCGTGGAACCGCGTGCCGAGCTGTGCCGCCGGCGAGGCGACGTGCGGAATCGGACGGACCAGACCACGCCAGTAGGCGCGGGAGTCACGCTCGCCCATGGAGCCGGCGCGCGCTTGCAGCGAGGTGACGTTTTGGCGGCCGGCAGCAAGGATACGTTCGCCTTTGGCACGCACGGCCTCGTCGAAGGCGTCCTGCGATTCGCCTGCGTCAGCCGCGTCCGGTTCCGGCATGAGATGTTCGTCGGCGACGAGCAGTTTGGCGAGACGCAGCAGTGAGTTTCCGGTTTCCGGCGATGGCGTGGCGGATTCATCGGCAACGTCGCCCTGCGTTCCCGTGGATTCAGCGATATTCGGTTCGTCGGATTCGACGGCACGTACCTGTTCGGCCGCGGCACGCAGCTTGTCGGCGACATCGGCGCTCAGATCGCACGGCCAAGGCAAAGTATGGTCGTCCGAGACCGGTTCGAGCGGCGTGTTCCACGCATCGCCCACCACGGCATTCTCGAAATCGCGGGCGTGTTCGCCTACGAAATAGCCGTCGGGCAGGTCAAGTCCCAGCGTGTGCGGGGAGCCGTCCACATCGTCGGACAGGTTGTCCGGTTCGCGTACCGCGGTGACGATTCCGTTCATCGAATCGCGCGTCTCCAGCCAGAAATTCGACGGCGCGGCGCTTTTCTTTCCCTCCGCCAGGCGGGAGTCGCGGCTCGTCTCGTTGCATCCGCTGTATACGAGCAGCGCCTCGTAGCGGGCGCGCGTCAACGCCACGTAGGCGAGACGGCGTTCGTCGGCGTGCAGTCGGCGGCCGTATTCCTCCTGTTGCGTCAGGTACAGGCTTGCCGGATCCATTCCTTCCATATCGTCGACGGCCATGGTTCGCAAGGTGCCGAACACCTCGTCGTCGATCACTTCCGCATCGTCCAATCCGTCGAGCGATTCCACGGGATTGCCCCCGATGGGCGCGTCGTGCGGGAATCGTGGCAGGATATCCGCGTCGGCGCGCACCGGAACCGGCACCGCGGACGGGTCTTCCAGCCAAGTGTGGGCTTTTTCGAAGTATTCCGGCGGCTCCCATACGCCGTCGCGCCGACCGCCCGGATGGTCTTCGTCCGTTTTGACGCTCAGGCGGTCGCCTTGACTGGACGGGAAGGTGCCGTCGCGCATGCCGACCACGGCCACGGCGTCCCATTCCAGGCCTTTCGACTGGTGCACGGTCATGAGCACCACATCGACGGGGGTATCTGGTGCGGTGGCGTTGTCGTCGGACGCGTCACGCAGCGAATCCACCCACGAGATGAACGCGCGCAGGCTTGGCGTGCCCTGCGCGGCGATTTCCTGCAAGTAGGTGTCCACCAGAGACAACATCGCGTCGAGTGACGAAGCGGCATGCGATGTGACACGATTGCCGGCATCCGGATGCCGCATCCGTTCGGCGAGCAGCAGGTCGATGTCCAGTCCGAGCGCGGTGATGGCCGTGCGTACCACTTCCGGCAACGGATGGCCGGCCGTACGCTGCACCTGTTGGATGACGCGACCGGCGTGGATGACGCTCGCGGCTCCCGTACGGCTCAATACGCCGTCGACGAGGTGCCGCAGATCGCCGCGCAGCAGCACGTCGATCAGGAAGACGGCGTTGGGCACTTGGTCGCGGTAGGCGCGCACGGTGGCGCGGATGTCGGCGTCGGACGGATTCGCATCCGCCTCCACGATGCCGGCCGACACGAGCGCGCGGTAGCGTTGCGCGGTGTTGAGCCGTTCGGCGATGCCGGCGAGCGCCTGCAGATCGTCGGCGGACAGACCGAATCGTGGCGTGGCGAGCAGCCGCATGAGCGCGGCGCTGTCGGTGTGGTCGCATACGACGTGCAGCAGGGCGAGGATGTCTTTGATTTCGGGACGTTCCAGGAGTGCGGCCTGGCCGACGACGAGTGTGGTGAGGCCGGCTTGTTCCAGTGCGTCCTCGTAGGCTGGCATCTGCGTTTTGGAGCGGAACAGGAGCGCCACGTGCGGACGGTTGTCTTTGGCTCCGTCGGCGAGCTCGTTTTCGGTTGGCGTGTGCAGTGCGATCGCTTGTTTGGCGAAGCGTACGATGGCGTCGATTTCCTGGCCGAATGTGGCGTAGCCGAGCACGCCGAGCGTACCTTCGGGGGCATTGTCGATGTTGGCGAGCGGGGGCACGTCCACTTCGCGCATAAGCGAGCTGCCGCGACGTCTGGCGGGCAGGCGCAATGGTTTCGTCAGATTGTTGGCCGCTTCGAGCACCATGCGCGAGTTACGTCGGGTGACGGTCAGCGTGTAGGGCTTGTCGGTGGCGTCGTGGCCGAAGTCGTGTTGCAGCATGCGGAATGCGCCTGGGCTGGCTCCTCGCCATGCGTAGATCGATTGGAAGGGGTCGCCGACGGCGTTCACCGCGCTGCGATGGGTGGAATCGGCGTGGAACAGTGCGGTCAGGAGGGCCGCCTGCGTGGTGGAGGTGTCTTGGTATTCGTCAAGCAGCACGTGCGTGTAGCGTTTGCGGTAGGTGGCTCCGATGGAGGGGAATCGGGTGACGAGTTGGAATGCGGCGATGGTGAAGTCGCTGAATTCGGCCATGTTGAGGGCGCGTTTTTCGGCGTGGTAGTCGGCCACGAGGTCGAGTAGCAGGTCGCGTTTGCGGGCCGTGCCGGCCAACTTCGCGGTGTTGTGGACGCACAGTTGGTGGCATTGGGCGCGGTATTCGCGTTTGCGCGCTTCGAAGGCGGTGTCGGATTCCTTTTTCTTCTGTTTCGGAGCCTTGCCCACTTTCGGCTCGTCATCGGGAACGTCCTCGTCTTCAAGCGCTTTGGCCACTTGCGCCACGAACGCCTTATCCCATGCGCGCACGCGTTCCACGGCTTCGTCGAAGCTGGTGCAGTCGCTGCCGATCATGGCTCCTGCGATGGCGTTGGATAGGGTGAACACGTTGCCGGCGATGGTGGAGAATTTGCCGAGTTCGTCGCCGCCTTGGTCGAAGGCCATGAGCTGGTCCATGTGCTTGTCGAGCACGGTGTGGATGAGCTGCAGCGCTCCGGCTTCGCTCAATGGCTGCGTGTTTTGGTCGAAGCCGACGAGCAGGCCGTATTGGCGCACGATGGTTTGGAAGAACGCGTCATAGGTGGAGACTTCCGGTTTGAGGAAGGCGACGCGTGTACCGCGTCCGGCTTGGTTGCGTGTCACGGCAGCGGAGACGCGCGAAAGCAGTTCGGAAGCGGCTTTGCGCGTGAAGGTCAGGCCCAGAATCTTCTCGGGACTGATGCCCTGGTCGATGAGGGTGATGATGCGGCGGGTCATGGTGTAGGTTTTGCCGGAGCCGGCGCCCGCCACCACGACCACGTCCTCGTATGAGGGGGCTTGGATGACGGCGGCCTGTTCCAGACTGTCGGTGAATTTCGGCGTGACGGCCGGCACAGTGCCCATCGCATCGCCCTTTGCTGTGGCCCCGTTCGTTGACATGCTTCCGTTCATACCGTTACTCCCGTTCATGCCACGGTCCTTTCGAATACGGTGTTCTGCTCGCCTTGGCAGGCCGGGCAGACCCCACTGCCGTACGTTCTGCAGTATCCGACGTGTTCCACGGTCGGACGCGCGGTGATGCGGGTGGCCCGGCTCGCCGCGGCCGCATAGAAGACGCGGGAGATCATGGTCAGCGACCATACCGTCATCTTCGACCGCGATTCCAGAAGTTGCTTCCAATGTTCTTCGCTGACCTGCGCCGGCCGTTCGACGTCGTCGAGGCCGCTGGTGAAGACGCTGGCCATTTTGGGCACGTATTTGCGGGGTATGAAATCGCCCGCGTTGATGCTTCCGCCGGCGAACAGCGCCTGCTGGTGGTACGCTTCGTCGCCTTGCCCTTTGCGTGGCGCGGGTGCCGCGTATTCCATGACGTGGAACAGGGCGCTTTGGGTGATGTCCGGCATGGCTGCGATCGCCTGCGCGCCGCGTTTTCCGCCGTGTTCCGGGAATGCGAGGCCCAGCTGGTAGCAGACGAGCTGCAGGTCGCTGAACAGGGAGCGTCCGTTTGGCACTTTGCCGGTTTTGTAGTCGATCAGCCGTACCTGTTCGCGGCCGTCTGCGGTACGGCGGTGTTCAAGACGGTCGATTCTGCCCGACAGGCGTACGGTGAGCCGGTCGCTCATGCCGGTTTCCGGCCAGCCGTCGACGAGCGCGCCCATGATGGCGATGAGTTCGTCGCGGGAGATCGGAGCGTTGCCGTCGATGGCGTTGTAGGCGTCGAGGATGTCATCGAAGTCGAATCGCGCGGCGAACTGCCGTTCCGCTTCGGCATGGTCCAATGTTCCCACGGTGATGGTTTCGGTGTTGTTCGACGGGTATCCCGTACGGTTCGACTTGACGAAATATGTGGCGATGTTGCGCAATGCGACCGATGCTTTCGCGTCCTTGCCGAGCGCCTTGTACCGTTCCTCGGGGTCGTCGATGGCGTTGAGGTCGCCACGTAGGGTCTTGTATCGGCCGATCATCCATTGGGTGATTTCGTCGATGTTGTCCTCGTCGCTTACTGCGGTGTGGTTTTGGGGCAGGTCGAGGCCGGCTTCGGTGGCCTGTTGCGCGACGGCGTGGATGAGCGAGCCGAAGCTGGTGGCCGCGCTGCCCATGCGTGGGCCGGCGAAACGGTTCTCCAGCATCCAGCACACCGGGCACGCCCACAAACTGTCCACGGCGGATGGAGAAAGGGTGACCACGTCGGATTGGCCGTCCGTTTTTTCGATGGATTCCGGTTGTTCGATAAGCTTCGCCTTGTCGGCATGCTCCGTTTTTCCGTCAGATTCCATCTTGCCGTCGATTTCCGTCATATCGTCGGCTCCCGCATGTTCCGTAAGGAACGCCCAATTGTCGGGATTCGCGGCGGCGATGCCATGCGATGCCAACAACGCCAAGGCTTGCGCGGCATCGCGCGCTTGGGGGGAATCGGTCGGCGCATGGGCCAGCACGCTTCGCGAGGCGGCGACCAGGCCACGCGGGTCGGCTTCCAGTCCCGCGTATTCGCCGGCCTCGCCGACCGCCGTGTACACGCGTGTTTCCGCATCGGCATCCCGGTCGCGGTCGAACCATTCCGGCAGGTAGCCGTAGAGGAAGTCGGACGGCACATGGTCTTCGTTGAGGACCGCGCTTACCGTCACGCGCTCATCGGCGCGGGTGAGCGCCACAAGGAGGCTTTTCTGTTCGGAGGCGAGCACCGCGGCGAGCTGCGCGTTTTCGCGGCCTGCGGAAGTGACGATGTCGTCGGACAGTCGTCCATGCAGCATGATGTCGGCGAGTTCCTCCCCGCCGAACAGGGTGTTGCGCGGTGAGAGGTTCGGCCATTGGCCTTGTTGGAACGCAGGCATGAACACGAGTTTCCAATGTTTTCCGGCAGCTCCGGCGGGCGTGGTGAGCGTCACGGCCTGATCGATCGGCGCGGTGTGCGCCAGGGAGTCGGCTTCGATGGCGAGCGCGCGGACCTGTTCGATGAACGCGTCGATGGTGTGCGCTGCCGTCACGCCGTTCGATTCGCCGCCGGACGCGTAGCTGAACAGGCGCATCGCGGTGTCGAGCCGGTCGTTGGCCGCGCGGCCTTCGGCGTTGTTGCGCAACGCCGTTTTCTGCCAGATTTCGGCTTTGCCGAACGCCTGCCATGCACAGTCGAGCATGTATTGCGGTTCGTGGGATGTCAGGCGTGCCTCCGACCGCAGGGTATCGTCGAGCGTTTTCCACAGGCGTGCGAAGGCTTGCGCTTGGGGGTCTTTGCGGCCCAGTACGGAGGCGATCGCGTCGAGCACGCGGTCGGTGTCGCCTTCCAATAGCAGGATGTACAGCGCGTTCATGCCGAAGGATGGTTCGTCCGCGTCCTCAGCGGCACGCTCTCCCGTCATCAGCCGGTCGTCGGTGTCGATTGCCGGCAGGCCCATGTCGGCAGCGTTTTCCGCGTCCGACGCCGATGCCGCCGCGCGTGCGGTGTGGAAGGCTTCCACGTAATCGTTCCAATCGTCGATCAGCTGTGGCAGCAGCGCGCGTCCGGACGTGTCGGACGTGGTCGGATCGGCTGTATCGTCATGCAAAACCGTGGCCAGCGAGCCGAGCGCGTTCATCGCCGATTCGACCACGCACAGCCGAGCCGGACGTTCGCCGGGGGTGGTGATCAGCGGCGAGTTCATGATTGATGCGACGCGTGAGCGCACGTATGCGCCGGCCGTGTCGAGGTTCATGGACGAGGTGGCGATGCCTTGCCGTTTCAGTTCGGCCAGTTCGATCATGGAGAACAGGCCCTGCACGAACGGTTCGTCCTTGAGGGGGCGGGTCACGCTCGAATAGCGTACGGGCACGCCGTCGGCGCGTAGCCGTTCGCCGAACGTGCGCACGGTGGCGTTGTCGTGGGCGATCACGGCCATGTCGTTCCAGTCGCGGCCGTGTTCGAGATGTTCGGTTTTGATTTTCCACACCACGTCGTCGAGTTCTTCGACGGTGGAACGGTACATCGCGGCTTCAAGACTGCCGTCGTGCGTCTCCGGTATGGCGATGGCCGGCATTTTGCCGGGGCGGTTCGCCAGCGCGTCGTCGGTCGATTCCGTGCTGGCGATGGTCAGGCTCACGCGGCTCGCCACCGCGGCCAGGTCCGTGCCTTCGGCCATATGGGACGGTTCCAGCCGTACCAGTCGCGCGCCCAATCGCGATTGCGCCATGTTGAACAGATATTCAGGGTACGATCCGCGGAACGTCTGCACCGCCTCGTCGGGGTTGCCGACGAGCAACAGTCGCACGCCACGGTTGCGCAATGCGGTGAGAAAGTCGAAGCCGGCGAGTGTGGCGTCCTGGAAATCGTCGACGATGACGAGTTTCGGCAGGTCGGACGTTTTGGCTTCGTTCACGGCGGCCGCGGCGTCGATCATAAGCTGCGAGGCGTCGAGACGGTATTGGTCCGGATATGCCTCGTTGATGGCCTGGTTGTATTCGGCGCGCAGCGCGAAGGCGAGCCGCCATTGCACGCGCAGTCGTTCGCGTCGTTCGTCGAGCGTGCCGTGCTCGTCGGCAGCGCGGGCGATCAGCATGTCTTCGAGTTCCGGTTTCGCGCCGATCTCGTTCATGCGGGCAAGCATGTCGCGCAGCTGGTTGGCGAAGGCGTCGGTGGCGTCGTCCACCACCATGCCCGACCAGTCGGCGACCACGAAGTATGTGCGCAATAGCGCGCAGGTGGAGCATTCGTCGCCGTGCTCGGCATGTTCGGCATGCCTGGCGAGCACGCGGCGGATGACCACGTCCTGTTCGGCCCCGTTGAGCAGTTTCGGCAGGGGTTGTCCGGCATGCGATCGCACGGCGGTCATGATGCGGAACGCGACGGCTGGCAGGGTGGTGACGGGGCGCGCCTGCGAGATCGCAGACAGTTCGCGGATCACGGTGTCGCCGAGCCGGTCGGCCACCTGTCTGCCGGAGACCGTCATCACGGCGTACGCGTCGCCATGCCGCTTCATCGCGGCGACCAGCATGTCAAGCGCGAACCGGGTCTTGCCGCTGCGGGGTGCCCCCGCAACCAATGTCGCGTCATCGAGATCGTCCACATCCATCATGTCTCCCCAGCTTAGCCGAACGGTCCGGCCACGAATCGCATATCATCGTCCGAAGCCGTCCTGAAAACGTCATCGTGGACACCGCCATCTTTATATATGGACATCGATACCCTCTACAAAGTTTTTCGGACACCGCCACCAATAAGATTGACTAGCGGCGCAGCCCGGGAAGGTTCAACAGCGAACAGACGGCCTGCCCATGACGACGAGTACGGTCGAAGCATAGACGCAACGCACGGAACCGGGCAGGAACTACAGGAAAGAGGAAGCATGGAAGCCTCAAGGAGCATTCCCCCTCAGATTCCCGGCTACACACTGATCAAACGGCTGGGCTCCGGTTCCGAAGCCGACGTGTACCTGTACCAGCAGCTTTCCCCGGCCCGTCAGGTGGCCATCAAAATCAGCAAGAACACGCTCGACCCACGTGCCGCGGTCCGCTTCCGTTCCGAAGCGAATTTCATGGGGCAGATCTCCACACACCCCTACATTCTTTCCGTCTATGAGAACGGCGTGACCGTCAACGGGCGCGGCTACACCGTGTTCGAATACGCTCCGGGCGGCAATTACAAGACGTTCCTCGAGCATGGCCGTCTCACCGCCGACCAGATGCTCACCGTCGGCATCGATCTGGCGAGCGCGCTGTTCACCGCGCATCGCAAAGGCATCATCCATCGAGACATCAAGCCCAGCAATATTCTCATCAACGCGCACAATATGCCCATGCTCGCCGATTTCGGCATCGCCGGGACCGTCTATGGGCGTCCCGGTGTCGGCTTCACCATCGCGTGGGCCGCGCCGGAGGTGCTTGCCCAAGGCGGTGGCGGCAATGAATCGTCCGATATCTATTCGCTTGGCGCCACGCTGTTCGCCATGCTGATCGGCCAATCGCCGTACGAGTATTTCTACGCCGATGTGCTGGGCGATTCCCAACGGCAGGTGCGGGCCGAACGGCTCAAGTCCGTCATTCTCAACAATCCGCTGCCCAAGCTCAACCGTCCCGACGTGCCGGCCGAAGTGGAACGGGTGTTGCGTAAGGCCTTGAGCCGTACGCCCGAGGATCGTTACTATTCCGCGTTGGAGTTCGCGCGCGACATGCAGCGCGTGCAACAGGCCTTGTATGGCCGTGCCGCGCAGACCACCGTCGAGGGTGTGCCGGATTATCCGCAGAACATGTACGCGCAGACTTCCGCATTCGACCAGTCCGCCCCGGTTGCGAAACAGCATGCCCGGTGGGTGAAGCCGTTGGCCGTCACGGTTGCTGCGGCGGCCGCCGTGGTCGTGATGGCGTTGGCGTTCGTCACCGTCGTCATGCCGAATATGGATGCGGCTTCCGACAACAGCAAGGTGCAGGTGCAGAACCATGGCGCCCAGAACCATGCCGAGGACGATCCCGATTCGGCGATCACGTCGGGCAGTGTGCCGAGCGTGCAGGATCTTACGGGCGAATACACCGCCGACGGCAAAGTGCGGTTCACGTGGGTCAATCCTTCTCCGAAGGATGGCGATTCGTACGCGTGGTCGCTGGTCGGCGATTCGGGAACCGACCCGAACGCGCAGGGCACCACCACGGAGTCGACGCGTATCGAAATCGATCCGGCCGACGGCGCGCAGACGTGCGTGCAGGTGAGTCTGGTTCGCGCGGACCGGCAGATGTCCGAGAATCCCATGATCGCGTGCGCGGCCAAGCCGTGAGTTTGCGGCCGGATGCGGGTGACATGAACCGATACGAACCAATACAGCCCGGCATGCATGCGGGCAAACAGGTAGGCGCATGCGGTTGGATGCGCGGTCAAGCAAAGTTTGGGCACAATCAGGGAAGAGCCAGTCGATGAGCAAGCATAGGAACGCCGAGAACCAGTCGGCGCAATCGTACGAACGGCAGTTGCGATTCGGGTCGATGCTGCGCAAGCTGCTGCCTTCCGGCAGTCGCCGGTGGATCACGCCGATCGTCATGCTGCTGCTGTTGCTGGGCATCGTCGCCGGAGCCGTCATCGTCAGTTCGGTGACGCAACGTCACGTGCAGCTCGACGATGGCACCGTGTGGGTCACTTCGCTCAAGGACCGCAAGGCCGCCCGTTTCAACGTGCGCAACCGGGACGCCGACGCGGGCGTCGCCTCCACTGCGGCCCGGTTCGACGTGGCCCAGCATGATGGCTCCACCGTGATCTCCGAAGGTACGAAGGCCAGCAACATCGAGGCCTCCACCGTCAGCGAAAGCGGCAACACCACCATCAAATCGGATATGCGGACCGTCGTCGGAGGCAACACCGCGGCGTTCATCAACGTCAAGACGGGCAATGTGTGGGTCGGGTCCGCCGATGATGTGAAATCCATGAATCCGACCACCGATTCGCCGAAGATGAAGCTGGGGTCGGGTGGCCGTATCGCGGTGACGCATGACGGTGTCGTCTACGGCTACCGCACGTCCGACGGCGCGGTGCTCAGTGTCGACGGACCTCAGGGAACACCCGGCAAGGATGCGACGATCAAGGGCGCCACGAATGTCGAATCGTTCACCGTGGTCGGCAAGACGCCGGTCGTAGCCGGTGCCGGCAAGGTGTTCTGGCCGAAGGGCAGCGCGGATATCGGCCTGCAGGGTCAGGCGACGTTGCAGGCGCCGTCCACGGATGGCAGGCAGACTGGCTGGGTGGCGGTTTCCACGCCGCGGGGCATCGCCATGGTCGATTTGGGCAGCAAAAAGGTCACGCAGCTGCCGAATGCCGGCAAGGGCGATGCCGCGCAGCCGGTGTCCACCAATGGCTGCGTGTTCGCCGCGTGGGCGCAGAAGGCCAACAATTACATCAGGGTGTGCGCGGCGAACGACAAGGACGCACAGTTTTCCTCGTTGGAAGATGTCAATCCCACCTCGCAGCTCGTGTTCCGCACCAACCATCGTCTGGTGGTGCTCAACGACGTGGTCAACGGCAATGTGTGGAATCCGCAGGAGTCCACCAAGGTCATCAAAATCCAGTGGAACAAGGTGGAGACCAAGCAGTCGAAGCAACAGCAGCAGAACAACGACAGCGCCAACAACCAGCACAATTTCAGCAAGAACTGTTCGGCGCAGTCGGGGCAGATCAAGGCCGTGGACGATTCGTTCGGCGCGCGCGTGGGATCGCAGCAGATTCTCGACGTGTTGCGCAACGACGAGCAGACCGACTGTTCCGTGCTGCGCATCACGTCGGTGAGCGCTCCGGATGGCGCGAACATCACCGTCTCCCCCGTCTATGACGGCCGGTATCTGCAGCTCGACGCCTCCGGTGCCGCCGCGGGCAACGTGTCCTTCAGCTATGAGATTTCCGACGGGCGCGGGCAGACGTCCAGCGCCACCGTGTCGCTCACGCTGGCCGGCGGCGACGACCATGCGCCGCTGCAGAGCGACACTCCGCCGGAAATCGACGTGGAGCAGGGTGCTTCGTACACCGCGAACGCGTTGGGCAGCTTCTCCGACCCCGACGGCGATCCGCTGACCTTGGTGTCGGCATCGCCGCAGAACACCGATCAGGTGACGGTGTCCACGCGAGCCGACGGACAATTGGTCTTCAACGCCGGTTCGATGTCGTCCGGCAGGGCGGGCATCGAGGTCACGGTGTCCGACGGCCAGCAGACCGGCATCGGCATGATCTACTTCTCCGTGAAGCCGGCGAACACGCTGGGCGCGGTCATCGACCCCGTGGTCAAACAGACCACGCCCGACACCCGCACCACCATCGCGCTCAAACCGTACGTGCACGGCACGTCCGTCGAACCGGCCGAATTGACCGCGGTGGAGACGCCGTCCGGCGCGGCCACCACCATGAACGCCACCGACATGTCGATCACGTTCACCGCCTCCAATCCCGGCACCTACTATGTGCCGTACACCATCACGCAGGGTTCCATTCCGTCGACCGGTCTGGCTCGTGTGGAGGTGCAGGCGGTGGCCGGAGACGCCGCCAAGCCGATCGCGGCGAACGACGTGGCGCTGCTAGGTGCGGACAATACCGCGATCGTGGAGCCGCTTGCCAACGACGTCGACCCGATGGGCGGCGTGCTGTCGGTGACCAGCGTCACCGCGGACGCGCAAAGCGGCATCAAAACCGGTGTGGTGAGCAACAAGCGCGTCTATATCACCGCGCGTCAGGTGCCTACCGAGCCGGTGCGGATCTCCTACACCGTGGCCAACGCGGCCGGATCGTCGACCGGCGTCATCGTCCTGCAGCCGCCGGCGCTGACCACGTCGAATTCCGTGCCGAAGGCCGAGAACATCACCACACAGGTGCGCACCGAAGGCATCGTGTCCGTGGACGTGCTCGACCATGTCACGTATTCCGATGGCACCACGGTGAGCCTGCAGAACGATTTGCAGTATGACAAGAACACGTTCAAGGGTCTGGTGTTCGTGTCCGGCGACACCGTGCGCTATCAGGCCACCAGACAAACCGGCTCCTTCCCCGTCACCTACACGGTGAAGGACAATCTCGGCAACGCGGCCTCGGCCACCATCACCATCAACGTGCGTCAGAAGGACACGTCCAACAAGGCGGCTCCGACACCGTCCGACGTCGAGGCGCAGGTGGCGGCCGGGCAGAAGGTGCAGATTCCGATCACGCTCACCGGCATCGACGCTGACGGCGATGACGTGCAGCTGCTCGGCTTGGGCAACAAAGCGCCGAAACTGGGCCGTATCAGCGAGGTGGGCGCCACGTATCTGGTGTATGAGGCGTATGCCGATTCGTCCGGAACGGACACGTTCTCCTACGCCGTGGAGGATTGGACCGGTCAGAGGGCCACCGCGCAGGTGCGTGTGGGCGTGTTCAAATCCGGAGCCGATTCGGGTGTGTACGCGCGCGACGACGAGATCACGCTGCGTCCGAACACCGCGGCCACCGTGCCGGTGGCGCAGAACGACATTTCCGGGAACAATACTGATCTGACCGTGGCCAAGGACGTGGAATCGCAAGGCATCGGCGGCATTCAGGTCGTTGACAACATGCTGTCGTTCACCACGCCGAAGCAGGCGGGCACGTATTACGTGGTCTACACCGTCAAGGACAAGGCTGGCCTGTCCGATTCGGCGACGTTGACGGTGAATGTCGACGAGAACGCCGCCATCGACCCGCCGACCGCGTACGATTACCGTGTTCCGGCCGCCGCCACGATCGACAAGAAATCCGTGGACGTGGACGTTTCGCAGTGGATTGCCAATCCGTCCGGCACCGCCGACGAGCTTCAGGTGGGCGTGGATCCTTCCGCGACCGACCATGCGCATGTCAAGGGCGGCAAGGATTCCACCATCATCACCGTTGATCTGACCGATAAGGCGCGCGCGGTGCCGTACACCGTCACGAACACGACGTACGGCATCACGTCCACCGCGTTCATCCAAGTGCCCGCATATGGCGTGTTTCCGCCGGTTCTGCGTCCGAAGGCGCCGGCGTTGAAGGTCAATGCGCGTGAGACCATCACCATCAACATCGCCGACTACGTGCGTGTGGGCGCGGGCAAGACCGCGTATGTGGACGGCGCCGATTCGGTGAGCGCCACGAAGGCCGCGGACGGCGACCTGTACGTCAACGACCAGACGTTGAGGTTCACCGCGCCGAAGGATTACGCGGGTCCCGCGTCCATCACCTTCACCGCGGTGGACGGCAAGCGAGACAAGAACGACAAGGTGAAGATCGTCAATTCGGCGGTGCTCACGCTTCCGATCACGGTGATCGGACGTGAGGTTCCGCCGCCGACGTTCTCATCCTCCACCGTCGATGTGGTGGCCGGCGAGAAGGCCACTACCATCGATCTGACGGCGCTGACCCATTCGGCGTCGGGCCTGTACGAGGATGAGAAGCAGTACTCGTATTCCGGCGGCGTGAATTCCGGCAGTGTGGATGCCAGAGTGTCTCCCTCCGGCACGTTGACCGTGTCCGCGGACAAGACGGCCACGCCGGGCACCACAGTGAGCGTGCCCGTCTCGATCAAATATGCGAAGGGTACGGTGAGCGCCGGTATGACCGTGCGCGTCACCGCGTCCAACAGGCCACTCGCCCGTGTCACCGAGAAGACCGTGAAAATCAAGGCCGGTTCCAGCGAGCAGGTGAATCTGCTGTCCGACGCGTACAATCCGTTCCCCGACACTCCGCTGACGGTGACCGGATGCACGTCCGATGGCACGTCGAAGCTGACGGTGGATTGCCCATCCAACGGCGTGGTGTCCATCAGGGCGGCTTCCGACATCGGCGCGAACACCAACAAGGTGGTCGTCACCGTGCGCGACGCCACCAAAACAAAAGAACGTGAGGTGACCGGCACCATCAGCGTTTCGGTGATGGACAAACCTGATGCGCCGCTGCTTTCCGCGGTGTCCGGCGACCCGCAGGATGGCGCCGTGAATCTGAGCTGGACGGCCGGTTCGGCCAACGGCAGCCCGATCACCGAATACAAGGTGATGTGGGGCGGAGACGCGTCCGGCGAGCGCTCGTGCGGGCAGAAAACCTCCTGTCTCATCGACGGGTTGAAGAACGGCAAGACCTACTCGTTCAAGGTGCAGGCCAGGAACGAGGTCGGCTGGTCCAAGGATTCCAACGCCGTCGAGGGCACGCCGGACAAGCTGCCTGATGCGCCGACGGATGTGACGGCCAGTGTGAAGGGCAACACGGTGAGCGTCACGTGGAAGGCTCCGGACGGCAATTTCTCGTCGGTGGACAATTACGAGGTGACTTTGTCCGGCAGGAACGCGCCGTCCAAGCAGACGACAAATTCCACCGGAATCGATTTTGTTTTCGATAACAACGCGATTTCCGACGGCGACTCGTACACGGCGACGGTACGCGCCCACAACAAGGTGAATTGGAGCCAACCGTCCAAGGCGTCCGACGCTGTCAAGCCGTGGGGCAAGCCCGATGCGCCGAAGATCTCCGTGACGAACGACGACACCACGGGAACCGTCACCGTCGAATCCGTGGGCAACACCCGCAACGCGGGATGCAAGGCCGTCGAGATTTCCGGAGATGTCAGCGTAAGCATCGACGGATGTTCCGGATCCTACGATTTCAAGATTCCGGACCATGATCTCAACACCAGGGAATACACCATCAAGGCGGCGGTGGTCGGCAAGGAGAAAACGACCAGTGACGATTCGACCGTACGTTTCACACCGAAATACGCGGTGAAGGCGCCCGAATCGGTCAGCGTCAAGGGGCATGACGACGTGTGCGTAGTCAGTTGGAAGGAGAACGGCCACGCCGACGGGTTCACGGTGAGCGCGGACGGACTCGGCTCCTACCATGCCGGCGCTTCCGAACGATCGCACGATTTCCCGCTCAAGGAATGGCAGTTCTGTTCCTCGGGTTCCGTCACGCAGCATTTCAATGGCGCGGCAAGCACCTCCAAGTCCGGCAGGGCCGATCCGGCATACGTCCGCAAGGTGAAGGCCGCCGTCAAGGCGCCGATGCTGACGTGGGACGCCAATGATCCGAACATCATCAAGGTCAGCGGCGGATCGGTGAACATGTACGGCCAGCCCGGCAGAACCGTGATCACCTTCACCGCGGACGGCAAATCCTATGACGTCGCCTGGGTATTGGGCTCCGACAAACTGAACGTCAAGGATGTGCTGCCGACCGGAGTCGATTACGCGTGGAAGGCGAAGGTGGTGGGCACCGACACCGCGCTCAACAACGAGGACAATGGCGGCACACTGCTGGACCATGACAGGTACAAGGCTCCCACGCCGAAACCCGAACCGTCGGAACCTTCAGAACCATCAAAACCGTCGGAGCCATCGGATTCTGACGCGTCCACGGAAGGCGAAGCGGCCACGCGGAATGACCGGCCTGTGGCATCCTCCGTCGCCCTGTCCACCGTCGACGGCGCATCCAAGCCTTGGATCCGCGGCCTGGCCTACTACGCCAGATGGTGAAACGGACGATCACAGCAATCGCAAACACAACGAACCATCCACACGAGCAACACAACAAGCAAGGAGCAACCCATGAGCAACGATTTCGATGATGCCACCCAGCTGGGTTCCATCGGCCATAATCCAAGCGTTCCCAGCCAACCCGGCCAGCAGCAGCCGGCGTTCCACACGCCGAATCTGCCGGAGCAGCCGCAAGCCGATGAGGATCCGGAGGGCACGCTGCTGAGCGCGCACGGCACCGCCCAACCGGCGTTGCCGCAACAGTCCGCCCCGGCAACGCCGAACCAGCCGCGGTTCCGTCAGCCGATGCCGCAGAACCTTCGCCAACCGGCCGCCAATCCGGCAGTCGCAATGCCCGCGCAGCAGCCCGTCCAGCCAACCCAGCCCGTCCAGCCCAGCCAGCCTGTACAGCCCAGCCAGCCTGTACAGCCCGTCAAACAATCCCAGCCGGTCGTCGACACGTCCATGATGACCGCACCCAGCAAAGACATCACCGAATTCCATGAGAAGTTCGCCAAGCTCGTAGACAACGTCTCCCAGGTCGTGGTCGGCAAGGAAGCACCCATCCGCCAATGCGCCACAGCCATGGTGGTCGGCGGGCACATCCTGCTCGAAGACAACCCGGGCACCGGCAAAACCCAGCTGGCGCGAGGCCTTGCCAACTCCATCGCCATATCCTTCAAGCGTATCCAGTTCACCCCGGATCTGCTCCCGTCCGACGTGGTCGGCGTCACCTTCTACGACCAGAAGAAGGGCGAATTCGAATACCGCGAAGGACCGATTTTCGCGTCCATCGTGCTCGCAGACGAGATCAACCGCGCCTCGCCGAAGACTCAGTCCGCGCTGCTCGAGGTCATGGAGGAGCAGAAGGTCACCGTCGACGGCGTCACCCATGAAGTGCCGCAGCCGTTCATGGTCATCGCCACCCAGAACCCGATCGAACAGCTCGGCACCTACAAGCTGCCGGAAGCGCAGATGGACCGTTTCCTCATCAAAACCACCATCGGCTATCCAAGCCACGACGTGAGCGTCAACATCCTGAAACAGGTCAACGTCACCGACCGCGCCGCCACCGTGCATCCGGTGCTCACCAGCGAAGACGTGCTGCGCATGCGCAACATCAGCGAAACCGTGCATCTCGACGACGCGATCCTCGAATACATCGTGCGACTGGTGGAAGCCACCCGCCACAACGAACGCATCCAAGTCGGCTCCTCCATGCGAGGCGCGCTCGCCTTGACCCGCTGCGCGCGCGTATGGGCCGCCTCCGACAACCGCGGCTACGTAGTGCCCGACGACGTCAAAAACCTCGCCGTACCCGTGCTCGCGCACCGCATCACCCTCACCGCCGAAGCCACCTTCGCCGGAAACACCCCCGAACAGATGATCGGCCAGATCCTCGAAGACGTGCCGGCCCCGACCCTGGGCGCCAACGCCTGAAACACAATCCGCCCCCGGCATACGCACCACACAATCCGAAAGGTCAAGGAATGCGGCATTCGCACACAGTGCAGCGCAGACGGACCATCCAACGATCCCTACGCCGCCTCAAACATCGCATCAAGCGACTGGCCACCTCATACGTGTCGCCGCTTGGCTGGGCGGTGGCGGCGCTCGCCGTCGCCTCGCTGGTGGCGTTCGTCCTGCTGGGGTGGCATGAGCTGCTGGCCATGGCGGTGGTGTTCGCGGTCATGCTGGCCGCGGCGGTCATGCTTTCCCTTGGCAACACCTCGTTCCAAGCCACCATCGACGTGTCCAGCAGACGCGTCACGGTGTCAGACACGGTGAAAGTCGACGTCTGCGTGGACAATCCGGGCCGCACCCCCACCACGTCGGCGCGCGGCGACCTGCCCATCGGAGACAACCACGAACGGTTCGCCATTCCCATGCTCGCCGCAGGCCAGTCACGCCAGACGACTGTGGAATTCACCGCCGTCAGCCGCGCGGTGCTGCCCATCGGCCCGCTATCCATCCGCAAAGGCGACCCGTTCGGTCTGATCCGCCACGAAAAGAAACTCGTGGACCAGATCAACGTGTTCATTCATCCGCAGACCGTGCTGCTCAGCACCCTGAACGCCGGCATTCCACGCGATTTGGAAGGTCAGCCAAGCGGCGAAATCGTCGACGACGACCTCGACTTCTACGGCCTGCGCGAATACGAGCCCGGCGATGACGTACGCAACGTGCATTGGCTCAGCTCCGCGAAAACCGGATCGCTTATGATCCGCCAATACGAAGCCACCCGCCGTACCGACACCGCTCTGACCATCAGCGTGAACCCGGATGATTACATCGATTCCCAGGAATTCGAACTGGCCGTATCCGTCCACGCCTCCATCGGCGTGCAATGCCTGCAGCAGAACCGGCCAGTCACCGCGCATGCCGGTTCCACGCACGCCATTCCGCGCAACGCCACGGAATTTCTCGATGGCTGCAGCGGCATCGACCCTGACATCGACGACAATCCCAACCTCGCGCAAACCACTCTCGAACATGCCCCCGACGCATCCTTCTACTTCTTCACCGTCGGCAGGCTCAAAACCATCGACGACATCAAACACATGGTCCTCGCACTCCCCCGCTCCGCAACCTGCGTGGTGCTTCAAGCCGCAACCGGCCAACCGCGCGCCATCAAACGCTACTCCGACTTCACCTTGGCAACCGTGGGAGACCTCAACGACCTCCCCATGATCATGGGGGTGCTGGCATGAGCACCACATTCACCAACACCGGCAATTTCACCGGCAACCTCACCGGCACAGGCACCAACTCCGCCAACACCAACACTGGCATGGCGACCGGCACAGGCACCGGCTCATGGGCGAACTCCACCCACTCCGTCATCTGGATGTCCCGCAGCGGCAAGTCCCCAGCCATGCCCAACACCAACCAGCCACACGCCGCGCAATACGCAAGCCTCACGGTCGCCGCCCTGCTGACCATCGCCGCAGCCAGCAACCTCATCGACGTATACGGCTCCGCCCTGTCTTGGACGAGCGCCGCAATCCCCGCCACCATCATCGGCTCGCTCGTGGCGCTTGCCGGTCTCGTTCCCGCGTTGCGCCTGTGGTGGCAGATGCTGTTCATGGCGTGTGCGCAGCTGGTGGTCGGCCCGGTCATCTTCCTGAATGGCACCACCATCGCCCATGTCATTCCCACATTGCGCACGTTGACGCAGGGGTGGATGCGGATGCTCGGCTCGTTCAAATACCTGCTGGCCATCGACCCGCCGACCGGCACCGGCGACGGCTCGCTGCTCGCCGTGTGGACGATCTGCCTGTGGGCCGCGCTGCTGGCCGGTATCTTCGCGGTTGCGGAGGATGGCCGGCTTACGATGGTCGCGGTCGTTCCCGTCGTGGCGAATCTTGCGATCTGCGCGCTGCTTGGCACGTCGAGCGGCTTCTACCGTATGGCGATCGGCACGATTATGGCGGTCGTGCTGGTGGTTTGGGTCAGCGCGCGTTGGAAACTGTTGGAATTGGGCCGTTGGCTCAGTTCCGTAGTCATCGTGCTGCTGGCTTCGGCTGTGGCGATCGGCGGATGCTTGGTGGTCGGGCAAAACCGCACCATTCTGCGCGACCATTATGATCCGCCGCTGAGCCCGTACGATTACACCAGCCCGTTGAGCGGCATGCGTTCGTATATCAAGAACCATAAGGACGATGTGCTGCTGACCGTCGACGATCTGCCGGCCGGTTCCACGGTGCGTTTGGCGGTTATGGACCGTTTCGACGGCAATGTGTGGAACCTGTCCGATTCCACCATGGCTTCGGATTCCTCCAACTACCATCGTGTGGGCGATTCCATCACAAACAACGCCACCGGCAAGCGGTTCACCGCGAAATTCACGGTCGATGACGGTTTGAGCGACTATTGGCTGCCGATGGCCGGCGCGGCTTCCAGCGTGAAGTTCGCCACATCGTCGGACGCCGATTCGTTCTACTACAACACCGACACCATGTCGGCGATCTACCCTTCGCGCACCTCTCCGGGATTGTCCTATACGGAAACCGGCGTCATTCCACGGACGCCGACGGATAAGGAGATCGCCAAGGCGAATGCTTCCTCCATCAGCCAGCCCAAGGCGGAGGATGTGCCCGATTGCGTGGATAAGCTGGCCACCGCGATTGCGGGCGGCCAGTCCCAGGGCGGCGAGGCCGCGCAGTCTCTTGCCGACAAGCTCAGGGAATCCGGCTGGTTCTCCCATGGTTTGAATGGCGATTACCCATCCAGAGCCGGTCACGGCAACTATCGTATCGACCAGCTGCTCGCCGGCAGTGCGATGGTTGGAGACAGCGAGCAATACGCTTCCGCGATGGCGCTTATGGCCCGCAGTCTCGGCTTGCCGAGCCGCGTGGTGCTGGGCTTCCTGCCGAAGAACGACGAGGGCGAGATCAGTGACAGCCGCACCGAGAAGCATGGCAAAACCACCACCACGAAATTCACCGGCAACGATGTGACCGCTTGGGTGGAGATCAAGCTGGACGGTTACGGATGGGTGGCGTTCTACCCGACACCGAAGGAAACGAAGGTTCCCGACGAGAACCAGAATCTCACTCCGCCCAATCCGCAGACCTTGGTGCGTCAGCCTCCGGTGCCGCTTACCGATCCGCTGCGTGACGACAACCAAGCCAAGGGCAAAACGTCGCTTGGCGGCAGCATGGCCGACGAGACGCCGACGAGCCTGTTCTGGCAGCGTTTCGGCAGAATCGTCAGAAAAGTCGCCATCTACGGCAGCCCTCTGTGGACGGTGCTCATCGTCTGCGGCCTGCTGCTCGCCATCAAGGCGATCGCCCTGGCTCGGGCTCGCAGGCATGGCAGCGCATCGCAACGCGTCGCTGCCGGATGGCAGGCGGTCGCGGCGCTTGCCCGGCAAAGCGGCCTTGACGTCCAAGGCACCAGAAACGAGCAGGCGCAGGCCATCGCCGAACAGATGGGCTTCGATGCCAATACACTGCTCGAGCTGGGCAGGGAGGCTGATTACGCGGCCTTCTCCGGAGGCGATGTCACGCAGGAGCATGCGGAACGCTACTGGCATGACATCGCCGAAGAACGAAAGTTCATGCTCGGCTCGCTGCCGACGTTCCGCAGGTGGCGGGCGAAACTATCGCTTGCGGACGTGTTCCACTTCCGGAAAATCCGCTTGCGGAAAATCGGTGTGAAAGGGCGGGACTCATGAACGTCAAACATATTGAGGTCGGTCTGAACAGCAATATCGGCTTGCGTAGGAAAGACAACCAGGACAGCGCCTGCGCAGGCAACGGCGTGTATGTGGTGTGCGACGGCATGGGTGGCGGCAAGGGCGGCAAGCAGGCCAGTTCCGATGTTGCGGAACGGTTCGCGCGTTTGGCCGAACTGCCGACGCGCGATCTTGACGCGATTGACGAAACGCTGATCCTTGCCCAGCAGGAGGTGCTCCGTCTGGGTGAGCAGCTCGGCGGCGTTGCGGGCACTACCATCAGCGGCGTGCTGCTGCCGACGCGTGTCGGCGATGACGCGATATGTTCCGACGAACGGTGTTACATCGTCAATGTGGGCGATTCCCGCACGTACCATATGCGCGCCGACGGCAATGGCGCGTGGCTGGCGGATTCGCTGACGTGCATCACCCGCGACCATTCGGAACGGCAGAACGCCATCGATTCGGGGCAGATGCTGCCCGATGAGGCGAGCCGTTGCATTCCGCGCAACATCATCACGCAATGTGTCGGCGCGCCTGCCGGCATCCAGCCTGACTGGTACGCCGCGCGTGCGGACGGACGGTTCATCATCTGTTCCGATGGGCTGCATGCGCAGATCGGCCGTGAGCAGCTTGCCGAGATCGCGGCGGCGTACGCCGACCCGCAGATGGCCGCGGACATGCTGGTACGCGCCGCGCTGAACGCCGGCGGCCGCGACAACATCACCGTCATCGTGGTGGATATGCGTTCCGATATGCCGTGCGACGAGGATTGGAACGTCAGCAAGATCGGCGATGACGAGGATATCGACGATGCGCTGGACGGTACGTTGCAAACGTTACGAGTCATTCAATAAGATGGTTACAGACCACGAGACAAGGAGATCATGATGGTCGATTTCGATGCCGCGGTGGCGGCCGTGCAGGATCCGAACGCCGATCCCGTGTTCCTGGCGAAAATCGCGTACGAGAATCCGGAATTCGGTGCGAATGTCGTTGCCAATCCGCGAGCGTACCCGGGTCTGAAGCGTTGGGTCGCCGAATTCGGCGATGAGCGCGCCCGCCAGCAGCTGGTGGCGATGGGCTGGCCGGTTCCGCAAAATGGCGTGCAGCCGCAGCCGATTGCCGAACCGACGGCCCAGCCAATGGCCGAACCAGTTGCCGAACAGGTCCAGACGGAACAGCAGTATCAGCCGGCAGTGGCGGAACAGTTCCAGCAGAAGCAGCAGTATCAGCCGGAACAGCCGGTGAACCAGCAATACGGTCAGGACGCTGCCTATGCGGCGTCTAACGAGGCTTCGACCGAGTATGTCGACCCATACATGAATCCCGCCGATTTGTCCGAAGTGGCCGATTATTCATCGAGCCAGCCGCAGAACGAACCGGAACAGCAGTATGCCGAACAGCAGTATGCCGCGGCCCAGGAATCGCCGGCAGACGCGGGGTTCACCGCGGAACTGGCCATGACCACCACCGATCAGATGTTGATGGCCCGTATCGCCAGCGAAGCGCCGGAGCTTCGTCCGTGTCTTGCGCGCAATCCGTACATCTATCCGGAATTGCTTGCCTGGCTTGGCCAGTTGAACGATTCGGCCATCAACGCGGCCATTCGTCTGCGCCAGCAGTGAGCTAACGCCGATTATCAGACCATTTGAAACATAAGGGGTTGTCGCGGGAATCTCCGTGACAACCCCTTATCGTCTTACCGCTAACCGTCCGCGCCGACGCTGTCAACACAAATCGTCAACGCAGTCCGTCAGCGTAATCGTGTCTTCACTGACAAACGCCCTCACTGTTTGCGGAATTGGAAGAACTGGTCGCCGATACGCACCGTGCATGGCGCCTCCAGCTGCATCGGCTTGCGTTCCACTTTGGTTTCGACATCGTCTTGGATGATGTACGTGCCGTTGAGCGAACCGTAATCCTCTATCCACAGCGTGCCATCCTGGTCGAAGCTGATCGCCGCATGGTTGCGTGAGATTGTGCGCGTCGGATCCTCCAGCTTGACCGATTTGGCGCCGGCGGGCACTTCGGCCGAAGGCTTGCGGCCAAGGAGCACGCCCATATCCACGATCACCTGCTGTCCGGTCTGCTCGTTGTCCAGCACGTACGTGTGCTTCGGCTGCTTCATGGTGAAGGCTTCGGAAAGCACGGTGCCGTCCCAGTCGATATCGTCCTCGTCCGAAACGGCAGCGTCGCCCTTCGCAACGGAAACATCCTGCATATCGTGGTCGTCCGATTCGTTCTGTGCGGCGAGCCGTTCGCGTGTTTCCAAGGAATCGGCGGCATTGTCGACGGGTTCGGCTGTGGGTTGCGCCATCACCGTGACGTCATCGTCATACCACCCTGGTTCGGGCGGCGGCGGGTAAGGTAGAAAACTCATATTCCCATTGTAGGAAGGTGACGTCCATGCCGTCTGACGATACTCATTCTGCAATACGATGCTCGCATATTCCATCTCAAAATATTATGCTGTAACTCGTCAAAAGAGACGGACACGTCGATGTTTCCCTCCGTGTTCACGGATTCGACATTCAAAAAAAGGAAAAAGGCTAAGAAGGACTTTTCTCACGGCGAACACTCCTCCGTATGGTCAACCGCAGAATGGGCAACCGCAGTATAACCAGCCTCCGCAGCCGCAGGCGCCAAACTACAGTCAGCCACAGCCGGGCGGGCCTCAATACGGACAGCCGCAACCGCCAAAGCCCGGCAACTTTCCTTCCCAGCAAGCCGGCGCCGCGGCCAAAAATAAGCCGCCGGTCGCCATTATCATCGGCGCGGTGGCCGCAGTCGTCGTCATCGCGCTGGCAGCGGTGTTCTTCCTTACGAATCGCGTCAGCCGTTCCGATTACGAGGAAGCGCTGGTCCAAACGCAGGCGTTGGAAAGCAGCTATACAGCCATCAATGAGGAATTCAGCTCGGCGGCGAGCGCAACGGACAACGATTCATCCTCCGCTTATGACGAGGGCAAGAAGAAGTTGAAGACCTTCAAGCAGGACAGCGACAAGCTGGCTGCCATGAAGGCCGTGAAGAAAGACAAGGACGTCAAGGAGAAGTACGAGACGTTCGAGCAGGACCGTGCGAAATACGAGAGGTACATGAACGATCTGGCCCAGACCATGCCCGCGCTCATGAAGATGACGCATACCTGCACGAAGCTGCCGAAATTCGACTCCGCCGACATGTCTTCGTACTATCGCGATCTTTCCAAGGCGCTCGAAAGCTGTGCCGCCGACGCCGGCGATCTGGCCAAGGTTCCCATCAAGTCCTATGCCGAGTATGGCGCGGATATGCAGGAAAGCATCAGCAAGAAGAAGGACATCGTGGATCAGATGGCCGATCTGAATCTCAACGATATCGAGTATGGGTCCGCCGATTACGAAAAGCTTCAGGATCTTCATACGAAGGTGTCCGACATCGATTCGCCGACCCTGGATCAGTCCGATTTGCAAAAGGCCGCGAAGGAGGCCGATCTCAGCGGTTCGTTGAAGGATCTGGAAACCACGCTTTCGGAGAAGATCAAGTAACGTCAAAAGACGACTGCGAAACCCTCCCCCGCGATTAATCCACAACCTCGCAATCCCACGACATATAGATATAGCGAAAGGCGGAACCGACCGGTATTGGTCGGTTCCGCCTTTCGCTATGTCAGATGATTCGTCTGTCGACTATCGTGAGGGGAATCTCACAGGGTGTCGCCCAGATCGGTCTGGCCGCCGTTGTCGTCCAGGAAGTCATCCGGGTTGAAGTCATCGCCCAGCTTCAGGTCGCCGAAGTCGATGTTGGAGAAGTCCACATCGGACAGGTCGGTGTCGCCGAAGGAGCTGTCGGTGCCTTCGCCGCCCAAACCGAAGTTCGGGTAGATGGTGTCGCGGATGGCCTTGTCGGGCTCCACCGTGGCGTTGCGGTAACGGGCGAGGCCGGTACCTGCCGGGATAAGCTTACCGATGATGACGTTCTCCTTGAGGCCCTTCAGGTCATCGACCTTCTGGTTCAGGGCGGCTTCGGTGAGCACGCGGGTGGTCTCCTGGAAGGAGGCCGCGGACAGCCAGGAATCGGTGGCCAGCGAAGCCTTGGTGATGCCCATCAGCTCCGGACGGCCGGCGGCCGGCTTGCCACCGTTCTTCACGGCTTCCATGTTGGCGGCCTTGAAGCGTGCCTTGTCCACGAGTTCGCCCGGCAGCAGGTCGGTGTCGCCGGAGTCGATCACGGTGATGCGACGCAGCATCTGGTGCACGATGACCTCGATGTGCTTGTCGTGGATATCCACGCCCTGGGAGCGGTACACGGTGTGCACTTCCTCCACGATGTTCACCTGTGCGGCGCGCGGGCCGAGGATGCGCAGGATCTTCTTCGGGTCGACGGAGCCTTCGATGAGCTGGGTGCCGGCTTCGACATGGTCGCCGTCCTTGACCAGCATCGGCGCACGACGGGTCACCGGGTAGACGATCGGCTCGACGGAGTCGTCGTCCGGCTTCAGGGTGACCTGACGGCCGCGCTCGGTGTCTTCCACCTTGACCACGCCGGCGAACTCCGCGATCGGAGCCTCGCCCTTCGGGGTACGGGCTTCGAAAAGCTCGGTGACACGCGGAAGACCCTGGGTGATATCGGAAGCGGAAGCGACGCCGCCGGAGTGGAAGGAACGCAGCGTCAGCTGGGTACCAGGCTCACCGATGGACTGTGCTGCCACGATGCCGACGGCCTCGCCGACGTCCACCAGCTTGTTGGTGGCCAGGGACCAGCCGTAGCACTTGGCGCACACGCCACGCTTGGATTCGCAGGTCAGCACGGAACGGGCCTTGACCTCTTCCACGCCGTGGGCAACGAGATCGTTGAGCACGTCCATGGACAGGGCGTCGCCGGCCTTGTACAGCACGGTCTCGCCGTCGGCCGGGTCGATGACGTCGGCCGCGAGCAGACGGGAGTACGGGCCACCGTCGGCGGCCTTGACCAGGTGCAGGTTGCCTTCGGCATCGCGTTCGCCGACCTTCATGGTCAGGCCGCGCTTGGTGCCGCAGTCCTCCTCGCGCACGATCACGTCCTGGGAGACGTCCACCAGACGACGGGTCAGGTAGCCAGACTCTGCGGTACGCAGTGCGGTATCGGCCAGACCCTTACGAGCGCCGTGCTCGGAGATGAAGTACTCCAGCACGGACAGTCCGCGGCGGTAGTTCGACTCGACCGGTCGCGGAATGATCTCGCCCTTCGGGTTGTTCACCAGACCACGCACGCCGGAAATCTGGTTGATCTGGGTCATGTTGCCTCGTGCACCGGACTCGACGATGATCGAGAGGTTGTTCTTCGGGTCGAAGTTCTTCTCGATGGCCTTGGAGACTTCCTCACCGCACTTGGTCCACACGTCGATGATCGCCTGGCGGCGGTCCTCTTCGGTGTAGAAACCGAGGTCGTACTGCTCGTTGATCTTGGCGACTTCCTCCTCGGACTGGGCGACCAGCTCGTTACGCTCCGGCGGCTCGACGACGTCGGAGAACGCGAAGGTCACGCCGGACCAAGGTGCGCGGGTGAAGCCGAGATCCTTGAGCGCATCCAGCGAGGCGGCCACCTGGGCGGTGGAGTACCGGGTGGAGATGTCGTCGACGATCTTGGCGAGCTTCTTCTTCTTGGCCTGCTCGTTGACGAACGGGTAGTCGACGGGCAGCGTCTCGTTGAAGAGGATGCGGCCCATGGAGGTAGCGAACAGCACGCTGCCGTCGTGGAAGCGCTCTTCCTTGACGACGTCGGGGCTGCCCGGTTCCGGATCCACGACGGTGATCTCGCGGGGCTCCCAGCCGGTCGGCAGCACGAAGTCCTTCGGCAGGCGGATCAGCACTTCGGCCTGCATGTCGATCTCGTGCAGGTCGAGCGCCATCTGCGCCTCAGCGTATGAGGAGAACACGCGGCCCTGACCCTTGGCGCCGTCCATGACGGTCGTCAGGTAGTACAGGCCGAGGATCATGTCCTGGCTAGGCATGGAAACGACGTGGCCGTCGGCGGGCTTGAGGATGTTGTCGGAAGCGAGCATCAGCGAGCGGGCCTCGGCCTGTGCCTCGGCGCTCAGCGGGAGGTGGACAGCCATCTGGTCGCCGTCGAAGTCGGCGTTGAACGCGGCGCAGGCGAGCGGCGGCAGGTGGATGGCCTTGCCTTCGACCAGGATCGGCTCGAACGCCTGGATGCCCAGACGGTGCAGCGTAGGCGCACGGTTGAGCAGCACGGGATGCTCGGATATGACCTCTTCGAGTACGCCCCACACCTCGGAGTCGCCGCGGTCGACGAGACGCTTGGCGCTCTTCATGTTCTGCGCGAAGTTCATGTCGACCAGACGCTTGATGACGAACGGCTTGAACAGCTCCAGCGCCATCGGCTTCGGCAGACCGCACTGGT
>ENA-ORSM01000738-ORSM01000738.1-human-gut-metagenome-genome-assembly--contig:-NODE-738-length-28319-cov-5.335444_pt1 | contig 28319 bp, 27 predicted proteins | sample MGYA00241903_ERZ509170 | MGnify/ENA primary metagenome ERZ509170 (study PRJEB26280, sample SAMEA2338784) | human gut metagenome | biome: human gut; feature: human-associated habitat; material: faeces...
CTTGCATGTGTAAAGCATGCCGCCAGCGTTCAATCTGAGCCAGGATCAAACTCTTAAGTTCAATCTCTGTTGCTGATTTTCATCAGCGTCGCACTCATTCAGAATTAAAGAAGAAAATGTTTTCGTCTTTACTTCAAACTTGAGTACCCAGTTTTCAAAGTTTTCTAGAAGCTCAACGCTTCCTGAGTCATCTTCGCATCAACCGGATACTCACGCTTATCGGTTCGTTGATCAATTTTTAAAGAACATTTCGTTGCTCTTTTCGAGCTGACGAGTTTGAGAATTATAAGACTCAAATTCGTCTTGTCAAGTCTTTTTGAAAATATTTTTTATTTTCTTTTTCACTTGACTGGCTTGAGCTCTTGCTCAAACAGGGAGTGGAATCTTACTCGAAGAATTTTCCACCGTCAAGAGCCTTGTAGAAAAAATTTTTAACTCCACAAGATCTGGACTTTCGCTGCTCGCTGAGCAACGGGTTGCGTATTTTAACCCCAAAATCGACTTTGTCAAGACCTCTACTCGAAAAAAATTTGGGGGCCTGAGCCCCCAAGATTTTGCCTGAATTGTTAATGCCTAAAAAGCTTTTCTAATCCTTGAATGATTTTCTTAGGATCTTTGGTGGCTTCCTTAATGACATCCTTGACCCCGGCTTTCAGCGCAGCTTCTAAATCAATCCCATAACTGGGAGCTTGAATTGTTCCGCCCAGCTTAATAGGCACGCTGATTCTGCGACCATCAACACTTGTGGCCAACTTCGCCGTTATGAGTCCAGACAATGATTCGTCTATTAATCCCACTGTAACATTGCCTTTGACTTCAGCCACTGAAGTCTTTCCGTCTAACGAATGAATATTCAGAACTCCATTCGATATGTTGGCCGATGCACTCAAAATACTGAATCGAGTCTGATCTTCATCTTTCATGATTAAACCCGTGACCTTCTTGGCTTTCACCGCATTACCCACTTTCTCTAGCGATAGTCCTTTGAGAACTGCGTTGTTGGCTGATACCGATATCTGACCATTGGCACTCTTTAAAAGAGCGGTCTTTTCCAAACCTAGACCAGCCAATTTCACCGTAGCATTTGCTTTGCCATAAAGCTTTGCTTCACTACCCAAAGCTTGCATTAAAGCTTGTGTATCAACCCCTTTAGCATTGAGATCAAATGACCATTTTTCCGCAGTGTTTATTTGACCCTTACCGCTAAAGGTGCCTGAGCAAGCATTAGCCAAAAGGTTATTAAAGCTCAACACCCCTTTTGACAAACTCAGAGTCGTATCAAAGTTAGACACGGTCAACCCTTGATACTTCAACGTATTGACGTGAATACCAAAGCGCCCGTTTGCTCGATTCAGTACGTCCAGGTTCGATGTTGATGCCGCATAAGCTTGCGAAATAACCGAGACCGTACTACTGGAGACTTTTTTCGTCTCTTGTCCAGAAACCTTAAGCCACTTGTCTGCTACAAAAGAATCCAGTGTGAAATACCCGTTGATTGTCGGGACATTGAATCCGACTAATTCAACTTCGCTTTCCCAAGGAGAGTTATCAAGTTTCCCTTTTAGCTTCAAATCAACTTTCTCTCCAGGAGTCATTGAAACTTGACCATTAAAGGGAACCTGTAAAACCGCATGCCCAAGATTGGCCTGAACATTTCCTCCCAGCTTTTTACTCTGCAAACTAAAGGCTTCAATTTCACCGGCAAAATCACCGTTGATGTTCGCTTTAACTGTGTCTGCCTGGGAAACGTTTACATTTAATCCCTCTAAGCTCCACGTCTGCATTTGTTTTGTTTCGGCGGAATTAAATATTCCCATCACGCTGACATCATTTACTTTAGCGGTGATATTGGCTCCTTGGGCAAGCACATCTTTAGAAGCATATTTCAGAAGATTCGCTTTAACTTCCGCCGATATTGATTGTTCCTTTTGATTGGCCGACACAGTAATGGACGGCTTTTCCATACTCACTGACATCGTTTTTATGTCGTATGCCACCGTTGAATTAAAAGCAACCTGACCACTTAATCCCTGTGTTTTCTCTGCAAAACGGGTACTGAATTTAACCGGTGTTGTTCCGCTGAGTCCAAGCTTACCTGTTGAGAGGTTTAATGAATCAACGGCGTATACCTTTTGACTTTGCAATCCATAGGCCGTCAGAGCCGCATTTCTGATTTCTAAACTGGCTACTTCGAGATTTTTGATAAATGACGAGTCTTGATTAGCATTATTCTTTTCTGACTCATTAATAGTCACAGTCTGAGAGTCCGCCTCTTGTGTGGGGCGTTCGTGAATTTTCTTCAAAAACCGAGATACATTGACTTGACCCTTCAAACCATCAATAACCACGGCATCAAATTGCACGTCCCCCTTAAGCAAGGGTAAAACGGCAACACCGACCTCTGCCCCATTTAATGTGAACTGCGGCTTATCGCTTCCCTCAAAAGACAGGGTTGTCGGTGGTAAAACAATCTGAATTTTTGGGAAAAACTTTGTTTGCAGCTCTCCCTGAAAAACGAGTGTGCGGTTAAACCGTTGAGCCGTCTCTTTTTTCAATTGCTCTGCAATAGTTGCATTATCTAGAAAATACGTTGCAGCCGCCCACATCGCACCGGTAACAACAACGCCGACACCAACAACACCTATCACAATTTTTCGCAACATGACGCTTCCTCCGTCAGCTACCATCGGATAAGTTCAGTGTAGTACAACTTCTCTGTGACAGGTGAGGCAAATTGTTGAGAATTGCAAACAAAAAAGGAAGCTACCGAAGCAACTTCCTTTTTTCTTTAAAGCAAGCGTGAACAATTAGGGGCGAAGCGATGCAACCGGACCAGTTTGCGTCTTACGCCACTTAGCCACTGCGTCCACACAATCGGGCACCAACACCGGACCGTTATAGATGAAGCCCGTAAACAATTGCACCAACTTAGCACCAGCCTGCATCTTCTCGACAGCATCTTCTCCCGTCATCACGCCGCCGCTGGCAATAATCGGCATCGTTTCCTGCAAGTGTTGATACAAAAGGTGAACAACCTCGGTAGAACGAGCGCGCAAGGGCTTGCCGGAAAGACCTCCCGTTTCATTGCAGTTGGGCATGCCGGGAATAGCATCACGAGAAATTGTTGTGTTGGTAGCAATGATGGCATCAATACCGAAGCTGACCAACTGATCAGAAATTCTCAAAATGTCATCGTTTTCCAAATCCGGCGCAATCTTGAGTGCGATAGGAACATACTTGCCTTCGTTTTCATCGACTAAGCGCTTGCGCTCAGTTGTGATCGCCGTCAGCAACTTATTGAGTTCATCATCGGCTTGGAGACTGCGCAGATTTTTCGTATTGGGCGAGGAAATATTGATCGCGATGTAATCGGCATGGTTGTAGACCTTGCGCAAACAAATCAAATAGTCATCCACAGCTCGTTCAATCGGTGTGACTGCATTTTTACCGATATTGATCCCAAGAATACCGCCACGGCTTCTGAAAGCAGCAGCGCTGCGCAAATGTTCCAAAACTTCATCAACACCGTGGTTATTAAATCCCATACGATTAATGACCCCTTCAGCGGGAATCACACGGAAAAGACGCGGTTTCGGGTTGCCGGGCTGAGCTTTCGGTGTAATCGTGCCCACTTCAACGTGACCAAATCCCAGACCACCGAAGGCGCTCACTCGCTCGCCATTTTTGTCCATACCGGCCGCTAAACCGACCACATTGGGAAAACGTAACCCCATCACTTCAATCGGATCTTCCACCGGATCACGGGTTACCAGTTTCGTCAATCCCAAATTCACCGCCCAGTCCAAATTAGACATAATCACGGAGTGAGCCGTTTCAGGATCCATGGAAAACAGAATCTTACGAGCAATGGAGTAAAGCATATTGAGTCTCTTATTATCGAAAAATCAGTTCGGAGAGCCGAAATTCGGCTTGATCATCGAATTGATTATTGTACCCGATTAAGGCGCAAATCGCTTTTCAGATATAGCGAATGGATAGCAGAAAAAGATCGTTATAGGACTACTCGTCCAATCGATACATGTGAAGGCCAAACTCTCCTTTTCGCCTGTCATTGAAATAATGTTCAAGAGTGGTTTTGACGGTTGTAAAACTGATATCGTCCCAAGGAATTTCACTTTCTGAAAATAGACGCTGTTCCATGGTTTCCGGCCCGGGAGCCAATGGAAGAGCATCTAGTTCGGACAAAAAGAAAAAGTGCACTTGACTTGCGTAGGGAACATCAATCACAGTTAAAAGCATACCGGCACGTGCATGCGCCCCCGTCTCTTCCCAAGTCTCTCTCAAGGCTCCTTGCTGCAATGTCTCATGAGCTTCCATAAATCCGGCCGGTAGCGTCCATTTCCCTTTGCGGGGCTCAATGGCACGCCGACACAGTAAAACACGACCACCGAAAACCGGCAGTGTTCCAACCACCGGTGTCGGGTTTACATAATGAACAAAACCGCACGCCTCGCATACCTCTCGTACTCGAACATCATCTAAAGGACGCTTAGTCACAAGAGGATGACCGCACATCGGGCAGAACTTATAGCGAGGAGCGTCTAATGGTTTCATTATCGTTCCTTCGGATATGGACGCCATTCGCCACCTTTTTGACGAATGTAATCATTATCACGATACGTCAAAACCACGGACTGACCATTTTCAGAAACCGGGTTGGTTTCCGGCAGATCCCGCACCAATTCTTCCAGAGGTACGCTGCCACCATCGGCACCAAAATAGTTCAATGCCAAAGCGCGGCCAATCAAAGTACTCATCGCCATGTAACTCGTATGTCCCGTTACATGAATAGGTTCAGCCGGCAGATCCTTGATGCCAAAAAACTTTACCATAAGCGGCACTTCTGTGATTCGCATGCTTGGAATATCACGCAAACGCGGAGCTTGAATTCGATCACCACGTACAGCGGCACCGTGCTCAGGAACAACGATCAGCATCACTTTACGCCCAGAGCGTTCCAGCTCATGCATAAAGGTTTGCAGATCATCGAGGAAGCGAATCGCACGGGGCTTAAATTCTTCCCAACGGCTGTGACGGGGCAAACGGTTGCCGTCATGCAAAGCGATAAAGTTAAAAAGCGTGACGTGTCTTTCGGACGTTTTATCTTTAGCTGTCTTGCGTTGCCAATCACGCAACACCGCTAAATCATCTGCAATTTCTTCATCGTCAAAAGCCATGTAGCGAACGGGATATTTTGCCGTACTTTCAAGCGGAGCCATTAAACCGGCCTTATCTCGAAGCGTTTGCAGGTAGTTGTCATATTGTCCCTTGTGGTCCAGGTACAAGTGCTGACGGTATCCCAATTGATCGAGACGATTCATGATTTCGCACTCTGGACGGCGGCCATCATAAAGGGCGTCATGATTGACTTGTCCGCAAACGGCGTTAAGCAACCGCAATGTAGCTGGACCTGAGTACGATGTTGCCGAATTAAAGTGGTCAAATCGGATGTTGAATTCCGACAAAACCGGATGATTCATCAAATCTGACGCAATCAAATCATCATTAGAAAGCGAGCAGATATTCATGAGAATAATTTCAAACGGCGTGTCGTTAGCTGAAAGCCCTTGGGGAAACTCCGCCCGACGATCTTTTTCATAGTCCAAAAAGGCGGTGTACCAGCGATCAATCGTCTCCGAAGTAATGGCGGATGGATCCGCAGGAGTGACCTGTTGAGGTGCAGCGGCCTGACTATTATCGGCAACCTGAACAGCCGCCGGTGCAACAGGCTGGGTCCTCCAAGCCACATAGTAGGGTTGAAAAACCAAACACAAAAAATAAACCAGGGTGAAAACTGAAATTCTTACCCAATCTTTAACCAAACAGTAAAGCAAGACAACGGCAACACCCCAGGCCAACATCTTGATGTTGACAAAATCAACGGCCAACTGAGCAATATAAGCGGCCGAGAAGCCGGCAATATTTTGTGCATTACTGATGATGCTGTCTGGTCCGGGAAGCCAGCTTTCCGAATAAACCAAAGCAAAGGCTGCCACGATAGCGACACCGGTTTGAAGCAGACTCAACACCCGATTTCTAAACGGCAACAAGATGAACAATAAAAGCAAGCCGTTATATAAAAGGTTGAGTGTCAGGTATTCGTAATGGGCGAGCGCAAACTTCAGTATGAAGTACACGTTCCATAGGCCGAGTCCTTTAAAAAAGAATTTCCCGACCGAGCCCTGGTTAACATTATCCATGGTTTATCCGTTTTTATTGTTTGCGTTGGTTAGGGAAATAGACCCGACCATCCTCATCAAATGCAAAATAACCTTGATCAAAACCTAAACCGAAAAGAGTTAATACATTTCTGTAGTAATTTTCCTTTTCGATAGGAGCGCTCGACAATACCGTACGAATCAAGTCAGCCGATTTATCCTGACCAAGCAATTCCAAAAGGCAAGCGCCAAAACCGTCCCATCCGGGCTGGTTGATCTGAAGCGTATTCACATCAATTTTTTCCGGCGGCATATTGAGTTCGCGCGTAATTTTAATCATGGGCTCAAAATGAGCTTTCAATTCCCTGTAGACAGGATCCTTCGGCGACATCATGCCCGCCCATAAATAAACGCGAATGGAATTGTAACTACCGATCGTGTTATCCACAGAATCCACGGGGACAAGTTCTCCACGACTGGAGAAAGTTGCCCAATCTGGGGAAATGCCCGCTGGCGCACTGCGGATCAACACACGCGCAGAACCTTCGAAAACATCCTGCCAATATTGATCCTCCAGGGCGAAACGTTTTAAAAGGAAAAGCGGGTAGTAGCTTGGATTCAACTTAACCTGACCATCGTGTTCAAAGCCAATACGGCCGGGTAAAAGAACTTTGCCCAAATTATCGATGTCACGAACCTGAGTCTTTAACAATTCCAACATCGCCCGAGCTTTTTCTGTGTAGTCCGGACGATCCCAAAGGCGGCCGGCTTCCAATAAGCAGTAGGCGATCCACATATCCGAGTCAACCGCATTGTTGGTGTCCAAAATCGTCCATTGTGAACCGTCTTTGCCCCAAAGCCATGCTGCGAAATTTTTAGTGATGTCGCCGGCGGACAAATTATTTTCTGTCCACTGCAACATCTCTTCAAAGGTTTCCCGGTCGTTGTCCACTAATGCAAAGAACATGGCATAGGATTGACCTTCGGATGTCGTAACCGCCCGAGCATCGCTGTAATCGACCACTCGAGCCCCTTCCATGCCAACGGCCTTAAATTGATCCCACATCGGCCAAGCAGCTAAAACCGATGAACTCATTGTCATCGCTAAAGTCAACGCTAAAATCAGTTTTCTCATCTTGCACGTCCCCTCACCCACAGGCGCATAAAGTAGAAAATGCCCGTGCCTACTAAGACGGCACAAACCAAAGCACATAAAACCAGAAGCAACGGATAATTACTCATGGTTTGCCAAATCTTGTGATACCAAGGTAAGTCACCAATGGTGTAAGAGTCTCCCACTTTAAAATCGGACATGGATTGCTCGTTGATGATGACAACCGATCCGCTCACCGTTGCCATGGACGATGGACTCTTTAATTGTTCATTGAGTAAATAGCTACCCGCCTGTCCCTCACTCAATAAGGCCACCACTGTACGATCCGAATCAAAGGGCGATTGAAGCGAAACAATAGCTCCAACGCCGCCATCCGGACTAAAGAGAATTTCTTCGGGTTGAAGAACTTCTTCACCCTGCAGGGTATCGGCAATGGCCTGCTGAAGCTGTTCGGCATTATCTTTCTTAAAGTCCGGCAACGTGATTGGCATCTCACCAATCAAAAGCACATCTTTGCCATCAAGCTGAGCTTCAGTAGCTTGTTCAACCACAGAGAGTTTTGTGGCAACGGCACCGGTTACCGCGGCAATACGAGCCGTTGTATTCAACAGCGTAGTCACCTTCTCAGCAGAAGCTTCTTTTGGAATCACGGCGACAGTTCGGGATAAGTCTGCAAAAACCGAATACGGATAAGCGCTTTGTGTGAAAAGCGTCAAATTCGGCATCTCAGCGTAGTGGAACAGTCCATTGAGCGTCAATGTGGAGGCCGGATCAATTTCCATCTGATGAGGCAGCAAAACAACGGATTTACAGTTGTCGGGCGAGCCTTCGGAAAGCTCTCGACGATACACCACCTCAAAACTTAAATCATTTTGAGCCGCCAAGGCCAATGCTTCAGAGGGACTGGTCGCCAGAGGTCCGTTGAAGGAAGGTAAGCGCATTTCACGCTCACCGCTACTGGATTGTTGGGACAGATTTACCGAATCAACCAAATAATTGTTGATTCGCATACGCAACTGGGCCTGATCCCCGCCCTCAGGTTTCGTATAACGATACTTCAGATTGACATCCAATCCACCCGTACCAACCATGTACAAGTCAGGTGCAATGCTCATCGGCAAATGAACCGCTGGCGGTGCGTATCCTCTGGATGTTAACTGTCCTGGATACTGCATGATCTGCGAGAATGCAATCGTCTCGTCAATCGGCACCCAATTGGGCGCATCATAAGCCTGTCGCTCCGGGGCTTCCTTAAAGTCCTTAATAGGAAGTTTGTCACCGATTAAAACATGATCACCTGAGGCAAGCGCTTTAACCGCAACAACCAAATCTGACTCATCGCGACCGGAAATGACCAACATTTTATCGCTTCGGCTTTCCGGGGCATCCATCATATAAATTTGAGGACCATCAGCCAAAGGCAAGTCACTTAAAAAACTCGGTCTACTGGAATTGGTAGCAAAAACAAAGAAATGTCCATTGGTCGGAAGGCTGTTGTAGTAAACAGGAAAATCCGCTCCGCGCCATTGTGTGTATTTACCCACCAAGGAAGACAAAATAGCGGCTGCTTTTTTTGTCTCATTATCCGGTGCCTTAGCGAACACAAAAGGAATCACCGACGCGTTGTTGGTAAATGTGTCAATAAAGGGTGCCGGCCAACGAGCTAGGTCATTGGCGATCTTGACTTTTTGCTTAACTAAAGACAACAAGCTCTTGGCATCAAGATCAAGCCATAACGTTTCACTTGAAGGTCTTTCACAAATGTTCTGATAATGACCGACAAATTCAAGAGTGATCTGATTATTCGATTTGATTTGTTTCGGATCCAAGGTAACTTTTGTGCGATAAAGCTTACCCAAAGCTTCTGGCATCACAGGAACCGATTGCTGCAGCTGACTATTCAGATAAACATTGATTTGAGAGCGAACCGGAATCAACGCAGGCGAAGCCGTAAAAGCTAAATCCATGGTTGCAGAGGATACGATTTCATCGGCACGCACGCCAAAGTCTAAATATTGAGTGTTATTGATACCCGTAAGACGAATATTTTTAGCCTGTCCACCGGGGACTAACTTTAACAATGAACTTTGTTGGGTAAAAGAACCCGTCACATCAGTTCGCCAGACCGGTGAGACACTAGAAGCATCATACGGAGTCTCTTGGGCAAATGATGAGACTGAGGCAAACGCCACCAATGCAGTGCTCATCACCAAGGCTGACAGTTTGGACAATTTCACTTTAGACTCTCTTTCAACTTTATAACGCATTTGAGTTTAGCGCACGAGCTGGTTTTCTCGGTGCAAACGTTAAGCACCAGCTCAACACTTTAGGAACAATTTGTAACTTGCCGGGCAAAAATTCGATCATCGATTTGTAGCCGTACCAAGATAAAGATCCAAGCTTTAAAAAACCTGTCAACATGCGATCATCCACATTGACTTTTTCAGGAACCCACATTCCCTCACGAGAAAATGTGCAGCGATTAAAAGCTTTTTCCGTTTCATAGTCATCAAAACACAGGCTTAATTCCAAAACATTGCCCGGCTCTGCAGATAAAACCGTTGTCTTAAAGCAATAATACTTTTCTTTGTAAATCATCAAGAGACGAACGGACTCACCTTTCTTCCAAGCTTTCTCACATCCTGACAAACTTACCCTCACTTCACTTTGAGAGTACTGCGTCATGGTTGCTTTGTAGTTAGCATCCTCTTCATCACAAATATTTACATCAATCTTGCAATGAATCCGCGGGAACTGATGTTTTTGAACTTCTTCAACAGCCACCGCCATTGAGGCTCCCAAAATCATCAGGTTGTAGGCAATCCACCCCATATTAATCGCTAATGTTAAATATTCCGGATTGGGATCAAAAAAAGCCTTATAAAAACCGATGAGCAGACCAATTATGTTTAAACCGATCAAAATCAGATACGGTCTTGAAACGGGCCAATCCAAATATTTTTCACCAATGGTTCCGCCTTTAGCAGTCACGTTGAATTTGCCCTTATGAGGGAAAATAAGTGCCACAGTCGTCGGCAACAAAATGTACCAAGACAATACGGTTTCATATACTCCGCTTAAGAACGGATAACGATAACCGCGTTGAAGAATCTGATTAGTAAGAGCCGAGTGAATCATGTGCGGCAGCACGTAGGCAAAAATGGCCGCGGCAGTCGCGTAAATGACATAAACATTCGCAAACATGTAGGGAAGCGGCGCCACTAAGAAGATCAAACGGGGCAGGCCATGGAAGAAATGGAACATGGCATTAAAAAAACACAACCGTTGAGGAAGTGACAATCCCTTTCCCAAAAACGGATTATCCAGGCGGAAAATTTGGATCATGCCTCTTGCCCAACGAATACGCTGACCGATATGCGCGGCCAATGTTTCCGTTGACAAACCGGAGGCAAGCGGCAAATCGATAAAGGCAGATGACCACCCCTTACGGTTTAGTTTTAATGAAGTGTGCGCATCTTCGGTCACTGTTTCAACAGCAATACCGCCAACTTCTTCCAAGGCTTTTCGTCTCATTACAGCGCTGGATCCGCAAAACATCGTTGCATTCCACGTATCGTTGCCTTTCTGGATGAAATCGTGAAAAAGCGAATTCTCAATCGGCATTGTCCGATCCAAATGAAGGTTCTTTTCAAATGGATCCGGAGAATAAAAATGGTGCGGAGTTTGAACCAAGGCAATATTTGGATCCTTGATCAACCACCCCATTGTTTTGACCAAAAAGTCAGAAGAGGGCACATGATCACAGTCAAAAATAGTCACAAACTCTCCGTTAGTGACAGTCATGGCGTGATTAATGTTTCCAGCCTTGGCGTGATTGTGCTCTTCACGCTTGATGTAACCGGCTCCGACTTGCTTGGCAAATTCCTCAAAAAGCGGACGACTGCCGTCGTCGAGAATATAGACATGGAGCTTATCGGCCGGCCACTGTAAATTTAAAGCGGCAAAAACCGTGGGTTTTACCACGTCAAGCGATTCGTTGTATGTCGGAATAAAAATATCAACATGTGGCCAAAGCGCTTGATCATTGGGCATCGGATAGGGCTTGCGATCAAGCACCCAACAAACCTGAAAGTAACCGAGAACCATCACCACAAATGCGTAAAGTTCAGCGGCAAGCAATAGACAACTCAAAAAGATGCCCATGGCGGAATCAGTGTTCAAGGTTGAGGTACAACGCCACCAAAGATAGCGCCCGGACACAACCATTGAAATCACAAAAAGAAGCATCAGCGTTAGTCGGGCTTTAATTTTTCGAAGCGCCAATGCCGACAAAAGCATCACCGAAAGAAATACAACCTGTCCCTGAATATTAAAAGGCTGAGTGATACATAAAACCGCCAGTGCAGCAGCCAAGCCACCCAAAATCCATAAAAGCGTCAACTTAATTGGACGAGATAACTCTTCACCCTTTTTGTCAATCGTTTCAAAACTTTTGTGATTACCATCCAAAGCTAAAGCACCATAATGCCCCACCCAATCACCCAGGCGAGTCAAAGCTGCCGCTATTTTATTAACAGCCCAGGAGATAGATAAGCGAAGCCATCCTTTGCGTGCCGAAGTCCGGAAACAAATTAAAAACAAAGTTTGGGAAAGCCAGCGCACACAATCCAAAGTTTTTGGTGCATGAGGATTAATCTGGGGATAAAACTCTTGAAATGCTGCGCGATAGGCAGTAAATGGTTTTGATTCCAATGGAAGAAACAACCATGCAAGGGCCAGCCAAAAAATATTGACAGCCACGCTTACTTTGGTGGATCCATTTGCGCGCCAAAGACGAGCTTTATTGACGAGATAATTCAGTATTGTTGCCGAAGGCATGTTTTATATTCAGGGCTCCCCGTTTATTGGGAAGCCACCACTTAAACCGTATCGGTAATTGCTTTATGTGAAATGAAAAATTATAGACAACTCGTTAAATAAAGCCTTAACAAATTGTTATTTCTTTATTTGTAACTCAAACAAAATTAGGCAAAAAAATTCTTGAATCAGGAGAAAATTTCATCAGACCTGTCACTAAGATTAAAACAGTTTCATTAAAGCGAAGAGTAACCATGAAGCGTCGCACGGCTTTCGTTTTATCAGGTATCGGTTTAGCTGTCGCAGCCTGCTTTACAGGTGTTTATCGTTTTTTGCGACAGCCTGAATTTGGAGCACTTCCCACTTCGTTTGAGAGTTTTAAAAACTGCTCTCATTTTTATGACGGTATTTTTCACAATACTCTGCCAACACCCGTTTTGACAGATAACAGTACTTTTATTAAAGCTTTTGCACGCTCCATGGTGACGGACAAAATTGATCCGGTTCCGTCTACGGCGTTACCCTCTGCGAAAGTAGATTTAAAACAATTGCGTCTGGATATTGACACAATCATTTGGTTAGGCCACTCATCTTTTTACATACAACTAGCCGGAAAACGCATTCTGATTGATCCTGTTTTAAGTCCCTACGCATCGCCTGTTTCGTTTAGCACAAAAGCGTTTGAAGGCACCACTCCTTACCGTCCGGCAGATTTTCCCACCATCGATCTATTGGTTATTTCTCACGACCACTGGGATCATTTGGATTACCCAACGGTTATGGCACTCAAAGGGAAAATCCATCATATTGTCTGTCCGCTTGGCACCGACTCACACTTCTTACGATGGGGCTTTAAAAAAGAAACTCTTCATGCACTTGATTGGAATGAAACCTTAAAACTATCGAATAATCTGGCTATACATGCACTGGAAGCGCGTCATTATTCCGGTCGCAATCTCAATCAAAATAAGAGTTTTTGGGCTTCATATTTATTACAGTCAAAGAATTACAAAATATTCTTTAGCGGCGACTCAGGCTACAGTCCGCACTTTAAAGAAATCGGCAATCGGTTTGCGCCGATTGACTTGGTACTGCTTGATAGCGGACAATACAACGATCGCTGGCGGTATATTCATATGAATCCTGATGAAGCTTTGCAAGCGGCCCAAGATTTAAAAGCACTAAACTTTTTGCCGGCTCATATCGGAAAGTTTTCACTATCCATGCATCCTTGGTACGAACCTTTTGTTTGGCTGACTCAAAAAGCAACTCAGGCAAATGTTCGTTTAATCACACCTGAAATCGGTCAACCGCTTCAACTTTCTAAACGCATCCCTGCACAAACTCAATGGTGGACAGTGGCATTGCAAAAACAAAAAAACGAACAAAGTGAAAATTTTCACTCAAAAACTTGACATATTTATCCTGAAAGGAATACAATGCAGTCCTTCGTTAGATGATCGCGGGGTGGAGCAGTCTGGAAGCTCGTCGGGCTCATAACCCGAAGGTCGTTGGTTCAAATCCAGCCCCCGCAACCAATTCTAAGAGTCATAAACTTTTTTAACGTTTCCTGACTCACCTATAACCCCCAAAAAGCTTTGATTTCAGTAGCCTTCTCGATTAAATTCCTGAAATAGTTGGTCTTTGCCCTGACCGTTATTTTTATTTTTCGGTGTCCAAAAAGCGTCCAATTTTTTGGCTTTTCAAAAAATTTCAAAAAAATTGCCGTTGGACACCAAACGGAAAATTGAATGAAAGCTGCCGATTACAAAAAAGTTGAGAAAAGCACGAAGGTCGAAGATTGCCCCGGTCTTTATGTCCTTGTAACAAAATCCAAAAATGGAAACTTGAGCCGGTCGTTTGCATTTCGTGTCAAGATCAATGGGAAGGCTCGAAAATTAACGCTTGGCTCCGTAAAAAAAGTCTCTTTGAGCGATGCTAGGCAAGTGGCTAAACAACTCTGTAGCAGACTTGCTCTGGGTGAAGATGTTCAAACACTTTTCTATGAATTCAAAAACTATGCACCAACTCCAAGTGGAAACAAGCCGGACTATGACAAAATCGCCTGGTCTGTTGAACGCTTGATTCTTGAGTGGACAGAATTTCAAGAAAGCCGAGGGATTTGGAAAAATCGAAAAAGATCTCAAGGCCAAACAATCAGTGCTTGGGTTAAAAATCATCTGTCTGAAAACTTCCGCTCTAAATTGGCAACCTACGTCACAACCCAAGAAATCGCAGCCGAACTTTATCCATGTTGGATTACACACACCTCAACTCCAGAAAAACTTTTAGGAGTCTTAAACGAGTCTTTTGACTGGGGTATCCGATTTGGTCATCTGAAGCTAGGAAGCAATCCGGCCAGTTCAAAATACGTAAGAGAACTTTTGCCTGGTTCTCATGCTCGCCCGAAATCCGAACACTTCCCCTACTTACAGCCCGAGAGAATGCCTGAATTCATGGCTGAACTTCTTGCTGTTGAAAGCATTCCGGCAAAATGTTTGGCTTTTCAAATTTTCTCTGTACTTCGCATTGACAATGCGCGTAGTTCGCGTTGGGAACAATACGATAAAAATGAGAAAGTATTAAAAATCCAAAGAGATGAAATGAAGGCCGATTTTAAAAACAATCCGGCTCACATCATTCCACTTTCAAATCAAGCGTGTGAAATCCTTTTAAGTCTTCCCCGTGTAATAAGTTCAAGTGGCTCTTGGGACGATAGTTTCATCTTCAGCAATATGCTCTCAATCGACCACAAACCCATCACTGAGCAAGCGATCTATAAAACAATTAAAACACTCAATGCCCGGAGGGAATCAGAAAACAAAGAAGGTTGGCGAGATCCCGATACCAGAAATCGACTTGGCAAACCTCGCCTAGTTGTTCCACATGGTTTGGCACGAACCTCATTTGAAACCTGGGCCTTAGATCCCATTACATTTAAACACCCTGAATTTAACCCACTAGTGATTGATTTCATCATGGATCATCAACTCGACCACTACCGTGGTGCTTATAAGCGAAGACCTCCGGTCGGTGCCATGAGAGAAGTTTTACAGTGTTGGGCTGATTTTCTCTGCTCAAAAAATACACAAAAATAAGGGTAAACCCTTATGCCAAAATCTGGTGTCTTATTTTGGCTTTTCTTGTGTCACACGTCACAATTTTTGGCACACTTAATAAAATTACTTATAGATCAATATATTATAGTGTGCCAGTTTGTGACACAAGCTGTGACAGAGGTGTGACACAAAACTGGCACAAAATCTTGTGTCACACTTTAAACCACAAAAATAGTGTTATAAAAAAGATGAATTTTTTATAAAATCCAAAAAAAGAAAGCCAATGTTCGTTTTTCCTGCGATAATTTCAAAATACTTTTTGCGAGAGGTTTAAATGCCTATTTCTACGACTGATTACTTCATTAAAAATGTCAAAGCGATTTTAGAAAGGCAGCACCTTTCTATTACAGAATTGGCAAAGTTGTCCGGAATTTCTCAAGGGGGTCTGAGCGACCTTCTAATTAACGAAAAAGGAAGAAGCCCAAGTTTAGAATATGCTGAACGAGTCGCAAACGCTTTAGGCTATCCGTTGCAAAGTCTCTTGGGGGATATGGAATTTCCTTGCGTCAAGTCCCCCGTTTCTTCAGACATTGAAGTCATTGTTGCAACACTACCTAAAGTTCGAGCTGGTTTTGTTAGCTTGTGGCATCACGACTTTATTGAAGAATTCCGTAAAGTTGAAAGCGAATTCATTAGACGCAGAAAATTAAAATCACAATAGTTATTTCGATTTTTAAGTATTTAATACTTAACGCCCTGGTGTTGCGCCAGGGCTTTTTTTTGTCTCCTCAAAAAGACATCACCAGCTGCCTTGACTTCAATATAATGATACAATACCATAGATAAAATGATTGGACATTTTTTGGAGGTCTTATGTCTGAGTCTAAGAAACAAGCCCTTTGGGTATTTGATCCGTTGGTAGTCAAGCACGCTCACGTTCAAGAGAATGACGTGACTTTCAAGATTCTCTTTTTGGATTTTTTAGGTATTCAAAGAGAGTTGACCGTCTCTCGTAGTGACTGCTACTTCGACTTCGTTGAAAAGGTGCTCAAGCCAATGGTGGCATTGGGCTACCGCTACAACACTTCGATTGCAAACGCTCCTAATTTGATTCAAACAGCTATTTGCGTCTTCCGCCCGAATCCTGAGGCTGTCAAAAAAGCTCTCGAACAATGGAAAGAAAAGAATCAGGCTCAGGAAGTTCCTGCGGAATCATCAGAAGCTGAAAGTTGACGGAGGTAGCGATGCTTTGGGCTGAGCGTTTTGAAGACTGCAAGCCTATCGGGACGATCACTTGGGATCGTTCATCAAAAGGATCCGGCAAACGTCATAACTGTTGGCGGGCTGAACTGAGACGCGGAAAGGTTCGCTACAGAAAACGCTCAAAGTCCTATCGCGAATGTGAAGATTTTCTTTTGGACTATGTGAATTTGCACGAAGACGAATTACCTCAACGTGCTATTCAAAGTTTAAGGAATTCATTTTATGAACAAGATCTATAAAACAGTTTGGAACGCACTTCGCCACTGCTTAGTCGTTGTTAATGAAGCAACGAAATCTTTAGGTGGCCAGTCGTCCGGGAGCGGTCGTCATCAAGGCTCAATTTGCGCTCAAACGCCCGCACGTCACAGAATTCAATCAAAGAAATGTTTTCTTGCCCCACCAATGTTTTTCAATCCATCCACCGACAATCACGGCATCATCCTTGAGTTTTTCCTTCTTATTTTTCGGCAAAAGTTTGGCTCGGATGATGTCCTTTTTCTCAGCGAACCGGCTTGATCCATAAAGGTCACTTTCTTTTTCCTTTTTACCGAGAGTCATTTTTGGCAACTCAAAAGTAAAAAAGAAAAGGACAAAAACGACTGCACCCAGCCCCAAAATCGATAGCTGAAGTTCTCGCGGATAGACAAAACACCAATCGATGTACCAGGGAATAATTTTCCAAAATGGATAGATTCCATCGATGTTCACACCCAGTGAAGGATGGTATTGAAATACCCAAGCAAAAATTTGAGTCGCCACTTGCAGACCGACAATAACGTAAAACACTGCAAGTGAATCCCACACAATCTGTCTTCTTTCTTCTTTCATTTAATTTTCCTTTGTTGCATCAGCGTGATGTGTTCCCCTTCAACTCGGACGTTGGAATTTACGGCCAGTGTCCGGATGAATTTGACTTGAGAATTCGGAATGTCTTTGACATACACGGTTTTTCCGTGCTGAAGCAGAATCAAGGCAACACCATCTACGTGTCGAAGTCCCTTAAAAATAAATGAGTCGCCAGATTCAGATGAATAAGGCTTATGTTCAAGGATCGTTTCAATAAACTCGCGTTTGCGGTTTCGTTCCTCAACATAAGTCTCTACGCTCGTTCTTCGTCTGATGCGTTCTCTTTCATCAGACTTAGAAAGATGTCGCACGCCAGAATGTTGTTCGGTTTCTGCACCAGGAACGTCACCTCGAACAAGGCTCGGCATTTGCACGTTACTGTGTTCTCCCTCACCACCCACGCTGCGTTCGGGCATCTCGAACATAGAGTCTCCCGACACTTCTTCAGTTGATTGGGAGAGCAAAACTCTAGCGATGGATTCAGCGGGAAGCTTTGCCAAGTCTTCCGGAAGGTCTGCATAGAGCTGATTTGCGAACTCACTACCATCTCTTCTTGCAACTCTTGCTCCAGTTCCTCGTCTTGTACCGTTACTTCCGTTGACGGGTCTTCCGGTTCTTCCAAAACGTCTTCCAATTCTTCTTTGTTCACGTTCTTTCTCCTTCAACTTTTCATACGATTCCTGCAATTTGGCATCTTGAAATTTCAAATCAAGATTCACGCTTGCAGCTACGATAAGCAGATCATTTTTAAACTCGTCACTGCCATTGATGATTAACGGACTGTCTCCGAACTTTTCTTTGGCTGCGGTCAAGGCTACCGTCAAAGCGTCTCTTTCATAGTCCTGAGAGACAATCAAGTCTTGTCCGGAGTCTCTTAATGTGGTTTCACCGCATCGATAAATGACGGTTCCTGCCTTTGTCACCGAGTCTCTTTCAATACTGTCGAGTAAAAGCTTGCTTGGCTCATTGGATCGAAGTGTTAACGCTTTTCTGAGGCGAAGATCTTTTTTTCTCAACTCCAATAAAGCTTCTATGTCGCCTTCCATTGCCCTGCGTTGAACCCAAGCTTTCCAACCTAAAGGCTTTTCTTGTTTGAAGCGTTCAAAAGTCTTTTTCTGACGCTCGTTAATCGCATCCAGTTCCTTTTGATAGATCTCAAACGCTTTTGCCCGGAAAAGATCTCTCGCTTGTTTGTCTCGCTTCGTTCTAATTGAGGCAAGAGCTGCGCGATAACGACTTTTGGCTTCTTCCCTTGCTCGGAAAGCTTCATCTTTGGCTCCCATCTTTTTGGCAAGCCAAGCCGTATTTCGTTCTTCTAAATAACGCAAATAAAGTGCTGAAGGCCCCTTTCTCTTCCATTTGGATTCATCCTTCGGTTCCGGATCAAAAGGTTCAAACGGCCCTAATTTCTTACTTAGCTTTTCAAAACTGAATTCACGACTAACGGAACTCGCCTTCACACTGACAGAATCATCGTCAGTCTTAAACACAAAGCCGTTGCCTTTGATCTGAAGGGTTAATCCTTTATCTTTTAAAAGTGAGTTAAACTCTTGCCAAGTCTTAGCCCCGGATAAGGGTTCAAGCATCTCGTTTTTTAAGAAACGAGTGACTGACTCGATACCTTCTTTGAACTCCATATCTCGGGCTTTTTGATTGCGGATGTAATCGTCACCTGGTTCATAGTTTTCAATAACCGGCTTCCCATCGACAAACAGCACTCGTTGCACAACATGGTTATCGTGAGTCAATTTGAAGTCTTGCTCACACTGCAAGGCACACTTTGCCAACGCCGTCCAACTGAAAGCCGGAGAAATCAAATTGTGCGAGACTGGATGAACTTTGTTAATTGCAATATGCAAGTGAAAATGATCCGTGTCGTGATGCGTCACGGAAATTCGCTGGTGCATTTCCATACCAAGCGACTTTGCAAGTCGATCCTCAATTTTTTCTAAGACTTCTTTGCTCGGCACTTCTCCTGCCGGGAAAGAAACAACTAAGTGCATCGTGTCGGAACTCTTGGCCCTAGTGTTTTGTTTTTGCAAAACAGCGGTTTCAAACCGGGCACCCTTCACGTCCTCTGAGTCATAGTTGCTCAAACGAGCTGTTCCGACTCGATGTTCTTTACCCTGCGGATTAAGCAAGTACGAAATTAAAGCCTGAAAATAATTTGACTCTCTGCTCTGTGATTCAATTTGCTTAACAATCATCGTGAGCCTTTAAGTATTTAATACTTAGATCGACTGATTCGTTCCCACAACACGTTCATGTAGGAATGGATCCGATCCATATCCGAGTTGATCCGGCTTAAAAGCCGAAGAATGACTGCCACATTAAACTTGGCGGTCTTAGCGTCATTGGTCAGCCACAACTTCAATAAGCCACCTAAACGTCCAAGGTCGGCGCGCAACTTCACTAATTCACGAATGCTTTCCTGGTCAACATAGGAAGGGAATTTTTGGCCTATGATTGAGGCCCGGATGAATTCGTTGGAGCTGACATTCAAACGTGCAGCGTGCTCGTCAATAAATTTCTTTTCTTCCGGCAACAAATAAAGCGTGATTCTTGTCGAATCACGGCGTGTTGCTTTTGGCTTTTTCGGTTGATCCATTTCCCTTCCAATAGGCGGTAGCCGCATCTCCCAGTGGGGCAGGATGGCCGTTGAGCACTTCGTGCGAATAAGGGCAGTGAATAACGTGTAACGTTACTTCACACATCCTGCTTTTATCCGTGATAAACCCACCTTTCCTTTTAAATCCCTTTTCATTTCCGTTTTTAGGCTTTAAAAATCCCTTTCAATTCCGTTTTCTTCTCAAACGAGCCTTAACGATTCTTTTATGTCCGTTAAGTGGCTGTAAACGCCACTTAACGGAAACAATCGGATTTTTCCGGGACGCAACGGGATTCAAAAAAGCCTCATTCGGATTTGAAAAAATCTTCTAGGAAATTAAAATATCAGAATATCAATTCTTTATCAACATTTTAATTGTTAAATCCAAAAGAAAAATCGCGCACGGAAGAGCTATGACAGTGAGAAATGACGTTATCGCCCGCTTCTACAAACGCTTAAAAGAAGACAACCCAAAGCGAAACTCAAAAAAGCTCATCGAAACACACTTCGAGACTATTCAAGAGATGCTAGCTAGCGGTTCAAACATCTTATTTATTTGGGAGTTTTTACACGCCGAAGGAATGTTTCCCAATGGATACTCGGCCTTTCGGAAAGCACTAAAAGCAATACTTGAGCAAAAACAACAAGAGCAACTTCTATCAAAAAATTCTGAAACAACTGAGAGCAAATCAACTCTCAAAGACTGGTAAGGAGTACCTATGTCAATTCACTTCATCTTGCAAGGGAAAGGCGGTGTCGGCAAGTCATATGTCGCCTCGCTTCTTACCCAATACTTACAAGATAAAAAGAAACCGGTTGTCGGCTTTGATTTAGATCCGACCAACCCCACGTATGCTGAATATGAAAAGCTCCCTGTCGAACGAATTTCTTTACTGGACGCTAATAACCACATCGACAATGAAAAATTCGTTCTATTCGGCGAACGACTATTTAAGTATTCCAAAGAACACGAAATCATTGTTGATTGCGGGACAAGTGCCTACATTCCCATGATGCACTTTTTAGAACAGATTGGATTTGAAAGTTGGCTCGAATCGATGGGGCGAAAAACAATCATTCATACTGTTTTGAAAGGTGGAGGCGAACTATCCGACACTTTTGAGTCCTGCTCTGAACTGTTTCGCTTATTCCCCACTTGCCCATTTGTCATCTGGCTCAACGAATCACAACAACCAGTGGTCAACCAGGGAAAGGGATTCCTAGAAACTCAAATTTATAAAAAAAATGGAAAACGCATTGTCGATGTCATCCCCCTCCCCAAATACACTTCAGGTTTTTTTTGGCAATGTCGACATTGACAAGATGATTGAAAATCGATGGACTTTCAAAGAGTGCATTGAAGGGAAAAAATTCTTTTTAGTCCAACAAAGATGTCTTTTCCTTTACAAGAAAAACATATGGGAACGCCTAGATCTGTTCTACAAAAACTACTTAACTTTTTTAGATGGAGAAGCGAATGGTTGAAAATGAACCGATCATACCAGCGGAACAAGACAATGTAAGAGAACAACTTATAAAGCACTCTGGTTCTTCTATTCAACCGGACGATCCAATCCTCGCCCTTTTTGAAGTTATGATCGAAGTCCACAAGGAGTTCTGCGAAGACATCAAAAATAAAAACATGATGGCCGTAGCAGATGCCCTGCTTACTCAGCAACGCTTCCTGAAGGGTTACCAAAAAACAATGGAGCACGGATTGGATTACGTAGTTGAACGCTTCGGTACAGTGTTCCTTGAAAAATTGAACAACGAGGCCACTGACAGCCTCAAACGAAATGAAGCAATAATCCGCGATGGAATGAACACAATTTATGGAGAGTACCAACAACACCTGAAAACATTAGAAACACTTAAAAAGGTTGTGATTGTGTTGATTGTATTGGCTGCATTAGGCGTAGGCGGTCTGTACGCCTTGTTGCTAAAACTTTTTTTACTGCTTTGACAAAGTATTAAATACTTAAAAAGCTCGGGCGATCTTCTCTACCCGAGCTTTTTCATCTTCGTCAAGCGTTATTAGCGGTTTTCAGCAATAGACACCATTTGAATGTCTGAACATTGAACCTCATAAGCATCTTTTACCGCAGATCCTTCAGGAATAAACCAAACCTTCCCTTCTTCCGTAGGTGCTCGATCCAATGAAATCACACCATCCATGCCTTTAAACCTGGCGCGAATTCTGACAAAACGTCTGAGCATTTTGCCTTGATTCTGCTTTTCTTCAGCCTCAGTGCCTTCCTCCTGTTTTGCTTTTTTGGCTTTAGTTTCTTCGTCCTCTAGATTACTTTTTTCAAAATGTGTGTCTGTTTCAATTTGATGTTTAAATGTCTCGCGTAGCTGTTTTATCATGCCCAATGTTGGCTCAATCTTGTCCAGCTCCCACAACTTGCACATTTCTTCTGTTCGATCAGGATTATCTTTATATGCACGGCAAAGCTCACTTCCTTGCATAGAATTTTTAATCAACCCATGTTCAATCATCGTGCGCACACACACCGGAGCCTTCAATAAGCGCATATGTTGTGCAACAAAAGCTTGCGACTTATGAAGCTTTTCTCCAATCTCATAACTCGATAATCCTTGCGCCACAAACTCCGAAATAATGGATCCCATTTCTATCAACGTAAGATCTTCACGATGAAGATTTTCTGCAATTTGTTCAGCTCGATAGTCTTTGTTCCTTGAAATGCGAACCGGAACGGATGTAAGTCCGGCCATTTTCGCAGCACGGAACCGGCGGTGCCCGGACACGATCTGCCATTCCCCGGTTATCGAAGGATGTTCACGCACTACGATTGCATTGATAACACCATTGACCTTGATATCTTCAGCCAGATCCTTCAGACTTTCTTCGGCATAACCTTTGTTATCTACGCTTCTTGGGTTGTTCGGGTCTTCGTGAATCAGCTCGATTGGTTTGTCGAAAATCTTATCGACAACACCGGGTTCCGCCATCATTCCGGAACGAATACCATCCACAGCACTCTTGAAAGGATTTTCCATTTTAAATGTCCATTTTTTCGATTAAATGTTTACAGACAGCGGTCAACGCTTTTTTTGCGATTCTAGCGGAAGTCTTTCGAGATTCCCAAATACTTGTTTGATTGCCCAACGCTTCTGCGATGCTATCACGGTTAGGAATTTGATAGGGAACCACCAGATCACCAAACCCTTCAGTCAAAAACTGTAAGTTCTGCACCAACCTAGGCTTACCTGAAGAAAAGCGATTCGGCACGATCCCCAAAAATTCCAATTTTGGATTTTTCCTCTTCAGATTTTCCAAAATCTTCATCAAAGCAGTAACACCCTGCAAACTGTACATTTCAAGCTCCAGTGGTGCGACCGCAAAATCTGCCAGACTTCCGGCTGAAATAATCGGCAAACCTAAAGTTGGCGGTGTGTCTATGACACACAAATCAAACTCTTTATCGCACCGCTCCAGGGCCTTTTTCATTTTTGAACGAATGGTCTGAATTGAACCTTCTTCAAAGTTGGCCAGTTCCGCATCAGCCGAAATTAGAGCTAGATTTTCTTTAGATGGAATAGTTGAAAAGTTCCCAGCGATGAACGCACTGGAGGTTATACCCGAAGCATAAGAAGCCAACGTCCACGATGAATTAGCCTGAACATCTAAATCCAAAAAAAGAGTTTTGATCCCATGTTTCGCTGCATAGCGAGCAAGATGACAAGCGAGCATTGTTTTGCCTTGTCCACCTTTTTGGATTGTTACCATCAATGTTTTCACTTTTCTCTCCCACAAAGTAGTAATCTTTCCCACGCAACTGAGGCTTTCAAAAGGCTAAACATAAAGCCGTACATCAAAACAAAAAGCACAATTAGGCCTCGTAAGAATTCTTCAATCTGGAACAAACCGTTGCCTTGGAGAAGGGCATCCATAAAAGGTATTAGAACCAAAATTTCAAAACGGAAAAGGTAAAAGCACAGACCTAAAAACATCATGTATGCCAAATGCTTAAATACCTCCCAAACTAAATGTCGGGCTTCCGGATTGGATTTAATGTTGGAAATTAGGGAATTCAGCGAGAATTCAGTCTCTTCAGTTGTGAAATTGGTCAAAGAATAACCATTAAATATCAACCAAAAAACGAAGACCAAAAACCCTATCAGTGTCAGAAAATCTAAACCTTGCCAACCGGATGAAAAAAGCATTGCCAAATTAACAACGCCTAGTAGCAATACGCAAACGATTGTTCTTCCCAAGCCAACCGGATCCAATTGCAAAGACTTGATGGCACCGTAAAACATCGTTATTGTCAACAAAAGAAGCAAAAAATAATTTTTGTTGTCTAAACTTTCTCCCGGCATTTCTATAAGAGCGCAAAGTGCAGCAATAATCAGTATTACGCAAAACACCGGCGAGAAAACACGCTTTAGATAAATAGACCATTTCATTTACGTCTCCTAATGCGCGACTCAGCAATAATGCCAATCCCCGCAGCAATAAACATAACCACCGCCGGCAAGATAATGACCGTCACGTTGCTCAAGCTCAAATAGGGAAAATAACAAGCTAAAAAGATCACAAACATTGCCCCGGCGCGAAGCATCGCATCGGCATCCAATTCGTAGTTGTAATAGCCATTGAGCAAAATAGCCACCACGTAACCACCAACCGCCAAGTACGCCAAAGACCACTGAACGCCAAACGTCACGCACGTCAGCAAGAGAGCAACCATCAACAAAAACGGAAGCGTCACTGCGCCGAAAAGCCTATCCGTGAATGTCATCTCATTCTCCTCTTAACAATCACAATAGCGATTGTATCCTTCTTTAAGTATTTAATACTTAAAAATCGAGAAAAAGAAGTTAATGATTGACATGAATCAAATAAAGTTTATGGATCAGGAATGGCAGGAATAGAAGAACATCCTCAGAAACGGATCCTGCTGGCGTTTGACATTGCGATCAAGATGATTAATAATGTAGAAGCATCATCTTTTTATTTATGGATAGAGTAAAAATGACTGGACGTAAAAGAAACCCGAGACCCGATCCGGAATTTGCAGATACGGCTTTTGTGTCCGCTCAGGACATTGCGAAGATCTACGGCATCCCGGCAGCTTACATTGTGAAAAGTGCCGGTGACGGAAAATTTCCTACGCCGTTACAGATGGGAGGAAAGAGAAGTCGTCTCTATTGGAAGTATTCGGACGTTGTTGATTTCTTCAACAACTGGCATAGAAGCACGAACAATAGCCAACGCTTTGGTACGAGCAATTTACCAACACTAGAAGGAGCTAGTGCATGACACACATAAAACGAAAGGGCGGTGTTACCAGCACCAGCCCCCTCAGTAATAACCTTCAAAGCGAATATTATCATCAAAATAATGATAATGTCAATATTCACTCTGAAGAAAATTACAACTCGAAACATTCCTCTAAAACAGACTCGACTGAATCGGAATTCAACAAAAAATCCGAGGAACTTCACAAGTTAGTTAAGAGCCTTGATGCTTGCGGTTTTGGTGTCAGAATCAATCATCTGTGTAAGAAGTTTGGTGTAAGCCGTGAAATCCTCAAGCAGATCCGAAAGGAAGTCGTTGAGGAAGTAAAAAGCGGTTACGACCGCCGGGCTTCGCTTCTCGTTGAAGACACCGAACCTAGTGAGAGTGCCGTCACGATGGCCGAGGCCTTAGATCTTATCTACTCAACACTCAAACGCTACATCATTGCTGACGAAGCACTACTGGTGCGTGCTTCTCTTTGGATTGCTCATACCTACTTCGTTGACGAGCTTTTTGTTTCTCCGATTTGTCTGATTACCTCACCTCAAAGCAACTGCGGTAAATCACTCTTAACGACCGTGATGATGGAAATGTGCAACCGCTCATTTCCTATCACAGCGAGCATTACTGAAGCTGCAATGTTCCGGATCATTGAGGAATGTATGCCTACGATTGCCCTGGACGAAGCTGACTTGAACTTACAAAAGAATCCAGCACTCCAAGGCATCCTCAATGCCGGCCATATGCGGTCAACCGCTTGGACATTCCGATGCGATCCTAACAATTCTTTTGTCGAAAAATTTAAGACTTTCTGTCCCAAGATCATTTCAGGGATCCGTAGCACACAAATCCGGGACACACTCACCAATCGCTCAATCATTCTATCCATGCGCCGTAAGCGTAAAAATGAATCGTGTGAATGCTTCTTGTACTCTGAAGCTCGCCAAGCCTTTACGCAGATCCGCAGAAAGATTAAACGCGCCTCCATCGATGCTATCGAGAATGGCTCCTTTGATTTAACAGAGACAATTAAATGGCCTGTGTGGATGGATGATGGACGTGCACGTGACAACTGGAATCCTTTGTTCCACATTGCGTTGACCGCTGGTCAACAATGGCTTGACAGGGCTATTGAAGCTTCTCGCGATGATGAAGACACACTGGCTCAAATCGATTACGAGAAACAGCTTCTCACTGAGCTATTGGAAATTTTTGAAGAAAACGAAAAGGACTACTTCACCACATCAGAACTGGTTGACGCTCTCCTGAAGAAAGATGCCGACTGGCGATATGCCAATAACGGTCAACCTATCAATGTTCGTTGGCTTTCTATGAGACTCAGCTCTTACGGCGTGAAATCCACGCGCACGCGCTTAAACGGCGTACAAGTTCGTATTTATCTGACAAAAGATATGCGGGACGCTTTCGTCAGTTACGTCAAGGACGATTCATCCGAGGGTGAACTCGAAGAAAGTCAGGTTCTCAATGTCGTCGCCAAAGCTGAAGACGCAAAGCTTAACCAACAAATCGCCACTGATTGCCTTGACGTTGCAAAAGACCTGCAAGACAACTATGTCACGCCTAATGATTACGCCAACTTGCTTATCGGTAAAAAAGTTTCTTGGAAACCAAAAGAATCCCGGACGGGAGAAATAACCGTCAACTGGCTGAAGAAGAAACTGGCATCATGGAACATTCATCCAGTGCGAACACGTATTAAACATTCGCAACTTCGATGTTATCAAGTGCCGGATTTGATTCAATCTCTCACTGACTGTCTTAAAAAGTTTGAAACGGAATTAGCTGAGTTGTTGACAATTCCTGTTGTGATTGAATCGGCCTAAGAATCAAATTTAGAAGGCCGACATATTCAGGCCTTCTAGCACTTCAAACTAATTTTTCTGAAGAACCTCCCTTCAGCTAGGGAGGTACTGTCCTTTATTGCAAATCTTCTTGAATTTAAGCTCTCTAACAGGTAGTCAAAGCTCGAACGAATCCCACTGGATATTCATTAACGATTGCTTTTGGATTCAAGTTATCTATCCGGTGTTTAAAAACGACACAAATAGATAAAATCGTCACGCAATAGAAAAAATCAATCACAAGTGATTTTGTGCCAATTTTTTCGTGTCTTGTGTCACACTCTGTCACGCTTGTGTCTCAGCGTGATTACACTGAAATCATTAGCTTGTGCCAATTTTTGTGACACTGTGACACGTAATTTCGTAAGTGAGGAAGGGCAAATTTTTAAAATTTCAAGATAGTTTTTACCTTAAAACACTCGTTTTTTTCGCCGGTGTCCAAAATGTGCCCCAAAAATGAACGGTAAAAAAATGAACCCGCGTAAAAACGGGATGCCAAATTCCAGCCCCCACCAATTCCATGTCTCAGCAGTCGAAAGGCTTCTGAGATTTTTTGTTTTAAACAAGACGAATTTCAAGTTGTTTACCAACTGCATTTGCATACTTTTGCAAAGAAGTCAGCGATGGTAAACGTCCAGAGAGCAAACCAGACTCAATTCTAGCAACGGCTGATTGTGAGGTTCCCATTCTCTTTGCCACAGCTTCTTGAGACAAGCCCGCCTTACGTCGAATTTGAATCACTCTATCCAAAATAGCCAACTCTTGCTTTGTTCTTAAAAATTCTTCCTGAAATTCAGGATCTTTCATTTGTTCGACAAGAGTGTCTTCAAAATTTTTAGCAGCTTTCACTTTCAAGCTCCTTCAAACGAGCAATGGCAATATCAATTTCTTTCCTAGGGGTCTTTTGAGTCTTTTTAACAAAACAACGCAACACAATAATTCGTTTACCAATACGCGCACAGAAAAGAACTCTCCCGATCCCTTCCTCACCCTTTGCTCGAACCTCAAAAATCCCTTTTTCTAATGCTCGCGTAAATGGCATACCCAAATTTGGACCAACTTCTCGCATTTTGTCCAATAGTGCGAATGCTTTCGCTCTAATCTTTTTGGGCAGACTCAACAATTCCTGACGAGCATTTTCATTAACGAACTCCACCTGAAACTTCGAATGACTTTCGGGTGTAACCATAAAAGAACTCCTTTACCTCACTGCCGAATTATCTCACGATTGAGATAAAAGAATCCACTTTATTCAAATATTTTTTGATAGGCAATTTTCATTTTCAAGAAGATAAAGGGATTTA